>Ga0224747_10311_pt1 | contig 10503 bp, 10 predicted proteins | sample LIM_F_Water_Pos_FD_182999 | JGI IMG/M metagenome (GOLD analysis project Ga0224747, IMG submission 182999) | Enriched cells from gastrointestinal tract of the lab mouse from Pacific Northwest National Laboratory (PNNL), Richland, Washington... | ecosystem: Host-associated > Mammals > Digestive... | reverse complement strand
ATGGATGATGTTGGGTTCACTCGATCCATAACCGCTGGCATCGATGCGGCCATAAACAGAGCAAAGGAGCTCGCACAATGATAATGGGCATTCTAATTCGCCTAGTTGATGTCTACACGATGCTTATATTCGTGTACGTTCTAATGTCTTGGATTCCCGTGAAAAAGGGTTGGATCGAAGATATCGATCGCGTGCTCGGTAAGATTTGCGATCCGTATTTGAATTTATTCAGGAAATTTATCCCACCGATCGGGGGCATGATAGACATATCGCCCATCATTGCAATAATTGCATTACAATTCATTATCAGGATACTTTATTGGCTGATTTGATTTAAAATCGTTGAAGTTGCGGCTTGCGCCAGAATGGATCTTCGAAGGGAAGAAAAATGCCTATAACTGCTCAAGACATTCACAATCAGAGTTTTTCGATCGACCGCAAAGGTTACGACGTTGACGAAGTCGATGTGTTCCTTGAGCACGTTGCTGAAGAGATCGACCTTTTGAACGAGCGTATCGCTCAATTGGAGGACGAACTTGCAGAGGCCAACGAGGCTCTTGCTTCCCAAGATGAGATCGCCGTTGCCGATGCTGCGGTCGACGAGGAAATCGGAGCGATAGCATCCGGCGCAGCAGCCGATATTCTTGCAGAGAAAGATGCCATCATCGCCGATCTTGAGACTCAGCTTGCCGAGAAGAGCGCAAACGATAGCGCTATTTCCCAAGCTCTGATCATCGCTCAGCGCTCAGCTGACGAGATCATCGTGAAGGCCAACGCTCAGGCTTCCGAGACTATGCAGGATGCACGCGAAGAGGCTGATCGCATCATCAGCCGAGCGAACAACGACCGTCAGGACGTCATGGACGCCATCCGTAAGCTTGAGGACGATCGCGAAGATGCTCGCGAGGAATATGCAGACCTGCTACGCGACCTCATTGATGATGCATCCAAGAAGCTCAACCTGCTCGGATACGACGATGACATCGATAACATTCCGGGTGTCGGACGCGAGGCGGCAGACTTCGATGTGGTGTATGAAGAGGATGTAGCTATGGACTACACAACGCCTACTACCGCTAATCCGGTCATTGAGACGGCGGCCCCTGTAGCGAGCGCTTATGAGAAGGACCTCTCGGGCTTTGGCGATGTAGAGGACGACTTCGAGGATGTAGACTAAATCTTCGGATTCCTTCATTACAATTGCGATATGACGGCGAGGAGGCACCCTCGCCGTTTTTTTGTTCGCCTTGCATAAGAGTATTCGCAGCTTTGCTGCCTATATGGCGCGCCCGCCAGGTATCGTAATGGTAGAATCTGTATTTATGGAGGTTTCTTAAAGGAAAAGGAGAGATCATGAAACTTGCTAAGTCCATCGCAGCAGTGGGAGTTGCGGCGATGATGGTGTTCACCTTGGGAACATTCACAGGTTGCAATGCGAACGAGGAGAATGAAGAGGTTATCCGTAATTCCATTACGGAGGAATTCGAGCCATATAAGAATCATGACTCGAGCATCATCAATCAGATTCAATCAGAAAATGCCGTTGCGCTTGCAACGATCGGAATCGATGGCAAAGAATATGCTGAGGCACTGCTCAACGGATTTGATTATTCCATCGAGGATGTGACCGTCGACGGCAAGAATGCTTCGGTAACCATGATTATTACTCAGAAGGATATCGACGAAGATGAGGCCGAGGCTATCATGACTGGACTTGCTGAAGACCCTGAGTTTGTCAATATGTCGATGGATGAGCGCAAGGCGTTGATTAGCGAGAAGATTTTTGAGTATATCAACAGTGTTGAGGCTGCGCCGCAAGATCCAGTGACGATTGATTTTGTCATGAATGGCAATACTTGGGAGCTTACGGATGATTCTGAGTTGAGAATGAAGAGCCTTTTCACATTCTAAACTTGCAAGGTTTAAACTCATTCGTTTGGTTAACCGGGTGGGACGGGAGAACAAACCCCTGTCCCACCCGGTCTCTTTTTTTAGTAGCACGGTGATGCAGGGGCAAGGCGTGTGAGCATCCAGGACTCGGACACTCTCAATGTATTTGCTTTTGCATGCACGCGATGTCTGCCGGTCGCTTGCGATGATCGGCGCTAGATCGCTCCTTCGAGCTCAAGCAGGTACCTCTTGCGCTCCAGTCCGCCCGCATACCCGGTGAGACTACCACTTGCTCCCACCACGCGATGGCATGGAACGATGATCGATATCGGGTTTTTGCCGACAGCAGACCCCACAGCGCGGGCCGACATAGGCCGCCCGCATCTTTTCTCAAGCGATTTAGCGATATCTCCGTATGTCGTCATCTGCCCGTAGCCGATCTTGGTGAGTTCGTCCCATACAAGCTCCTGAAAAGGGCTTCCATGAAGGCTTATCTTGCATGCTTTATCCATGCGCTCGCCGTTGAAATATGCATCAAGCCAAGCTGCGGCGCGCTCTATCCCTGAGATGTCGGAGGCGTCATCGACGATGATGCGCTGTGCCTCGGCATCGTTCTCATCGACTCCATCGCCGAGCACGCGCTTCACTAGATTTGACTGAAAGTACTTCTGGTCTTCGAACCAGAGTCCACAGAGCGCGTCGCCATCGCTTGCGAGCGAGATCTTTCCCAAAGGGGAGCAGTAGTCATAGAGATAGATCATGTTTTCTCCTTTTCCGCTTGTTTGCCTGTCGACCTCTTCCGTATACGGTAAGCGACGCAAACCCGCATTCGTATTTAGGCTATCATCTTTGTTTATTGATGTCGCCCACTTTTTTGCAATCGATGTGGCGATATCTGCCTTATATGTTTATCAATGATAGGAGCCCCAAGTGAATCGATCGTCTTTGAGAAAGCCGTTTGCGAAGGCAATTTCTGCCATCGTTGCGTTTGCGCTTTGCGCTTTCATGCTCGCTTTGGCCGGTTGTTCGGCATCTACGTCCGGATCGGCTCAAAGCTCGTCGTCGACCTCTGATGATGTCAAGACCGTGCGTATCGGAACCATGCCCACAGAAGATATCCTTCCCGCGTGGGTGGCGCAGCAGGAAGGTCTTTTCGAGGCCAACGGTATAGATGCCGAGATCGTCGTATTCGACTCCGCTCCGAGTCTGTCTGCCGCCATCACCGCAGGTGAGGTAGATATGGCCATGACCGACATCATGCGTGCGGTGAAGCTCACCGAGTCCGGCGCTGATGTCGAGATCGACTGGATCACGCTCGGAACGACTCCCGATCAGGGGAGGTTCGGCATCATGACCAACGCCGATGCTCCGTATTCCACGCTATCCGAGATGGCCGAATATGCTGCGAGCGAGCCCGACTCCGATAAGTACGCCGTCGGTGCAGCTGCGAACACCGTGCCGGAGTATGTGTTTGACATGCTCCTCGAGCGCAACGATCTCGCTCCAGATGCGATCGCCACAGTTGAGGTGGCATCCTTGCCTGAGCGTTTCTCCTTGATGGCTAGCGGCAACATTGGTGCGGCCGCGCTTCCCGCATCTCTTCTTGAGCTTGGCGAGAACAGCGGAATGAAGCTTCTTGCCGATGACACCCAGGGCGACAATATTTCCCAATCCGTAATGGTCTCACGCGTTGCGTTCGCCGATGAGCATGCTGATACCATCATTGCGGTGGCAAAGGCATGGGATGAGGCCGTTGATATGATCGCCGCCAATAAGGACGCATACAGGGCACTTCTGATCGAGAAAGCCAACATCAACGCTGATATCGCGGATGTCTACCCGATAAGCGATTATCCCAAGGCGATCGAGGCTGAGACTTTAGCGCATCCGTCTTCCGACATTGTGGAGAAGCAGATCGAATGGATGCGCACTAAGGGCTACGGCGGCGATAACGCATCATATAACGAGGCCACAGGTAAGATCTCAAAGGATTAACCTCGATCCATGCGCGAGCTCTCATTCGACAACGTTTTCCTTGTTTACAGGAAGGACAACAACGAGGTTCAGGCACTCGACGGGTTGTCCTTCTCGGTAGAATCCGGCGCCTCTGTGGCGATTATCGGACCTTCCGGTTGCGGGAAATCGTCCCTCCTGAAAATGGCGTGTGGACTCATTTCGCCCACATCCGGAAGCGTTTCCATTGATGGGGCACCCATCGACAAACCGCGAAGTGAAACGGCTTTCATTCCGCAGGATTTTGGGATCCTGCCATGGAAAAGCGTTCAGGCGAATGCCGAGCTGGGACTCAAGATGCGTCATGTTGCGCGCCGTGAGCGCAGCCAAAAGGCAGCATCTGTGCTCGGCTCGCTCGGCCTTGGGGAATTCGCGCGGTCGTATCCAAGCCAGCTATCTGGTGGCATGAAGCAGCGTCTCGCGCTCGCCCGTGCACTTGCGCTTGATGTCGATCTGCTGTTAATGGACGAGCCGCTATCTGCGCTTGATTCGCTGCTCCGCGAACAGATCCAGGATATGTTGCTCGAGCTCTGGCGCGAGAAAGGCTATGCCCAGATCATGGTCACGCACTCGATCGAAGAGGCGGTCTTTTTGGGTGAGCGCATCGTCATCATGGGTTCGCGTCCGGGAAAGGTCATCGCACAGATCGACAATTCCGAGATGGGGAGCATTTCGTACAGGCAAAGCGCCACCTTCCACGACAGGTGCGACGAGATCCGCTTACTCTTGATGGAGAAAAAGCCCGAGAAGTGCGCTTTTGATGCGTCATGCCAACTTGAAGAAGGCGAAGGTGTAGCATGAGAAGGGTCTTTGGCTACATTTGGGGAACCGTTGCTGTGCTGGTGCTGTGGTGGGTCTTAGGAGTAGCCGTCGATTCGCCTGCGCTTCCCACGCCCGATGCCACAATCCCTGTCCTCATAGACAACGCCGCCTCCATCACTCCCGATTTCTTCACGAGCTTCTGGCGCATTTTGGCGTCGATGTTGATCGGCACTGCGCTCGGTGCGCCTATCGGGCTCATCCTCGGGCGCTCGCAGAGAGCCGATCGTATCATCGAGCCTATCCTCTACATCCTCTATCCGATCCCCAAGATCGTATTTTTGCCCGTGATCTTCGTATTTTTCGGACTCGGCGGGGAAGGAAAGATCGTCATCATCAGCATAGCCGTGTTCTTCCAGATGGTCGTTTCCATGCGCGATGCCGCGCGCTCGATTCCTGAATCAGCCATGACGGCCGTGCGTTCGCTCGGTGCGAGCAGGCTTCAGACCTTCACGAACGTTGTGCTTCCCGCGACGTTGCCGGCGTTGTTTACAGCGCTTCGCGTCACCACAGGAACCGCTGTGGCTATCCTTTTCATTGCTGAGTCGATGGCGGGATCGACAGGGCTTGGGTATTACATCATGCATTCTTGGTCGCTTTTGGAATACACAAGGATGTTCGCCGGAATAGTGGCGATGGCGATCATGGGTGTCATCATCTATGAGGCATTCTATCTGGCAGAGCGACGGCTCAACAAGGCTTAAGACGCCTGAGTTTTTACTCTTTAGACGCCGACATTGCGTTCGTTGCATTCGCTGATTCAACCGTCTTTCAACCTCAAAATCACGTTTCAGTTTCAAAATCTCTGTATTAGCTCGGCGCAGTCAAATCGGCGGAGCATAATGATCTTAGTCCTTCATACGGCCTACATATTGGTGTTCATGGTATCTATGTTGCCGGCTTCTTTCGTCAATTCTGCTTGCCGCATGCGGACTATGTATACGTTTTGGATTGGCGTCCTTGTGTGGCGTCGAAAGGAATGATTCCAATGAACAATTCAACCAAAGCGCTTCATTCGTTGAAGCGCGCCTCCAACTACTCGAAGCTCGCTATGCGCGATTTCGGGCCGAAAAGCTTCAAGAAGGGCCAAGGCGCTCTTCTCAAAGTGATCTACAAATTCGGCGAGGAAGGCAAGATCAACAAGAAGGCCGCAGAGAAGATCCTTGGTTGGTGCGGAAAGAACCTTCGTCATGTTGCGAAGAAAGCGCAGCGCAACGGCTACATCTCTATCGAAGATCCCGAGTTTGCATTTGCCATGTCACTCACCGATAAGGGCACCGAGGTCATCAAGAAGCGCATGGATGCCGAGGATCGCGCGGCGGATGCGATCTTAGAGCAGTTCAGCGATGAGGAGATCGCCAGCCTCATTTCCATCACCGAGAAGATCAGCGATACCTGCGAGGGCTTGGGCGTGGACTATTCGCGCATAGAGAAGAAGCAACGTCGCCACCACGGCGCTCGTCGAGGTGAAAAATGCTGCTGCAAGCATCATGGCAAGGAAGGTGGACAAGGCAAGAAGCATTGCTGTAAGCATGAGCACGAGAACAATAGCTCGAAGTACGTATTCGTGTTCAAATAAGATGTTATCGCCATTAAGCAGCTGACAGCTGAGGTGCGACGCGTGGATATCCACCTGCTGAGCTATCGGCGAGAAAGGACCTCGAAGATCATTCGGGGTCCTTTTGTGTCCAGCGGACAATCTTGCTCGGTTCGCCTTTAGGTCGATGATCGTGCGCTTTTCTAGTTTGGCATCGAGCTGCGTTGTCGGGTTTCTTCACGCATAGTCTTTTTCCCGATTATGCTGCGCAGGTTTGCAAGCGTATGGATGTCGTCATAGATTTCGGCGTTCGAGTGCGACCTTGACGTCATAAACGAGCCTTTCATATTATCGGGTGCTGTTTGGGTCGAGATGTTGGTTAGGATGCGGGGAAATGTTATGCCCACGTTCATGGAGACCTGCAACTGTAGAGGCACTCGACCGCTCGGTGTTATCGGCAAGCGCTATGTTTCAAGGCCCGACATTGTGGGATCCCTGCTCAAAGATAGGCACGTTTCACGCTTTATAGTGGCACCTACCGGTTTCGGCAAGTCGAATGTAGCCTACGAATACGCAAACATCGTCTTCGGTTTTCAGCATGTTTTCTGGATCAGATGCACATCGCCTTGCTTTCTTCGCGATCTTGATGCGGGAATTCTATATTCAGGCATCATGTCTTGCGATCCCAACATTCAGCTTGCCGTTTTTGAGGATGTTCCATCGATGGACCCGCATCGCTGTGAGCTTTTGAGCGAACTGATGAATTCCCTTCTTGAGATCGAATGCGAGGTCGTTGTTACGTGTACGCCTTCGGCCGACACATTTTCCGGTCTCCAACTCGATAGATTTGTTGTGCATCCCAAGGATCTCATGGTTACCGACAACGAGCTCACGATCGAGGAGTTGCGCGGAGGGATCGGGGAGGACTGGCGCGAACGCATAAAGCCTAACGAGCGGATCGCGTGCAATATATGGGGCGATGATGCGACATTTACCATGCTTCGTGGACTTCGCGATGAGGACCTTCCAAAGGAGATCAAGCTCTCGATGTTGATCCTGCTTCTGGGACGCAGCGGAATGATCGACTCGCTTGCGCACTTCGTGACAAGGGAGCATATCGACGAGATCGCGTCGATACTAGAGAGCGACTATCCCATGCTCGGGGTGGAGTCTAGGACGAAATCGTACTCCGCGCCGGATGTGAGCGTCTATGATATCGCCTCGATATTCTGCTCGAAGATGGATGAGGTTTTATTGGCTTCGCTTTACAGCGATCGCGATAAGCTGTCCTCGGCCATCGCAGATTGGCTTTGCGATGACCTAAAGACATCGCGCGCATGCGAGGTAATGGATGTCTATGCCACAAAGGGCGGCAGCGCGAAATGGCTCGCTCGCTGCGGATGGAAGATGCTTGTCTCGCTCGATCCGCTTTCGTGCGTGAAGCTGCATGATGCATCGCGAAGAGGAGCCTCGGGTCTGTACGAAGCGCTTTCCGCTATCAAGGCTTGGGGGTCGTATCTTTTATGTGATGAAGAGCAGGCTGTTAAGCACGCACGGCGCCTTTTGCGATCGAGCGCGGCGCGCGCGGAGGAGAGGATATGCGCTGCGGTGCTGTTGTGTCTTATCGGCGATGTTCCCTCGCTGCCAGAGGCGTTCTCTTTCTTGGGTGAGGGTGGGTCCATAGAGCTTAAAGGCATGGATTCCCAGACTCTCTATGATGCTGTCGATTGGAAGAAGGTGGCCAAGTTCGCTCACTCCGATCCTGCGGATAAGCCCTTTGTGCTTCAGAGCGAATACGCTCTTATGACAACATCGGCTGCGACCTCGTCATCGGGTCCCACTGCAAATGGCAGCGGTGTAGACCTTAGTCGCAACACATTTTTGCTCGAGATCGCATGGACATTGGAAGAGGCGATATCGCTGTGCTCGGATGCAGCCGGCAGATCCCCGTTTTTCGGCAGAGAAAATGTTTCGATATCATCAGGTGATGTTGCATCAGTATGCATGCTTGCGATCGATGTGCTGCGCGCATCGGAGGATCGCGTCGATCTGTTCGGCATGCTTGCAATTCAAGCGATAGATGAGATCTCAACGCTTCTCCCAAAGTTCGATCCTTCAGCTATCGATGCAGGATTTGAGACGCTGTCGCATCGCGCCAAGGCGGATCTCTTACAACAGCGCGAGGATTACAGGAGATACCTTACGAGCGGGATAGAGACAAAACTTGAGTTCCAACGCTCGAATCCCGATCCGTTCAGGCGTATCGAGGTCAAAGACAGCGGCTCTTTGATGAAGAACAACATACCGGCCCTTCACGTGGACCTTTTCGGAGGAATGCAGGTCAGGATCGGCGATGAGCTTATCGCTACGAAGATGCTCAGCCGTAAGAAGACCAAGCTTTTGTTGGCGATGCTTGTTATCAATAGGGGGCGTGAGGTTTCCAAGTCGCAGATCGTGAAGATGCTTTGGCCTGAGGGAGACGTGGATACCTACAAACGCAACTTCTACAGCGTCTGGTCGCAGCTGAAAAAGGCGCTTAGCTACAACGGTTCCTGCCCGTATCTCATACGTACGCAGAGCGGATGCAGACTGGATGGGCGTTATCTGCAAAGCGATATTGTAAGATTTGATGAGCTGTGTCGAACGCTTCTGTTCGGCTCCGAGAATCCCATCTCTTGGGAAATGCTGTATTCGCAGGTGAGCGAGGAGTTTTCTGAGGATCTGCTTCCGAGTCTTATCGGCAATGATGAGATCGATCTTCTGCGCGATAAATATCGTGAAAGTCTTATCGACGGGCTGATCGCAACCTCCGCACGCTTGAATTCAATGGGTGAGCCCAGAGGCGCGCTATGGTTCGCGCGTGAAGCGATAAGACGAAACGACAAGCGCGAGGATGCCTACATTGCGCTGATGGAGGCGCAGATCTCTTCGAACCAACGCGGCGGCGCGCTGGAGACCTACTTCACGTGCAGGAGATTTCTTTCCGAGGAGCTTGGGATCGATCCTTCGATGAAGGTGATGGAGCTCTATCGTTCGATAATCGAATGCGAAGAGGTGTTCGAATAGGGGAAAGAGAGTGCTGTCGCTGCGCTCGAAAGCTTTCGCTTTCTCCCTTGCTTCATTTATGGAAAGCCTCGCGGCTTTCTTAAAGACAGTTCCTGTCTCTTTAGAATAAAAACGTGCGCATGATTCGGGGTGTATCGTCAGATACACACCGCGAACCGCGAGTGTCAAGGTGTTGCGATAGCAACCAAAAGCAAAGAATCGCTTTAAGCGATTGTTTGCGATGACTTGACACGAGCGAAGGGCGCATGCGCACCTACGGGTGACCTGTGGCATTGCCATTGTGGGTATCAAGATTTGAGCACAACGTAGGCGCGCATCCGTTTCTGATGCGCGCAATCGCGGGGCGCTTTGCGCCCCGCAGGCCGTTCGCGCAAAGCGCGTAAGGCCGTTTCATATAAAACGTATCCGTATGTGCGGATGCGCACATAATCACATGCACGAATACGAACCGTATTCGAGTTTAACGGATACGGTTATCGGGTTGGCATACGTTTATCGGACCTGCGATACAAAAACGTGCGCATGAAGGACGCATGCGCACCTACGGTCAACCGGTAACGTTGCCTTCGGGATACAAAACGTGCGCATGAAAAATGCTGTGCTGCTTATACTGATACGTATGGGGTATCTCTCTCGATGGGATTTATAGATGAAAAATTGCAAATACGCCTATATATGTAAGATGGCGATGGCGATATGCCTCACCATCTTTGCATTTGTCGCATTCGTGGCATGCTCAACAAACAATACTTATCAAAAGAACAATGACTTCAATAATGCTACAGAGTTTATTACAACCGAAAAGGAAGTACCGAGAAAATACCAAGATCAAAATAAGTACTCCGAAAAATATGAATCATTCAATCCGGATGCCACCATTTCAAACTCATTTAATTTACCTCCAAACTCCAGCGGTGGAATGTTTTCGCATACTTGGAAGCTTACAGGGGTAATAACCGATTGCTTGGAAGATGGTGACATTGCAAAGGTAAGAATAGAAAGAGGCTCAAACGACTATTACTTTCCGTATGTGAAAGATGATGTCTATGTTGATCTCAGACGACTCGATATGTGGGTAAACCAAGATGAAGTAGGCAAATCAGTCGCTTTTTCAATTCGACCTTGGATCGGAGAAGGGGTTGCTTTTCCAACAAAATGGGAGATTCTTGATTAAGGGG
>Ga0224747_10308_pt1 | contig 10547 bp, 10 predicted proteins | sample LIM_F_Water_Pos_FD_182999 | JGI IMG/M metagenome (GOLD analysis project Ga0224747, IMG submission 182999) | Enriched cells from gastrointestinal tract of the lab mouse from Pacific Northwest National Laboratory (PNNL), Richland, Washington... | ecosystem: Host-associated > Mammals > Digestive... | reverse complement strand
AAAAGAATATCCACTAAAGAAAGATTTACATATAAGTTTAACAAAAACAGGAAAGTCAAGAGTGTTCTTCATTGAAGAATACAATATTTGTATTCAGTATCGTACATCGCCATATATTGGATTTGATGTCTGGTCAGAAGAGATGGATGTCGACTTGTTTTATCAGATTGAACAGTCATATAAAAATGATGAATACTATAAAAGATTTACAATTTAAAACTCCTAAACGGTTAAATTTCTGTACAACATGGAAAAGGAAGTGGTGGCAGCAGGCGATGAGGTAATGCGTTACATACGCGGACTTGGAATCATCAGTTCTGACAGTGAGAGTGCAGGAACCTACTACCACTACGTATCAGACAATCAGGGAAGTGTGCGTTTTATCCTTACGGATACAGTAAATGACCGAAGGATACGCAATTACTACTGCTATGATGCCTTTGGTGAAAGTGTCATAAGCCATGAGGATGTCCATAACCGATTCCGCTTTAACGGGGAGCAGTATGACCCAGTGACAAGCCAGTACTATCTAAGGGCAAGGTTCTATAATCCGGTAATTGGACGATTCACGCAGGAAGATACCTATTATGGGGATGGACTGAACCTTTATGAGTACTGTAGGAATAATCCGGTGCTTTATAGAGACCCGAGTGGGCATGATGCGGTAAATCAGGAGAGCCTTTATGATGAATTTTTACACGTTTATAGAGGGACAGATAAATATGCAGAGATAGCTGCATTTAATGAAACAGGTCATTTAATGAGTGATGCTACAAGAAACTTATATTTTGAGACAGGAAATCTTGATGCTGCATATGTTCAATCTAATTTGGTTCATGCTCGCTGGTTAGATGTATGGGGAAACGAAAATGATTATGTTCAGGCGCATGGTGCATTTGGTACTGAGTTATCTCAGGCATTTGGATTAGACAGAACATTTATGTCCGTGACCACAGATCCCAGTGTTGCACATCGATTTGCAGGAAAAAATGGAAGAGTATTTGATGCATATATTCCAAAATCTCAATTAATAGAGCAGACACTAAGAGGTGCAGGTGAAAGTGAATATCTTATTAAATTTGGTACAGGAGGATTCAAATGACGATTGAAGAAGTATTAGAAATAACGAATCAAGTTGAAAACATTGATGGAGATGATGTATATATTCTTAATAGAGGAATGTATAAGGGAATAGATAAATTAAGGCAACGAGTTGAGAAGGAAAAAGAAGATTGTATGTTTTCGATGCTAAATGAGGATGTCGAATTTATGTGTAATAATTTTGGTTTTGCGCTTGCATTTAGACCTGTTAAATGGAAAAACTCTAAAAAGTGGATTCCCTGTTTGATTTATAGATATAAAGATGAGTGGAGAAGAGTAGTAATTCAGTATGCAAATTGTTTAAAGTGTGATTGGAATGGCAGTATTGCTAATCCAACAGATCCGGATTTGTATATTACATTGGAAAACAGATTTGATAATTCAATAACTTTATCAATCACACTATTGCCTCCTTAGCCATTCTTCAAATCCAGATAATAGCTTATCAATATTCGAGTTCGGTCGCGAAGATGAGTTTATTATTTCCATATTTTTTGCCCCTTTTTCACTTACTAACCAGTCATATGTTGGTCCCAACTTATCTTTATATCTTCCCATATTTATTTCATAGATATAGTCTCTAAGTGGTTGTGGTGTTGCATTCTTATATTTTATCCCCAAGTCTCTTCTCGCTTGATTCAATGTCCGAGCTACTTGCTCCTCCGACATTCCACTCGCAAGTAATCTCTCCCCATATGCTTTTAAGCCTGCAACTTCATTTTCATATGCTTGTCTTAAAGGATTGTTTTTAAATCCGTCACCTTTTAGGTTGTCTATAATACTCTTTATTTCTGCTTCAGAGTATTTACCATTTTTATACAAATTCCCCTGATTCACCGCATCATGCCCACTTGGATCCCTATAAAGCACAGGATTATTCCTACAGTACTCATAAAGGTTCAGTCCATCCCCATAGTATGTATCTTCCTGCGTGAATCTACCAATTATCGGGTTATAGAACCTTGCCCTTAGATAGTACTGGCTTGTCACTGGGTCATACTGCTCCCCATTGAACCGGAAGCGGTTATGGATGTCCTCATGGCTTATGACACTTTCACCAAACGCATCATAGCAGTAGTAATTACGTATCTTTCTGTCATTTGCCGTATCTGTAAGGATAAGCCGCACACTTCCCTGATTGTCTGATACGTAATGGTAGTAGGTTCTTGCACTCTCACTGTCGGAACTGATGATTCCAAGTCCACGGATGTATCATATTGCGTCATCGTCTGTCTCCTCTGCCACCACCTCCTTTCCCTCATTAAAACAAAAACAGAAATTAAATAATCTGCTCATTTTTTTATATTGAGTTCTTTCTCCTTAATTCGGTTATTAAGAATAACCAATATCTTTTCCAGCCTTTGTTGTAGCAAATCGTTTTCTTCTTTCGTTTGTTTTAAACAATATATTTCGTTACCAGTATCTTCATGCCACAACAACTCATATGTTGAACTATCCAAGTGAATACAAATTATACTATACCACCATCCATCAATTTTCTTATCAACTATGAAACCATACTCTTCAAAAAATAACTTGGCAAGGTATTCGTTTCCGTCAATATAATCGTAGTTAATTAGCAAAAATTCAACTCTGTTATCTTTCTCAGTATTTATATGTTTCTTATATGTTATCTCCATTTTTACTCCAATCCCAATGACTTATTTACTGATGACCTTGAACGCTGCGAACTCTGAATAATAGCTCTATAAATATCATCACCAGTCATTCCTTTATCGACTTGTCTTTGTACTATTTCTTTCCAAGTACGATTAGTGTCAGTTTTATACAACTTTTCAGCCACTTCTCTATTTGCCATCAATTCTCTAGCAGCTGTTCTGAACTTGTTACGTAGAGAAAAAGCCTGATAAGCTTGTTGTTCAAGTGATTTGCCATAGTCAATTAAATCTGGTATCGTGGCTTCTTGCGACAAATACCACTTTCTAGCATCCAAATCACTTAATGAATGGTAATATTCTTGTGGTATCACTACTCCTTCTGGAGTTACATAGAAATCACCACCCCCATACAGATTCTTCTGATTCTCAACATCATGCCCACTCGGGTCTCTATAAAGCACCGGATTATTCCTACAGTATTCATAAAGATTGAGCCCATCCCCATAATAAGTATCTTCCTGCGTGAATCGTCCAATGACCGGATTATAGAACCTCGCCCTTAGATAGTACTGGCTGGTAACTGGGTCATACTGCTCCCCATTGAATAGAAAGCGATTATGGATGTCCTCATGGCTTATGACACTTTCGCCAAATGCATCATAGCAGTAGTAATTGCGTATTCTTCTGTCATTTATTGTATCCGTAAGAATAAGCCGCACTCTTCCCTGATTGTCTGATACATAGTGGTAGTAGGTTCTTGCGCTTTCGCTGTCAGAACTGATAATCCCAAGTCCGCGGATATACCTTATTACCCCATCATCAGTTTTTTCCGCAATGACTTCCTTTTCCTCATTAAACAGGAATATCTATGCTTAAAAATTTTTAATAAAATATTCATTCTCAGAAATTATGCTTTTATATTGAGGATTATTTATTTCAATCGCTTCATCTGCTAAACCAATAACATTTTCTCGGCGAGACGTTGGTAATAAGATAATTGCTCCCTCTTCTTTCAGTTTTTTAAAGAAGCGAAAAACTCCAGAACTAAGCAATATACTGTTAAAACATGCCGTATTCATCCATGAAAAACAATATATTTCCTTCCTGCTTGCATATCCGATTGCCAGCGAAGCTCTCCATTTTTCTCCACTATATTTTGTAATTTTATTATGAAGCTTATCTGGTGAAAGATGGAATTCTTCAACTACCTCATTCAAATTCTGATAACGTTTGTATTTCTTTATCGCATGTAGCAATGCCTTTTCTACACTTATTTGTTTTTTCACTATCCTCCCACAATATTCCGATTTACCAACATACCACCCCAGCTGCTTCAAAACAACATTGTCTGCCAGTTTACCATCACAATAAATTTCTTCATTTACTATTGGGATCCTACCAGAAAGTAACGAAGAAATTAGTTCTCCTCCTTCCCCCTGTTCTCCTATAATTCCATATATCATTCCTCTTTTAAAACAAAACAATTTCTCCATAGTATAATCATCTTGCAATTCGTTAAATGGGTTCTTAATCCTTTCTACTCTCTGTTTTGTAATTAACTTTATCTCTTCCAAAACTGCCACCATGCCTTTCTAAATCCAACTATTTCAACATTATAAATTGAAATCGGTAATCTTTGTCCATCTGCTGTTTGCACCACTATTTTTGATATTGACTTTCCTCTATTACCTGTATCAGGCACAAATGATGCATTTGTCTCAAATTTAATAACTGTTTTTGCATTTGAACCAATCCCGGCTATACTTGCTTGTTTCTTTGTAGGTTGTTTAGTCCACGCAAAAACATATGACTCCCAATTTCCATTTTTTAACTGACCTGATTCAATAATCTTTAAAGCATTTTCAGGAGTCGTTACATGATAATACAAATTCAATTGTGCCGGACATACATCATGCCCACTTGGGTCTTTATACAGTATCGGGTTATTCCTACAGTACTCATAAAGGTTCAGCCCATCCCCATAATAGGTATCTTCCTGCGTGAATCTTCCAATGACCGGATTATAGAACCTTGCCCTCAGGTAATACTGGCTGGTCACCGGGTCATACTGTTCCCCATTGAACCGGAATCGGTTATGGATGTCCTCATGGCTAATGACACTTTCGCCAAATGCATCATAGCAGTAGTAATTGCGTATCCTTCGGTCATTCACCGTGTCTGTAAGGATAAGCCGCACACTTCCCTGATTGTCTGACACATAGTGGTAGTAGGTTCTCGCACTCTCACTGTCGGAACTGATGATTCCAAGTCCACGCATGTAACGTATTACCTCACCATCAGTTTCTTCCGCAATGACTTCCTTTTCCTCATTATACAGGAATTGAACGAGCTGACCGTTCTCCTCCATCTCCGCACGGAGTCCCTCGGCATCGTAGTGGTTTATCTGGCTGTCCCCATTTGCCATCCTGACTTCTGTGGTACGCCCGAACCCATCGTAGGTATACGTTGCACTGCCGTCGCTCAACAGGTTTCCGCTCCTGTCATAGCCGTAATAACTTGTCTCCCCGATATAGCTTGCCACCGCATCCGGATTGTTGCTAACTGACATTGTCTGGTTTTTAAGTTTCGGCGTCACCCCATCCGGTTCATACGTCCTCCTGTTCAGTTCCTTAATCCTGTTACAGTTATCATGACAGTATGTCTCCATAATAATACTTTCAACAGTACGCCTTTCGCGTGTCAGCCTGTTTCCTGCCTTGTCGTAGCCGAACTTCTCCGAGAGCAGTCCCCCCGCACCGGGATACGACACTTCCACGAGCTGGTTATTCACGTCATAGGCGTACCTTGTCGTCCCCTCGAGGTTCCTTTTCTCCACCATGTTTCCATTGTGGTCATATGCGGGATACTCCTCCCACACGAGCTTCCTGCCCTGCGCGGTCATGTCGACGGTCTTCATGTAGTTCAGGTTCTTGTCGGCGTCGTAGCGGAAGTCTGTCCGGATGGTGTCCGCGATTGTCCGCGACTCCACCCTGCCATCGCTGTGGTAGGTATATGCCGCCAGCAGCCTGCCGTTGTCCGTAACGGATTTCAGCCTGCCACAGCGGTCATATCCATAACATGTCTCCTTTCCGGTCAGGTCGCGCCTTAAGACAACATTTCCGGAAAGGTCGTAGGCGTATGCGAGCAGCGTCCTGCCGCTTGCCTGTTTTTCCCTCAGCCGCCCATTGTCGTAATAGGTGTACCTGTACTGCATCCCCCCGCCTGTCGCGGTGGTGAGCCTGCCCATGGCGTCGTACTCCCATGACTCCCGCAGGTGGTCAGACGCGTTCTCGTGCAGGGTGGGGCTGCCGTACATGTTGTGGCGGTACAGCTGCCTCCTGCCGTCACGGTCCTGGTGCTCGCACAGCCGCCCCTCCATGTCGTAGAAAAAGCTCTCCCGCGCGCCTGTCGCGTCCTTCCTTTCGCTTAATAGGTTCATGCTGTTGTATCTGTATGTCGTTGTATTGCCGTTTCCGTCCGTCGCGGCGGTGATGTTCCCGGCATTGTCATAGGCATACTGTTCCTGCGTGCCGTCCGGGCGGGTCACCGTGGTCACGTTGCCCCAGCTGTCATTCCCATACGTGGTTCAGTTCTCGTTCCCGTCCGTTATGGCAGTGATGTTCCCCATGGCGTCATATTCATACTGCTGGGTGCTGCCGCCGTCCGTCACGGCGTGTGTCCTGCGCCCGGAAAAATCATAGGTAAACGTTACGCCCCCCGTGGCGTCCCCCTCGCGCTCCGTCTCGCCGAAGGCATTGTACCTTCGGACGGATTCCACGGTGCCCTCCGGCGTCCGCGTCTGCGTGTTCCTGCCGTATGCGTCATAGGCGTACCGCCAGCCCGGCGCACCTTCGCCATATGCGGCATACTCCTGCGGCGGTATGTAGCGTGTCAGCCGTCCGTTCCTGTCGTAGACACGCCTGTCCTCCGCCCCCGTGCTGCCCGCGGTGGAGATGAGCCTGTCCATCAGGTCATAGGAATGGGTGGTGGTGTAGCCGTTGTCAGCCGTCACGCGAATAATGTTTCCGTCCACGTCGTACTGGTACCTTGTGGTGTTGCGGATGGCACCGCCCTTCTCCCTGTGCGTCTCCGCCGTCAGCCTGTCCATGCTGTCGTACTCGCGCAGGATTTCATTCCCGAGCGGTGTTATGATGCGTGTGGGGTTGCCGTTCCTGTCGTATTCAATGCGTGTCGCCGCGTATTTCCTGCCGCACCCTCTCTCGTCGGCGGACTCGGTGATCCGGACAAGCCGTCCTGCGGGCGAGTATTCGCGCCCCGTCTCCTTCCATGTATTGCCGTCAATCTTTATCCGCTCGAGGGTCTGCCTGCCGCAGGCGTCATACCCATATTCCGCGCATGCCCCGGTGGAGTCGCCCACGCCCGTAAGCCGCCCCGCGGCATCATACGTATAATTTATGGCATGGACGCGCCCCTTCCGGCTTTCCGCGTCCTGGTAGTCAAGGTACCTTTTTTCCTCCGTGCAGCGCGCCATCCTGTCATAGACGTAGGTGGTGAGGCGGTAGCGCACGCTGCCGTCCCGGATATCCGTGGGTATCCTTACGGAGGTGACGTTCCCTGTCAGGTCATATGTATACACCGTCCCGACGCGCTCATCGTCACTGTCCGCCGTCAGGCAGCCCTTTGCCGGGATGTCCTTTATGAGGTTTCCGGCAGGGTCATACACGTACCTGTGCTCAGTGACACCATCAGGGTTTACGACGGACGCCAGCCTGTCCCGGCTGTCATATCCATAGACATAGCCTGCCCCGCTGTCGGTCTTTTCGTCGTACTGCCCGGGGAGGATGCGTCCGGTGACGTTCCCGCACGCGTCATGCCTTTCCCGCAGGATGCCGCCGTCCGCATAAACGGTCTTTATCCGGTTAAAGTCCGCGTCATACACGTAGCGCGTGCCCTGTGCGCCCGTGGCGTTCTGCACCGGGGTCTTCTCGGAGAGCAGCCTGCCCGTGTAGTCGTGCGTGCATGTGTACAGCCCGCCGTCGGCATGGCGGATGCTTTTCACGTTCCGCCCTGCGTCGTAGGCGTACTGCGTCCCCTCCCCGCTGTCCCGCGCGCTGTCATACTGCTCGGGGCGGATTTCCTTTATGAGGTTCGCCATGCCGTCATAGACATAGCGCGTGGTGCCGCCGTCGGCGTCCGTCACGGATATCCTGTTGCCGAGGGCGTTGTGGCAGTAGCGCGTGGTGCCGCCGCAGGGGTCGTGCACGGCGGTCAGGCTGCCCGTGGCGTCATGCTCATACCCCGTCACGTTCCCGATGGCGTCCCTGTACGCCGAAGGTTCGGAGAACGGCGTGTCGTACCGGTACTCCTCCACGCTGCCGTCCGCATGGCATACCCTTGTGACACGCCCCTTGGCATCATGGTCAAATGTCGTTTCCAGCACGGTGTTTTTGTCCATCCGCCTGCCGCTTTTCACGAGGTTCCCGCATCCATCGTATGTGTTTGTGACCTCGCGCCCTGCATTGTCGTATATCCTCGTGGCAAGCCCCCTGCCGTCATATTCCGTGTACCGCGCATAACCGTCCGGGAAGTGCTCCTCCGTGGGCTGCCCCGTTTCATTATACAGCCTCGTGGTCTCCCTGCCAAGCCTGTCCTTCTCGTATATGGTATTGTGCCCGCTGTCATAGCGGTAGCATTCCGTCGTGCCGTCATGGTGGAGCACCTGCGTCGGCAGCTTTTCCCTGCCGTAGCTGTACACGATGTTCTCCCCGGTCGAGCCGGTGAGGAAGGTGTTCTGCCTTGCCGCGTCGTCGTAGAAGATGACGAACTCCTCCCCGGTCTCGAGCTCCTGCCGGACGACGCGCCCCCTGCGGTCATAGTGGTTCTGCGTGTACCACCTTCCGTTCAGGTCGGTGAGCCTTTTCAGCCAGCCCTCGGGCGTGTCTCAATGATGTGCGCCAGCGCAGGCGTAAGCCCTTGTCATTGACACAGAAGCCCCACTTTGAGTAATATTGTGCATGGCAAAAGATAAGCGGATCTCTTGCATGCACAGGGGGATCTCAAATGAATATCGATGACTCCCCTAGCGTGGAATATTCACTCAAAAATGTTACATCTCCATTATGTATTTACTTGGTATTTCATCAGCGAGCCAAACTTTTTCGTTTCCATAATAAAATATTATGCCATCCTTCCATGCCTGTTCAGCATCAATCTTCAAGATACAAGGGGTTATATCATGTCTAATACCGACACTATATGCAGTTTCGACATCCTGTGACAAATGAACATACTGCCTTCCTTTGGGCAGCAATCCTTTTTCTTTAATAGAATCCAAAAACCTTCTGGCTGTTCCATGATACAATACCTTTGGTGGGACTTTTTCCGCTTTTTCTATTTTCATCGGAATAGAATGTCCGTAATGAGCCTTTATTTTTCCATTGGAAATCTCATGTCTCTTCTTTTCTGATTTTTGAATCATCAAAACCAAATCATTTTCAGAGACATTTCTCCACTTTTTCTCCTTATGCAGGGCATTTAATAATTGCCCCACTGGCACCCACCCTTCTTCATCCATTTCTAATTCATATTCCCATGGCGCATGACGAAGCGCATAAGATATTTCTTTGCCTAGTTCGGTATAGTTTAACATATTCCCTCCATAATCTCATAATCTATCATGATATTAATAGCATATTTAAGCCAGTCCCAGACAGATTCAAACTGTTCCCTTTGTTCATATCCATTTGTAGCAAAATCATGAATTACATATACCTTTTCTTCCTGTCCGACTTCAAAACAGGCTATGTCATCACAATCTCCTCGCCTTGCAAAAGGTATTAAATTTCTATTCGGATACCTCTCCCTAAGCCCATCTAAACGCAGTTTTGCATTCATTTCATCCATAAAATACCATACGTCAAAATTAATTAAATTACACTCTAGCAACTTATAAACTGCCGCCGGATATTCAAACTTATCCGGCAAATCATTTTGGTCAATCAGTTTCAGCATACTTAATTTCCACTCCATCCTATTATGTTTGATCCTTGCGGATATAAACTCCTGTATCTACTGTTTTGCTTTCCTATCCTTAGAGATACCGCTTCTCCCCATGTTTTAGGTATTCCTTTCGGAGTCGTAAATCTTTCCACCAAATTATAGGGCAATAACTCATCATACGCATGAACTTTAGCTTGTACATCTATCCCTGCATACCTTGCCGCCAGTACTCTGGTATTATCAATGGTAGTTAACTTTCCGTCTGTCATCATAACAACATCTATTGCTTCTCCTTTCCAACCATTTACTTTCATACTATTAATTATCTCATTCGCACCATTCACCGAGCTTTGACTAAATCTAATTTCATCAGGATTAATTGATGTACTACTACCATCATTCCTATATAAATTCCCCTGATTCACCGCATCATGTCCACTCGGGTCTCTATAAAGCATCGGATTATTCCTACAGTATTCATAAAGATTGAGCCCATCCCCATAATAAGTATCTTCCTGCATGAATCGTCCAATGACCGGATTATAAAACCTCGCTCTCAAATAATACTGGCTGGTCACTAGGTCATACTGCTCCCCATTGAACCGGAAGCGGTTATGGATATCCTCATGGCTTATGATACTCTCGCCAAATGCATCATAACAGTAGTAATTGCGTATTCTTCGGTCATTTACCGTATCTGTAAGGATGAGGCGTATACTTCCCTGATTATCCGACACATAGTGATAGTAGGTTCTCGCACTCTCACTGTCGGAACTGATGATTCCAAGTCCACGGATGTAACGTATTACCTCACCATCGGTTTCTTCCGCAATGACTTCCTTTTCCCCATTAAACAGGAATTTAACG
>Ga0224747_10271_pt1 | contig 10651 bp, 5 predicted proteins | sample LIM_F_Water_Pos_FD_182999 | JGI IMG/M metagenome (GOLD analysis project Ga0224747, IMG submission 182999) | Enriched cells from gastrointestinal tract of the lab mouse from Pacific Northwest National Laboratory (PNNL), Richland, Washington... | ecosystem: Host-associated > Mammals > Digestive... | reverse complement strand
ATATTTCCGGCAGCGCTCCCAGCACTCCCCCGGTTACAATCCGCAACTGTTACGTGGCGGCGAATATAACCGCTAACGGCGGCGCTATCGGCGGCACGACTGCCCGTTGCTACAATTTTGCCTAAGAAAGCGCTGTTCACAACCTCGCAAGCACCCATAGATTGCCCTTTGTAAGCGGCCAAACCGCCCACATTATTTATGCCGTAAACCTCGGCATAGCTGACGCTGTTTTCAATGCGCCCATTAAGCTTGCCAACAAATGAACCGATTGCACTCTGCTGTTTGTCATAGCCCACAATTACGCCCGGTTGAATAACACAGTTTTTGATAATAACATCGTTAATACCGGAAGTTTCACCGCCAAACACCAGACCGGAATCTTTAGTCTGGCTGCCGCTTAACAGCTTAACATTTTCCAGAGTGATAACGTCCGGGTCGGTCAGCTCCTGATAAATGCCGTCCGGGCCATAATCGATTGTGCCCTTTTCCAGCAGGCCTGCGCCGTTAATCTTTTTGCCGTAAATGTCCAGATTAAGCACCTTAGCGTCACGCGCATATTCCAGCAGCGGTCTGCCGCCCTCGGCCACTGTCAGTTTGTGGCCTGCGCCGTCAATGGTGCCGCTGAAAGGCAACAGATTTTTACCATGTCCGCCTTTATCTTCACCGATGGGCTCCCAATCAAGCGGCAGTTCAATATCGTTAGCCATTCTGAACACTGCGCCGCCCAGAAAATCGCCGCTCAATACATATTCGTCAATTTTCTTAAAATCGTCAACAGTTTTAATGATATATGGATCTTCACTGGTGCCTTTGCCCTCAAAGCCGTCCAAGCCGCTGCGCCCGGTAATGGTAATCTTCACAAAATCACTGGTAACACTGGCTCTGTTGGTTTCGTCCTCCACGCTGACCGCCGTTGCCACAAAGAAGTAATAATGCTCGCCGACTGTCAGATTATTTGGAATCGCACAATTCCAAAGTCTGGCTCTGCCATTATGGGAATTACTGCTGCCCTCAACAGGCTTTGCACCCTCTGTACTTTCTTTGGTATTATAATACCACTGCATCTCAATTTTAACAGGGGCGTACTTGCTAAGATAAGCGTCACCTTCTGGCGCATTTACGCAAGCCTGAATTGCGTCTTCCGGCTTTTCACCAACCTGATAGGTAGTTTTAAATTCACCGTTTGGCTCATTTACGCTGCTGAAAGTGTATTTACCGGGCTGATAGGTGATTTCCGGCGCACTAACCTGCCCCAGATTTACCTCCACCTTGGCAAAATCGCTGTATGCAACTGTGCCGGTGGCCTTATCAGTTATGGCACAGCGATAAGATTTTGTTGCTTGTGAGCCGCCATAGTTGGTGGGCGCTATATAGGAGGCTGAAGTTGCGCCGCCAATAGCCTTACCGCTTGCATCCTGCCATTGATAGGTAACCTCATCTGCGCCGGCGTTAGTTTCCACCGTCAGCACAACCTTATCGCCCTTATTAAATGTGCCGCCAACCGGCTGTTTGGTTATCTGCCAGTTGCCCCCGGCCACTTCAGTAATCAGCAGTTTGTAATCTGTACCTGTGCTATCGTCAACGTGAGCAATGGTAAAAGGCACGATAATTTTGCCATTTTCATCTTTCAGGCACTGTGTTAAATCAATTTCTACGCCGCCGCCGGTTTCGGTATTCTTAAAATCAGCGGTTACATCATTGCCTTTATAAATAATTTTTAAATTTTGGCCAATCGCCTGGTATTTATTCGTTGTACCAAGGGCAGTCAAAACTATTTTCTCTGTTCCTGTTGGAACATTTGTGTTATATTCCCAAACATAACGGCTGCTGTAATCCTTTTGGTTGATAGCCGGCTGAAGCGTAAGCTCTCTGCCGTCCGCCAATGCCTTAAATTCAGCGATAGCAGGGAATATTTTTATATTAAATGTATATTCTTCGGCAGTTCCGGCTATTTCATTTACGCTTTTATCTGCATTAAAAGCATCTTCATCTATTTCATAGGCTTTAATTGTATATATATAATTGCCCGGTTTTTTATTTGCTAATTGATCATAATTCAATAAATCAGTAATACCTTTAGAGCCTTGAATAACATTAAACCATTTTTTATCAGAAGAATATATAACCTCACCGCTTTCATTTGTTAAAGACAAATCATATCTTACGCCTGTTTTATTTTTGGCATAAGCTTCCTCGGTTGGTTCAACCAGCATTTTATAAGTTGTTAGACCGTAAGGCAATTTAATATCATTATAGATATGTGTTTCTGGAGTAAAATCGCCAAAGATTATATAATCCTCATTATAATCATTATATCGATTATTGTTTTGAATAGTAACATTTTTAATTATATTGCCACCGGCTTGCCCATCTGCCGTTACGGTTACTTTAACAGCCTTACTTAATGTGGTATAAGGTGTACCGTCAACGGTTCTGGTAGCCTCACAAAAATAATAGGTTGTGCCGACTGTGGTTGCAGGCGGCGTGTAGCTTGCGCCTGTTGCGTCTGCTATTGGCGTTTTATCGCTGCCGTCTGCTTTGGTTGCCGAATACCACTTATAGGTTAAGGAATTAGCTGTATCAACATTCAGTTTTTTAACTTCAAATGTCAGCGGGTCAACAGCTGCTCCAACCTTAACATTTACATTTTTTGCCTCTTTGCTAAACTCCGGTGTGTAATCAACGCTTACCCCCTCAAACAGAATTGTCAGCGTATAGTAACCATCAACACCGGCAACATTCTTGTTATTATCATTACCAGCATAGTCCAGCATAAAAGGAATTACATAGTAGCCCTCTGCCTTTTTATAGGGCGCTTTATCATATTTGCTTAAATCAATATAGGCTTTGTCGGCCTGCACATCATCGTCAATCTTATACACATCATATGTGCCAGTGCCATTGTCAAATTTCAGTGTTGTACTGGTTGTCTGTGTTGCTACTTTAGTTGTAATGTTCAAAGCTTGTGTATCAGGTTTAATATCTTTCATTATAATATCAGCGTCATAAGGATTAAATGCAGAGGCTGAATAGGTATTTTCACCAGAAATTGCAGTTAAACTTTGCAATCTTGGCTGAAAATAAAATTTGAAAGTATATACATCTTGCTTGGAAAATTTACTGACATCTCCAACAGGAGAATCAGACAAACCGATAATATAATATCGAGATTGTACTGCTTTTGATGCGTCAGCCATAATAGGCATAAGCTGTAATGTAGCATAATTGATTGAATGTTGCAATCCATTATCTGCAAAAATATGACTTGAACCATTAGCAAAGTCTGTACCAGTTTTGCTCCACATAGAAGATAGCTTGGCAGTTCCTGCAAAATTTTCGGATAATGAAGCCTTAAATTGAGTTTGTGCCAAAGTTGGAAATAATGGCATAGTCGCATCTGGCAATACAATATCATATGTCAGCTTATCAGGCTTAAATTCAAACGGCACAATTTTTTTATTTTCATCAAGCATACTTACTGGTGTATTATCAGGATAAGTTATATCAAAACTATCCAGATAGTTATGGGAAGTTTTTGCAGTTTCGTCAACCGCTAAAGCTGTGGTTGGCAAAAGCTGTAAGCACATTGCCAAAATCAGCAAAATGCTTAAAAGTTTTCTTTTCTTCTTCATTTTTTGCAAATCCTCCTGTTCAATATTTTAATATTAAATCACCTTTGCTTTAACAAATAAAATTTTATTATGATAAAGGAAAGGTGATTTAATGGTATTATAAAAAGGAGAGGGGCGGCGCAATGCCGCTCCCCTCTGACTTATCAAATTATTTTTAATACTCCCAAACCTCGATTGTTTCACCATAACTCAAAACGATTATATCACCAGCATCCACAGCGGCCTGATTCATATACAATTCAACACTTGAATCATTAGGATCAAGCGGTCTGCTGCCATTAACAGTAAATGTCCAGTCATCGCCAACATAAGCCATATACGGGCCATCGTTAGAATAACCGGTGCCATTGCCCATCCACAGACCCAAACCATCGCTGTCAGAATATTTTGCCAACAAAGCATCGTTTACTCTTGCCAGAGTAGCGTCTTTAACAGCAGAGGTATAGTATTGATAGGGTTTCAGAACTTCCGAATTATAGGGAACAGAACCCTTGCCGTCCAAGGATTTCAAAACCATCCCAGTTTTATCACCAATAGTGCTTGGTACAGAGGTAAATTTAGCACGCTCAGCAGTAAAAGTTTTTATAACCAAATCATAAACGGATTCGCCGTCCTGAACGGTTACAGCCTGAAGTTCATAGGCTCCGTTTGTTGTCCACTGAACATAAAAACCCGGTTCAGTCGGATAAGCAGGTGCTTCGGCTGCCATAGCAGTGCTTGCAAAGGCAAACATCATAACCAACGAGAGAAACAATGCGTACAACTTTTTCATAAGTCATACCTCCTTAAAAATAATTTTTTTGCGGCTCCCTGCCGCAGGGATACACTTTTCACAGTCTTACCCTCTCGGCAGCAAACGCAGACTGACACATTCGCCGCCCAGTCAGAAGCTCCTCTGACACTCTAACACCCTTTCAGCTCGGCTGTAACAGAATGCCACCTTAAAATAGCCATCTCTGTTAAGCCGAATATGTTGTTTTTCAACATAAACACCTCCCTTTCAATGATTATTTTTGTATTTTGCCGAGCCGACAAAACCAAAAATCCGGCCTTGAAAGCCCGGCTCTGGATTGCCTGCCCCATAAGGCAAACAGCCCAAAGCCGAGTTTTCAAAAGTTATCTTTTGGAGCCAAACAGGGCGCAGTTTTTCACCAGCTTTTGTTTGGCTCCTATGCACATTTCAAAGACCCAACCATTGCCTCGCTCGCCCACCGGCTTTACAGGCACAACCACACATAAAAACGACCACTCTGCCGTCTATCCGCATTTTTTGAACTTTATCTAACTTGACTTCACTATTTTAATCACATCGCATTTTCAGCAGGCACAACATAACTAACCCTTTTACCATTCATAATCGCAGCAATCTCCTGCATACATTCCTCCACATAAACACCCATCTGCTTTTTAGCCTCGTCCAGATATATCGGCCGCCGGTGCAGCCTGGGAGCAGCGTCCGGAAAACTCTTCAATCCAGCTAAATGCAGAACCCTTTGCCAATCGTTCTTAAATCGCTTCCTGATATATTCTCCGCCCAAAACCTCATCATATCTAGGCGTGCGCTTGAGTCTTTTAGCCCAACCCCTTACATATTCAAGCAATTCCTCATCGCTATCACCGGCATGTTGAAATGCAAAATTCTTCTCATTTTGCTGCATTGCCGCCACAATTTTTTTGTGTATTTCCGCCTGGGCAGCAACTTCTCTGGCAAACAAGCCCGACACATCTTCACGCTCGCAATATGGCGTAGGCTTCCGGCCAATTTTCAACAACAGCCTGTCCCAATCGCCAAATCGCTCTTTCAAAACAGCAGCCCCCAAAACATCCGTACAGGCAGGCCCAATGCCCAATTCCTCAGTGCAGTACGCCAGATAATTGAGCAGCTTATCGTCGTCGAGTTCGCCAAACCTCCGCTTAAATGCTTGCTCTTTTAGCTGCAAAGCCATATTTGCCAATGCCCTGGTTGTTCTATCACCATTACGTTTTCGCTTGCTTCTTCCCATAATTTATCGCCACCAAATTCTATTCATATTTTCAGAACAAAAAAAGCGTGATGAAATTTTGAATTTTCCAAAGGCTATCTTTAGAAAACAAAAATTTCATCACGCTCGTATTTTCGTGACCTCAAGTCGCCCCAAACAAACTAACTGACCTGTTTAAGAGCCTGTGCCATGAATATCCTGACTTATGCTTCTGCACCAAAAATTTCTGATGCAAACTGTAATCTCCTTGCCTTCCCATCCAAAACATTGAACAGTGACTAAACGAAGAAACAGCAACAATTCACAGTAGCGAGTTATCTGTCCCGGAATTACACCGGCTTCCTCACGACACGCTTATATAATATATTCTTCTTTTCAAATATCTTTTTTCAGTATACACCCAATTTTTTTAAAATGCAATACCATTTTGTAAAATATTATTTTTTATTTTTTTCTGAAAAAATTTTTCAAAAAGCTATTGACAATCCTATTTTTCTGTATTAAAATAAACGCATAATTTTTAACAACTAAATATTCCAAATAAAACCTTTCAAGCGGGGAAGTCGGTGAAAATCCGACACAGTCCAAGCTCTACTGTGATTGTCAGCGTCAGCTGGCATAAGTCAGGTTACCGATTGAAAAGGGTTTGTTAAAGCCTTTAGGGTGGGAGGCTTAGCAGACTTTATTATTTTTCTTTCAACGATTCCACCAGAGAATCGTTTATTTTTTTGCCATCCCATTGCGGTTGGCTTTTTTTGTTAAATCTTTCCGTTTACAGCTTGTTGTGTTTTTGGTTCAATTCCCGGAACCAGACATTACTAATATTTTTCTAAATCCACGGTTGAATTTTTTCTGTAAATCTTTAAGTCCGGCTGATTGCTGAAAGTAGGCAGCAATCAGCCGGCTTGAAGAGTTCATTTAGTATCTGTCTAACCTTGAATCTTTCCAGGAGCTGACTTTTTTGTAAGTTTTGTCCTCCTTTCAAGATAAAACTCCTTTCGGTAAGCGTCCTCTTGCTTATATCCAGTTCACAGGATAGAAACAAGAGGACTATTACTATTTATTCTGGCCAGTTGGCAACTTTTTCGTGCTTTCCGCCATTTTTATCCAAACGATAATAAGCATAAGTATCCAGAAAAATATCCTTATCGATTACATTATTCTCAAAAAAACCTGCTCGGCTGTAACCCACAGTATAAACGCCGTCTTCACGCACAACCATGCCGGTGTGCGGCAAAGGCTCTATGTCCGGACTATAATGCGCAGCCCAAGTCAGGTTATCCCCATAATCATAGCCAAGTTGGCCCAATCTGGTTTCCGTACCATCTATTAAGGAAAATTTCATCACATCACTGGCATTCCAGGTATCTCTGCCGACAATAAAGATATCATCGCCGTCAACAACAAAAGAAGTAATTTGCCGCCAATATACTGCCACAGCACGACAGCATCCATTCGTTTTAAATTGCCATACATAATCTTTATTAAGTGTTGACTCTGAATATCCGGTTCTGTCAAATACAGCATATTCAAAGTCACCAACCTGCTGCCGACTATCATTCAATGACCAGGAGCCATTATTAAAGCTGAATGTGCGCTGCACATCTAAATGTCCCTGCGGCTTATGCCAGCTCTTAAAAGTTACTACACCGCTATTTTTTAAGGGAACATATACATAGCCATTTTCCACAAACATTTTTTCATTTTCAGCCACCTTATCGCCAAGTAATTTCAATTTCGTTGGCGTTGGCTCATCATAAATTGTAATCGTTTGCGTAGCATCATCGTAATTTATTTCCACAAAATAAATAGCACAAATATCACGTAGCTTTATATACCATTCTCCATTAACAACAACCGCTTTATAACCGCTTGGCTCCTCGTTGACATAAACCGGCAGGGAACTATCATAGGCCAAGGCATGGTCTGTACCCAAAGCAAATACATTAAACACAATTAAGAAAGCAAACAAAAATGTTTTAACAAAACTTAAAGACTTCACAATATATCACCTCACTCCACCAAACCGTATTTAACCTTAATCCGGTCAAGCTTCTCCAGCATCGGCTCCGCAGCCAGCCACAGGAAAATTGCCGTTGCCGCCCCATGCACGCAATCGAAAGGGAAACCGCTAATCAGATAACTTATCAGCACCGCCCAGCTAAAATCGCCGCCATAAAGCAAAGCCCAACTGCTGTTAATAATACCGCCGTAAACCAGCACAGCCGCCAAAGCCCCAAAAATACACAAGGAAAGACGACTACGCCGCAGCCAGCCCTTGCGGAACAGCACGCCGGCCAAAAAGCCGATTATCCCCATACAAAACATCTGCCAGGGCGTCCACGGCCCCTGCGAAAGCAGCATATTAGATACCAGCATTGTCATAGCGCCCACCAGAAAGCCGGACTCGCCGCCAAAAGCCACACCAGCCACAATCGTCAAGGCCATAACTGGTTTAAACTGCGGCAGCATAAAGAAAGCCGACCGCCCGGCCACGCCAATGGCACACAGCACCGCAATAATCACCAGTTCCCTGGCCTGCGGTTTGCGCCCCTCAAACACCAGAAAGAAAGGCAGCATACATTCCAACAGCACCAGCATCATAATAAAATAATATTTATTATCCTGCAAGTAATACACACCAACAAACAGGGTTAGAGGTATCAGCAGCAATATCATCACCGCCGCCGCAATGGTGCGCCTGGTCAAATGCCGCTGCTCCTTAGCCACCTGCAACATGCTGCCCATTGGCGGAGCCGATCGCCGCCCCACCGCCAGAGAAAACACCAACATCACCGTCACAAACAGCAAAGTATCGCCTGCCGTGCTATATGCTTCAACCGCCAAACCGTCAGCCGTAATAATATCGCTTAAATTAGTGTTGCAAACCGCCTTAATAAACAAAGCCGCGGCAGCCAGGCCGGACACGCCGGCCAGTATCTTGCGCCACAGGGGCAGCTTCGGCGGCTGCCAATCCGCACTGCCGGCCTCCGGCTCCGGCAAACGCCAGTCTTCGGCCACCGCCAAAGGAGCCCTCGCCGGAGGTGCGCCGCCGCAAACGGCAACCAAATCCTCCGCCGTCACCGCCTGCGACACAACGCCCCTGGCCATGCGGTTGGCCGTCGTGGTGTAAAAGCTGTTGCCGGAAAAAAACTGCCGCGGCCCGGCCTCCGTCACCACGCTGCCGTCAAAAAACAGGGCGCAGCGGTGCGCATAAGCCGCGCAAAACTCAACATCGTGGCTCACCATCAAAATAGTTACACCCTTTGCCAACAAAGTCTGCAAAATCTCGGCCAGTGCCTGCTTAAACTCAGCGTCCAGCCCCTTGGTTGGCTCGTCCAGCAACAAAATATCCGGAGCCAGCAGCAGCACCTTAGCCAATGCCGCCCGCTGCTGCTCGCCGCCGGAAAGGTCGTAAGGATGCCTGTCCAACAAATCCGCCAGCCTGCACAGTTGCACCACGCCAGACACATTCTGCTCCTTTTGCGCCTGGCTTAATTTGCGCCCCTGCAATATCTCAAACAAATCCTCTCGAACAGTTTTTTTCACAAACAAAGTTTGCGGATTTTGCGGCAAAACTCCCACGCTACCTTTTATCTGCACATCGCCCCGATATGGTTTAAGCAAACCGGCCAGCAACTTCAGGCTGGTGGTTTTGCCGGTGCCGTTGCCGCCAAGCAAAGCTAGCAATTCCCCTTTTTGCACCTGCAAATTAAGCCCCTTAACTACGTCCGGCAGTTCTTTATCATATTTAAACCACAAATCCTCTGCTGCAATTACCGGCTCCTTTGGATATGTATAAACCGGCTCCGCTGGCAGTAAATCTGGCTGCATTTGCCCGGCAATCTGCTCCAGCCATTGTTTACCCTCCGCCACCGTCACCGGGCAGGCCGTGGCCTGCTCAGCTGGCGTTGCCGCCCAAACACGCATTGGCGTTGGCATAGCCAAAAACATATTATGTCCCATTGTTTTCAGGCTCTCGCCAACCTCCGCCGGTTTGCCGGTGCAGATAAGCCGCCCCTTGTCCAGCACAGCCACCCGGCCGGCCAGCGGAAAAGCCTCCTCCAGCCGGTGCTCCGTCAGTATTACGCTAACACCCAGTTCCCGATTAATCTTGCCCACCGTGGCCAGAAAATCCGCCGCGGCAATCGGGTCCAGCTGCGAGGTAGGCTCGTCCAAAATCAGCAAATCCGGCTGCATAACCATAATGGCGGCCAAATTCAACAGCTGCTTTTGGCCGCCGGAAAGTTCCGTAACATTCTTGTAAAACCAATTTTGAATACCAAAGTATGAGGCCATCTCTGCCACCCGGCGGCGAATGGTTGGCGTATCCATTCCCAAGCTTTCCAGACCAAAGGCCAGTTCATGCCAAACCTTATCCGTCACAATCTGGTTATCCGGCGATTGCTGCACAAAACCAATCCGCGCGCTTTGCTCACGCTGGTCAAGCTCGGCCAGCGGCCGGCCGGCAAAGCGGATTTCTCCCTGCCGCTCCCCGTGCGGAGCCAACACCGTTTTCAGCTGCCGCAGCAGCGTAGATTTTCCGCAGCCGGAGGGGCCGCACAACACCAAAAATTCGCCCCGACCCACGCTCAAATCTATATCCGTCAGCGTCAGCCGCTTCTGCTCCGGATAAGCAAAGCTGAAATGCTTAATTTGCAATATATTTTCCATTATTTTACCTGTTTCCTAAATATTTTATAAATGTCAGCTAATATCAATAAATGCATAATCACCGGACTCCAGCAGCTCACCCAACTTAAACTGCAAAGACCGCCGAAAAATCGGCCCGTCCACCGCCAGCGTGTGATACTCGCCGTTTTCACCGCAAACGTCAACCCCGGCCGCCTGCATAACAGCAACGGCCGCCTCATCCAAACAGCAGCCCAGCAGAGAGGTTGGCAAAAGCCGCCGGTTCACGCTTTTAATCAAACAGCGATAGCCCAAAGCCAACAGCTCCTGCACCAACGCCGCCCGCCCCTGCCGCCAAAGCGGAAAGCAGGCCGCAAGCCCCACCACCTGGCAGCGTTCCTCCTC
>Ga0224747_10297_pt1 | contig 10741 bp, 8 predicted proteins | sample LIM_F_Water_Pos_FD_182999 | JGI IMG/M metagenome (GOLD analysis project Ga0224747, IMG submission 182999) | Enriched cells from gastrointestinal tract of the lab mouse from Pacific Northwest National Laboratory (PNNL), Richland, Washington... | ecosystem: Host-associated > Mammals > Digestive... | reverse complement strand
TTATGAGGAATATCCATGCGAACAATGATTTTTTTGAAAAAGTCTTTTGTCAATATCAACGATGCAAGTTCAGAGGATTCCTTTTTATCCGTATCCATCTGGAAAGCTGACTGGATGTAGATTTTTTTATCTGCATCATTTACAATGAAGTCAATTTCTTTCTGTACATTTGCACCACCGGTACGGTCGGTCACTACACCAACATCAACGGAATATCCCCGACGCAGAAGTTCATTGTAGATGATGTTCTCCATAATATGGCCGGGATCATATTGGCGATAATTCAATCGGGCATTACGAAGGCCGATGTCCGTGTAGTAGTATTTGTTAGGATACTTGAAATAGGTCTTCCCTTTGACATCATAGCGCTTCGCCATAGAAATAAGGAACGAATCCATGATGTGCTGCACATAGTTGGAAACCAGAGTGGAGTTGACCTTTTCATTCTTCATACTGGTCAGCGCATTGGCAATATTCGTAGGATTGGTCAGAGAGCTAATCTGTGAAGCGAGGAAATCCAAAATGTCATTCAGAATATCCTCACGCTCGATGCCGTTGCGCTCCACAATATCTTTTACATACAATTCGCTGTACAGAGAGGACAGGTAATCCTTTTTGTCCTTTTCATCTGTTAATGCCAGCAGGCGTGGCATGCCGCCGTAAAGCATATAGGTGTCCAGAGCTTTTCGCTCATCACCGCCCACATGAGAGTAGAACTCCTCAAAGGACAGAGGGAATACATGGATTTGGGTAGCACGGCCACGGAACTCTGTAGCGATGTCTTTAGACAATCCTTTTGAGTTGCTGCCGGTCACATATACATCCAAATTCTTATATGCCTTAAGTTCATTCAGCATATCATAGATGGAAACCTCAATGCCGCCATTTTCTTTGTCGATAACCTTGGTAGTAAGCTGAACTTCATCTATGAAAAGATAGAACTTCTCGTCTTTTTTTTCGGAAACAAGGTCTTCGACATATTCACAAAGCGTGATTGGATTTCTAAACTTATAGTAACGTCTCTGGTCCAATTCGATTTTTATGATATGGTCTTCCTGAACTCCCTGTGAGAGAAGATACTCATAGAACAGGTCAAACAGCAATACCGACTTTCCGCAGCGGCGGATGCCAGTGATTACTTTGACCTCGCTGTTCCACATATGATGAATCATACGATTCAAATAAGAATCTCGTTTAATCATTACAGTCACCTCGTACTTGCGACGAATACGTCGCTACTTTGTTGTATAGTATACCGCGATTTTCTCAAATTATCAATAGTATTGCAGAAAGTTCATGATAAAGTTATGACATTTGCGTCGCAAGTATAAGGTGAGAGACTTGGATTCCGTCCAGGATAATGTCGTCGATATACATTGTTAAGAGACTATATTTATGTAATAACATATAAAGTTTGAAAATATAAGAAATATAAAGAATAAAACTGAAAATATGATTTTTCTACGAAATTCTTTTGTCCCTATATTGACACACTCGGAGGGGCAGAATGATGAAAGGAAAAGTCTTTTATTATTCTGCTTTTTTAAGTTTCCGCATTGCATGAAGAAATAGAATGACGAATGAAGCATTATGGGTTATAATAGATTGACAGAAGCGAGATCTGGCATGCGGTTTCTGTTTTTGCTAGTACAGCGTTGCATTAATAATTAAGTAATATTATATAGAAATTATTTCCAACATATGGCATAATAGAAAAAATGTAAGGAGAACATTGATATGCCATTTGTTGCTGCCACCGTTAAAATGCCCGAAGACATTCGTCTCATTCTGTCCAGAGTTGCCAGAAGCAAAACCCTTCCAGCCCGACAGGTACAGCGTGCAAGGATAATTCTTTTGGCAACAGATGGCTTTGATAACATGTATATATCAAAGCAGGTAGCTCTTGGACAGGATTCTGTCAGCAAGTGGCGAAGCCGTTTCATCAAGAAACTTCCTCTTCTCCAGGAAATTTCTGAAAAAGATCCAGCCAGACTGGCAGAGGCAGTTTCCTCTTTCCTGAATGACTGCCCGCGTCCCGGACAGCCTCCGCATTACACGGATGAGCAGATCATCAAAATCCTTGAAATTGCCTGCCGCAGTCCAGAAGGGCTGGGATATGAGGTCAGCCACTGGAGTCTCAATCTGCTTGTGGACGCAGTAATAAAGGAAGGAATTGTGGATTCCATATCTGCCAAGACGGTAAGCCGTTTTTTAAAATATGGGGGAAATCCGCCCCCATCTCGTCCGCTACTGGCTTCATTCCTCCGAGAAAGTGGATTCTCCAGAGACTTTTGCGGAAAAAGTGAATGAGATCTGCACAGTTTACCATGAGGCAGGGAAAAACCATGAGGCAGGCGGGCATACCATATCCGTGGATGAGATGACCGGTATCCAGGCACTGGAACATAAATATCCGGACAAGCCCGTAATCCCCGGGAAAGCAGCCTGCATGGAATTTGAATACATCCGCCATGGAACAACCAGCCTGACCGGCTTTTTTGACGTTGCAACAGGGCGTATGGAACAGCCCTGTTTAAATCCCACACGTACAGAAGCTGATTTCGTGGAAGCCCTGCGTGCACTGGTCGAAACAGATCCGGACGCATCATGGACGATTGTCTGTGATGGACTGAACACACATAAATCAGAAAGTCTGGTGCGTTTTGTCGCAGAGCAGTGCGGCCTGACGGAAGACCTTGGGCGCAAAGGGAAATCCGGCATATTAAAAAGTCTGGAAAGCCGTGCAGAATTTCTCCATCAGGAAGAGCACCGGATACGCATTGTATACACGCCAAAGCACTGTTCATGGATGAACCAGATTGAAATCTGGTTTAGCATCCTAAACCGTCGTTTGCTCAAAAGGAAGAGCTATCGATCCGTTGAAGAACTGGAAACCAGCATTCTACGTTTTATTGAACAGTATAACCTTATGGCAAAACCATTTAAGTGGACTTATAAGGGTGTGCCTTTGACAGCATAGCATTACTTGATTATTAATGCAATGCTGTACTAGAGCCAGAGTTGTACTTTCTGAAATGGATAATGTTGAAGCGTTGGGAACCCATAGAAACAGAACATATCGGTTAAAAAATTCGTAAGAAAGTCATGACGGCAGATGATTTGGAAGGCTTTAGCCTGGATTTACCTGATACGGTGAATTTAATTCTAAGCAGCTAAAGGAGATGAACATGGAAATTATATCATTCGGATGTGGTCGAGTGAAAAAGAAAGTTCCACAGATTGATATGCATAAAACAGGTCAAAATATCAAGGATATGATGGGAATGAAAGGAATGACTGCTAAGGATGTTCAGGAGTACTTGGGACTGGCTGCTGTGCAGAGCATTTATCATTGGTTTGCCGGAAGAAGTCTTCCAACAGTAGATAATTTGTATGCATTGAGTGAGTTGCTCTGTGTTCCGATAGATGCACTGGTGTGCGGAAACAGAGAAAAAGAATTTTATATTTGCCTCCATCCAGCATATCAGCGCTTCATTATGTACTATAAGAAATACCTGGAACTTAGGACGGCAGGATAGTTACTGTTCGCTGTGGGTATCTTCCTGCCCGGTTACGCCGGACAGGAAGCATCTGGCGTTTTCCCCGCCCCATGAACGGTACCCTCAGTGAACAAGGGCGTGTGTCCCCTTGTCCACTGAGGGTAATGTTTTATATTACAGATTCAATGACAAATGGTGAATCCTCCTTTAAAATGGTCTTATGCAAGATTGTTTTGAAGGAGGACTTTTCATACCTATGACGAGAGGAAAAATTATATTCATAGATGAAGCAGGGAATTATTATCAGACGCCGGAATTTAATGGGGACATGTATCCGGAAGGACATGGGGGAACCATTATTGATAAATATGAAGACGGGGGAATCCAGTCTTATCATGACTATGAAAGATTTTCTGCAGACTTTGACAGAAGGTATTTTGGGTACATGGATTTTGGCGAGGAATTGTTACCTGTTTTTATGTTAAAAGATGATCCCATAGATTACACAAATAACTGGACGGATTATCTATATGTGATAAACGGCTCGGGCAGAATGATTCAGGCGTTGACAGAAGATGGAATCGTAGACATTCCAATTGCCGAAATGGCTGTATTCCATTATCAGAAGCTGAGTGGACGGGTACAGATCAAGAAAAGGAGTAATGCAGTATTTCCTAAGAAAAGGTTTGTGGAAACCATAGCCAGGCTTCGGGAAATTCATGATTTAAAGGATCAAATTGATAAACTGATTTGTGCAAAGGGTGATCTGATAGACAGAGATAGCTTGAATGGAACGGAAATGTGGATTTCCCATGAACGTTCTGTCATAGAACTACTGGAATTCATTATGGACGATTGTGCAAAGAATATCGAGTATTTCATTTATGAACTTGACTATGGCAGGACATGCAGGTCAGGAACAGCTAGGAATCTCTATGGCAATAACATAGACTACAGTTCGGCAGAAACATTATATGACTGTCTGGCGCGGGAGAAGAATAAGTGAGGATAGACAGGAGGGGGGAAGGCTTATGTATGAGAATTTATATAAAATGGCAGGAAATGTAGCGATTCCGGAAGAAAAACGGGAAGAATTTAACCAGCATGTTCTACAGATTTTATACAAGGGCGGAATCAGGAAGACAGAGCAGGTAGAACTTGACGGTAAGAGCGTAACGGTTGTAGGCCGGCCAGTGCCGGATCAACAAGGAATTGTCAGTTTTGATTATTCGATATTTGAGAAGAAAAAAAGAGAAACCGCCACCTATAATACCAATACGGGCAAACTGATTATACCGGACAAAGGTTATCGGGAGTTCGGTCTGGTGATGAGCCTGATTATGACGATGCAGGAGGCATATTCAAAGGGTCAGTGCTATTTGATGTCTAAAGATAAGCCATGCCGTGTGGACGGATATGTTGCCATAATAAAAGGAATGCTGGGAATTGATCTGGACTTTTCCCATCGGGCGAAGATGTGGGATATGCTTCTTTTTCTGAAAAATATAGAAGAATATGAAAATGTCACAGCCGAAATAATATGGGATGCGTACTCGTTTGATTTATGCCCGTTCATTCCCGAACAGTTTTTCGCTGTCTATAGCATTGATTCTAAAGAAATTCCGATACCAGAGGAGCCTTTTTGTGGGGAAAAGAATGAGATAAAGGATGCATCGGCAGGAAAACTGAAATACTATGTTTATCAAATCATATGCCGTCTTGTGGAGGAAAAACGGGAAGAAGGCCTGGAACCATTTTTGAAGAAATTGCTTGATGCTGATCTGTCTGGCAGAAAAGCATTAGCGGAAGACAGGGTGTATGGGACGATTGCAGAAGTGTCCCTTTATGTATTGCCCTCCGTGATTGTCCATGCCTACGGGGCAGCTTTGAAACGGGATTTCTGGGATGTATGGAAGGCTTTGGGGATAAAAGGATATTCGGAAATCATTATACGAAAAAGGGCCCGGAGAGATACCGTGGATGAGGAAGAACGGTGGATTCTGCCGTTTTATAAAGTCATATTGAGACAGAATGAAGATGAGTTCCTGGAATTCTGGGAAGACGAAATTCTCCATTTTTCGGAAGATATGAAAGCGTGTCTGTCTGACTGGGAACAGCGTTTTCAGAGAATCCGTTTGGAAGAAGAACCTGATATAGAGAATTATCTGGTACAGATTGTTGCTGATCTGGACAGAGACTGGGGGTGCTGCCTGGTAGACAAGGCATTTATTACAGAATTTATAGAGCATAAAAATGAGGACAGCTATAAGAAAGCCTTGCTGCTTTACAGAGAAATCATGGATGAGGATACGGCATATTTTCCTGAACTGACAAAAAAACAGGCAATTCGGTGGATGATCAGACAAAACCGCTATGAGTTTGACTTTACGGCAATGAGTGCATTTCAATCATTGCTTACCAATCATAAGCATAGATTTGAAATTCTGGGCTTTTAGAGGAGGGATGATATGGGGACGTTTGGCTATTATACGGGAAATATGAATATTTCGGACCATAAGAAGGATGAATTCGCCAGGCAGGCTGCAAAGCTGCTGAAGTTTGGGGGAATGATGCAGTTTGAACAGATTAGTATGTATGGCCATGATATGGGACTGTTAAAACCTGTAGAATTGTATCCGGGCGGCAAGGTGTATTTCCATTTTAATTATTTTGAAGATGACGGTTGGGAAACTGCGATGTTTGATGCAAATGAAGGGTATTTCCATACGGAAAAAATAGGCGGACAGGAATTTTGCAATGTAGTCACCGCTATGTATTTTTTGTATGAGGTATACGATGATGACTGGGGATTTGCGGAAATTGACGGAGACATAGTCAATGAAAGCGGTTATGTCGGTTGGCTCAACCATCTTCTGGGAACGGATTTTTCCATGAAAAAGAGATTCCGCATTTGGGAGAATCTGGAAACATATGCACTTGGACGGGTTGGAAAGCATGATGACCCGACAAAAGCTGATGTGATGGCGTTTATACCATTTGGCATGAGATACCAGGCTGGAGGGACAGAGCTGACTGACTTGCTGTACATTATTGAGGGAACGGAGACATTGACGGAAACGGAGGTGGAGCCCGGTACCTATCCGGCGGATATCTATGAGTGTAAAAAGGCGCTGAAAGTATTTTTGGAATCGAATCCTGATGAGGATGCAGCCCGCCGAATCCGGGAACTCCTTGGGAAAAACAGAGAGGAACGGGAAGAAACAAAAGGTACTGACCTTGGAGAGATCGGAGAGTTTTCATTGGTTCTGCCGGCCAGGGTGATTGTCTATTTGACAGCAGAACTGAAAAAGCAAAGTTTTTGGGAGCAGTGGAAAGAGATTTACAAGACGGTTTATCATGATGAGATTATGAAAAGTTATGCATCAAAGGAACTGGAGGAGGAAAGAAAGAGATTGATCGAGACACCGGTTCCCCCTGTGAGAACCAGCGACTTTCTTCGTCAGGACGGATATTTTACCTTTTATAATACTCCGGAGGAGCTGCGCGGAAAGCCGAATTACTATCTATCCGATGATGACAGGCTGTACTGGTGGGACGGAACAGATGAGGTGATTCTTTCAGATGAGATGGACAGCTGGTTAAGGGAACTGGCAATCCGCCATAAGGAGATATCGGCCGGAATGAATGGGGATCTGGCGACTTCGGATGAGTTCCTCAGGAAGTTTTTATCGCTTCTTGTTGAGATTGACCAGTACTATAAACGGATCTATCCGTTTCAGAGTATGTTCTATGAATTCCTCCAGAAAGGTGATAAAACTGAGTATCGGGCAGCAATAGAGCTATTAAAAAGAATTTCTGATGAAAACAAGGAGGATGGGAAGATTATAGAGAAAGCAAAGTACGACTGGGATATTACAAGCCGTAACGTGACTCATAATGCAGGGCGCCTAAAATTAAAGAGATATCTCAGTGTTATGGCAAATCCTGGCCTGAGACAGAAATATTTTGGGTTTTGACTCATTCGTAGACTTTTAAAGACGGGTGTGGGAAGTTTGAGTAAATTATGTAATGAATAATAAATTGACAATATTTTTATATTTGATATAATGTAATAAGAATAATTTATGTAGATATTGAAACAAATTTTCTGACGGTAAATCCTGCGGCAATGATTTCTCTGCCATAGGCGGTGGCAAAGTATCTATTCGTGTCCCGCACCCTTTCAATGATCCTATGGAGACGAAGCCTTTAAAGATTCAGGACATGGCTCCATCCGGGGATATATCCCTGGATGATCAGGCAGTTATAACAAAAGATCATACATAAATCTTATCAGCGTATTTATCCGTGAGTAACATGAACACATCCTAAATGAAACAGGGAGGAAATGTAAAAAACTTTTCCGGTTTATCCGGGGTGGGAGGGACTCATGAAAAGCGTAGGAAGAAAAATTTTGTTATTTGGCTTATCTGCTATGTTGTCCGTTAGTCTGGCAGCCTGTGGTTCAAAAGAAGAAAGTACTGGTGAAACATCTGCTGCAGCTAAAACGGATGATGGAGGTGTAACTGCTGGTGGAGCATATACTGCAGGTACTTATGCTGCTACAGCGAAAGGGAACAACGGAGATGTAACTGTAGAAGTTACTTTTGATAGTGACGCGATCAAATCAATCAAAATTAAAGAGCACGGTGAAACACCAGGTATTTCTGATGCTCCTATCGCAAAAATTCCGGAATCGATTATAGCAAATCAATCATTAAAGATTGATGCTATTACAGGTGCAACTAACACAAGTAATGCAATCCTTAATGCGGTTGCTGATGCTGTAAACCAGGCTGGTGGAGATGTTGAAGCACTTAAGAATGTAGAAGTTGCTGATAACGAAGCCGCAGGGGAAGCAGTTGTAAAAGAAGCTGATGTTATTGTAGTTGGAGCTGGTGGAGCTGGTTTAGCTGCTGCTGTATCTGCTGCTGAAGAAGGTGCATCAGTTATTGTGATCGAAAAGAACGCTTATAACGGTGGTAATACTGTTCGTACAGGCGGTGGTTATGCTTCTTGTGATCCGGAAGCTATTTCGATTCATGAAATGACGGACGGTCAAATGGCTGAAATCGAAGGTTTAATTGCCAGAGAAACTGATAATGACGTAGTTAAGAGTTGGCAAAAGAAAGTAGCTGAAGATATAGAAGCTTATAAAGCTGAAGGTAAAACTCAGGTTTATGATTCATTAGAATACATGTCATTACAATACTTCTTCAGATTCAGCCAGGCTGCTGATCCGGAATTATTATATGATTTAGTATCTAAATCTAAGCCAACGAAAGAATGGTTAGGTGAACTGGGATTTGACTGGACTGATTCACCAAGTTTATTATTAGGTGATACATGGCCGAGATGGTTCTCATCAGTTTCAGCACATGGCGGAAATTTATTCGTTTCAGTATTTACAGATGAAATTGAAGAAAAGAATTACAATGTAGAAATCATTAAGGAAGTTAGAGCTGGTGAGTTACTTATTGCTGATGGCAGAGTTGTAGGCGTTAAAGGTACTGCTTCTGATGCATATCCGTTCATCGGTACAGGTACAAACTTGTATGTTAATAAAGAGGGTAAACGGTTTGTAAATGAACTCTCTGACAGAGATATACTTTCAAATGCCGCTTTAGCTCAAACCGATGGAATTTTCTATATGGTATGCGATAAAAATAATGCTGGCATTAGCGAAGACGGTACCACTTATGGCGGACAAGACATTCAGGATTTATTAGATGCAGGCATCGTTGTGAGAGCTGATACTTTAGAAGAATTAGCCGAATTAATCGGTGTTGATTCTGCAACTTTTGTTGAAACAATCGAAAAATTCAACGAAGCTGTTAAGACAAGCGTTGACCCGGAATTCAATCGTGCTTCTTTTGGAGGCGACTTTATTAACCCTGATGGTAACCCTGGTATCTTTGAAGCGCCTTTCTATGCTGGTACGAGAACTCCTTCAGCTCACATTACGAAAGGCGGCTTAAAGGTTAATACAAGTGCTGAAGTCATTGATACTGATGGCAATGCAATTCCTGGATTATGTGCTGCAGGTGAGGTTACTGGTGGACGCACAGTTGCTGGTCTGCTTGAAGCTATGACATCTGGCCGTACAGCTGGCAAAACAGTTATGGGTAAATAATTAACGATTATCGTTATTTTTAGAAAAGATTTCATTTATTCTTTCAAAATAAAGCATATATACATGATTGATATAAGTCATTGTATATATGCTTTTTAATTTTTAATAGTTTCGAGAAATCTCCCGAAACTGCATAAAATTATATCTGATAGGATTTGCTGACCAATTTCGTACCTGGTTTCCTGGGCGCAGGCGGACTGATATCCGGAAAATCTTTCATCGCTGTAAGGAAGCAGGGGCATGGCACTGTAGGACAGGCTGATCAGATTCACCAGCCGTTCGATCCCTTCCTTACTGCGGAGCCGGTATTCCTCCAACGACCAGAAGAGTCAAAATGGAGATAACCAACAGAAACAGATTCCTGGTGGTGGGTCTGGAAGCAGCAGCAAAATAATCCTGAAAATATAAAAACAGTCTATTAAAAATGGAATCTTTAAGGTATAATAAGCGGTAGATATTGATAGATATGAGATGGGGTTAGAGAAAGAGTTTAGTGCAGATATCTTTTATAATTAAGTATATTCCCAGGAAAAAGGATAGGGACTTTCACCGTTATTTCCCCAAGGCAGTACTGGTTGGGTATATTATTGTGATGTGGACGAAAGGGGATAGAATATATGGTTGGAATTTCAAAGAGCGATTGGAATCTGTTTCGTGAAAGAGTTCCTGACTGGCAGGAACATTATATGGAACGCCTTACGAAAAAATATATAGAAATTTTGAATTCACCGGGAAATGCATCGGATCACTTCTGGGAACTTGAGAAGAGAATAAAACAGGACAGAAAACATCCGGGAGTGATTCTTGAAATGAGAAAATCAGACGCAATATGGAATATTGCAATGTTACTTCATGAGAAAGTCATAACGACAGATGACCTGGGGGGTTTTAGCCAGGATTTAATTGATGCGGTTAGTCTGATCTTAAGCAGATAGAACATATGAATCATTATTATTTATCAGAAATATTTCCTGATGAATTTGGAAGTGGAAATCTTTGATTTTCAGAAAAACTATCCTCAATATATTGAAAGGAGACAATATCGTGAGTCAGAAAAAAGACCCCAATGATTATCAGTACGGTAAGGCGTGTGAAGATCATTTGGGAA
>Ga0224747_10295_pt1 | contig 10746 bp, 12 predicted proteins | sample LIM_F_Water_Pos_FD_182999 | JGI IMG/M metagenome (GOLD analysis project Ga0224747, IMG submission 182999) | Enriched cells from gastrointestinal tract of the lab mouse from Pacific Northwest National Laboratory (PNNL), Richland, Washington... | ecosystem: Host-associated > Mammals > Digestive... | reverse complement strand
ACGGTTGCGGAGTGCGGCGAGTTCCACAATTTGGGTGAGTTTTATGAGAATATCCCTACAGTGGAGGAAGCAGTCGCAATCTGGAAACAGATACCGCCGGAGCGCATGAACGGTATCCCCGCAATCGGCGTCAGTATCCATACACCGGGAACGGAAGCGTTTGAGGATGTGGGGATTGACATTTTAACCGGAAACCGGATTGACCTGGATATTTTGGAGTATATCCCTGATATTAAGGGCAATCCACAGGCAATGGAAGTGATTGCGGAGCTTGTGGCAAAGCTGCCGGAAATGGAAATAGACGGACGTATGAGCGAGGAATTTGAAGCGAAGGTATGGGAGAAGCGTATGCCTGATCTGACACCTGCAGAACAGCTTGCGGTAGAGATTGACCGTTTTATATATGATTATGATACCGCCCTTTACCGTGACAATTCCCAGAGCATGACAGTGAATGTGTCAGAGATTGCAGAAGCCCTAAACCAGAGGGATACTCATGACATTGTGCTGTGGCTTGTTGATGTGTTTTCAGAGGGAACAGAACCTGAAAAAGAGAAGGCTATGGAGATTCTCAAAAAGCTGACAGCATATAAGCCCCTTGCCAAAGTTGAGGAAATGGAAGAACAGAATTATAATATGGTCGATGATGTGCTGAATAACGGCGCAGGGGAAAAGGCGCAAAAGGAAGAAAACAAAAGGGAGCAGGAGCGTCCTGCGGCAAGGACTTCCTTAAAAGCTCGCCTTGCGGAGAAAAAAGCGCTTGTTTCCGGCCAGGGGAAAGACCATGACGCACAGGAAAATGCAAAAAATAATCAGAGGGAGATGTAAGGATATGAAATATAATTTTACCGTGGAAGAAGTAAATTTCATCTGCATATTTGCAGGAGAGAATCGAAGCAAGGCCATAGAAGATATGGAGAGAGCCTTGCCGCACCTTGATGATCCGGATATGGTGGAGCTGTCCAACAGGGTAATCGGAAAGCTGCGGGGTATGACAGATGAAGAATTTGAGGAGCTTGAATTGATTGAAGCAGATTAAAATGTAACGGAAACAGGCTACCTTCCCATTTGGCGTGTGGGAAGGAAAGCCTGTTTTTGTTTGAGTGAAAAAATTTTCTCACGAGTATGTAATAAAAATCTGATTTATTGCCTTACGGAGTTGTACCAATCCACTAGAAAGCGGATATAGTCCTCGCCGGGTTCTTTGACAACCTGGTCAAACTTTACATTGCGGATATTTGTAAGGTTTGGGGTTTTTCCGAAAATCTGGTTAATTTCGTTCTGGCGGAATAGCAGGAGCAGGCTTGCAGCGGAACCTTTTTCTGTATAGGTTGCGACTTCCACAGCATCATTGCATCCTGTCTCCCGCCGCTCCCTGCCAAGCTCTGACGCAAAATGCTTCTGTGCCTGGAGATATAAATTCCTTGCGGATGTCTCTGCTACCTTGTTTTCGATAAAGGAGTTTCTCCCATAAAGAAGATTATTCAAATGCATGGAAGTAAAATCTTCCGGAGCAGATCTGAAATAGAATAGGAGCATCAGGGCTGTGTGATATTCGTCATCGGTAAGGGTGTAATCGGAGAGACTTTTCACACGCCCAAGGAATGTTTTCTTAGTTGATTCCTTTGTGTCAGCTTGCCTGCTCTGCTCTATTTCTGTTTCGGTGGAAGGGCGGACAGCGGGAATTTTGAATTTTTTGCTGGTATTGTTCTGTGCAATGATTGAGGATGCGCTACAGGACGGGCAGGAAGAAGGCATATCATCGGACTTGAATATGTAATGGCATACGTCACAGGTAAAATAGTTCATGGCATAATCTCCTTCTATCATCTGGACAGATAAATCTGCGCTGCCAGACGTTTTTTATCATTGACAGTCATATATGTACTTTCCTTCGCTGTTCATTGTAATGGTGGAGTGGTGCAGTGTCAATGAATATGGGAAAGAAATTCAGAGAAATTTCGTTTACAAAGTAACGCAAGCCGGAAACGGAAGGGGAACGCCTGTTTTTGTGCTGTTTCCAGCTCTGCTAATTTAGCGTATCTGTGTTTTGCCTGTTTATGTTATAATGGGATACATTGATAAATAGCAAAAAGGATGGAATTTTAATGGGAAGGAATTATCTGTTATGAAAAAGGGAAAAGGTAAAGCGGCTAAAAAAGCCATGAAATTTGCAGAACGCAAAGCAAAAGCAGAAAAGTGGGTGTCAGAATATGACGGTACACCTTATGGCGGGGATATCATAAAGGCGTATAGGAAAAAATTTGCTGTAGACCGCATGAAAGCTGTTGTGGAGTTACAGATGTTAGGCGTATCTTTAACAAAAGAGCAGATTGATAGAGAAAAGGCGGCAGTAAAAGCCTATCAGGATATACAGAGAGATAAAAAAGCAAAAAGGAAAAGGCTCCGTGAGCAGAAAAGAATGCGGAAGGATATTCCGGTATTTCATGAGGATCAGGATGAGACTTTTTATTATATAGCAGGATATACTTCTGGTGGAGCGCCTTATGGAATTACATGGGAAGAAATGGGGATGTCGCCTTATACGGAGGAGGATGATTGGTAAATGGGGAGAGTATTTCGGGGAAAGGTGTCTGAAAACAAAATATACTTCTGCCTGTATAGACGGCAATATTTACGCTGTTGTGGTAATGACGGCGAATTTGGAAGAAAGAAAATAAGGGTGACAGAGAGGTGATAAACAGAAATGGAAAGATTATTTGATAATTTAGATGGTTCTTATTTGCCAGCCTTTTTATATATTCAGCTCAATGAAAGTATTGATTTTCAGAATTTCGAGAGCCATGCTGATGAAGTGAAAGGAACATTTATACATGAATACTGCCATTTTTTACAAGATGTATCTACTACATATGGCTATACAAATTTTTTGTGTTATATGCAAGAATTTTTATATAAAATAAGAAAAGAAAAAGATGCTGAGGATAAGGAAATTCTGCAACATAATAAGGATTTTTTTAATTTATATGAAGGAGATAGGGATATATCAAATGATGTGTTTTTGATAAGTAAGATTGAAATCATAGAAGAAGAAATATGCAAAGAGCTATATCCTGAAAGTGATGTAAGACTGATTAGGGTAAAATATAATCTGAATAAAGAATTTCAATTCGGAAATATTTGCATTGCTGAAAGTATGGCATATTTATTGGAAAAGAGATTATACAATATTCGAAAAAGAGAAAACGAATTTCCGTATAATGTTTGTGAAGAAATTTGTAAACGTGAATATACAGCATTTGCAGAAAATGAAGTGTGGATAATGGCACTTTGTGAACTGTCTTTATTGGAACTTAATGGGGGAGTCTTTTTTATAAGTGTATTGCGAATGATGAAAGAAAAAAGGTTTATTCCGACAACTATACGGGATATAGAGTCATTTGTAGATCAATATTTTGAAATAGGCTTTCGTGGAGATAAAAATGTTGTAGAATCTCTATTATCTGAGGTATATTTGAAGTGTAATGTAGACTTTTCTCAAATAAAAAAATGGATTATAACAAGATTTGAGTTAGGATGTGAATGTCGTGAAATAAGTAAATGCTTTATCACTATGGCATTATGTAATAATGATATCCATGTTCGATATAGCTTATGGAATATTTTAATGAGAGAATTTGGTTGTCCTATTTTAATAGATATTGATGGTAATCGTATAGATGGAGCATATTTAGATGAAACAGAGGTTGATATAGGATTTATGTTGGCTCCAATGGCAATCAATGAATTATTGGATCATGATGGGACATTTATTCAAAAGCCTTGCCCACTGAATATAGTATGTCGTAATGCAAATGATCCAACATATTCAGAAGAATGCATGGAAGATCTAAGGAAGGCTAAAAATTTAGATGGGTTATGTCCGATGAGAGGTTTTTGGAGGATGTATCGTTTGGAATAAATGATTTTAGAAGATTTTATAATGGATCAGTAGTTTACAATTTTTTGATTTTTGCCTAAAATATCTCTCTTAAGACATTTTATAATGAATAAATATACAATTTTAATATTGGAATCAATAAAAATGAGAATATTTATGCAATATATCATTGCCGAATTATAGTCTTTTTAAAAAGTTGTAAACTGCTGTAATGGATGAAAACTAAATATAATTGGGAGAATTTAAAATGAATAGCGAAGATTTGCTTACTGAACTGTTTCCATTTAAAAAGCCGCTGACGTCTCGTTATAGAAAAAAATATGTGGAGTTCCTTGCGTTAGGTATCTTACAATATTGCTATGGCGATACATATGTGGGATTTGATGTACATGATGCACCAGATATTAGTGACGAGAATAGATTGGTAGGAATAGAGGTTACAGAAGCGGTTACAAAGGAAGAAGCGCAGATAGACGGCGAATTTGTAAAATATTGTTTGGAAAGTAGTTTAGAAGAGAAAGAGCGTAGAAAACAAATTATTGAAAATAATGGTGCAAAAGTTAGTGAACTGAGTTTAACGTATCCAGTGAAAGACGGTGACAGTGAAAAATTGATTTTTCAGGATGCCGTAAGAAAAAAAATGAAAAAATTAGCATCCTATAGGCAGCAAGGTTTTGAGAAAGTAGGATTATTTGTTTTTTATGACGAGCCACCAATACCTATACATCTTGAAGAATTAAAAAACTGCTTTGATGAGGTTTTAAACGAATATAAAGATAAGTATGATGCTATTTATTTTGGATATTCCTGTGGTTTAATAGAGTATAACGTTTTGTTAAAAAGTATTCAGGCGCAACCTATTAGGAGAAATGTTTATAACAGGCTGCAATATGAGGCAAGGTTAAAAGTAGAAGAATGATTAGGAAAAGTAACGGAATGCTCCGATATTAACGTAACTGTTAAAATTATGGATGATACAGATAAAAATATACAGTGTGGATCGTATTTTTGCTTGAAAATGAAAGATGAAGAAACAGGAGAGTGGAGAAAACTGGATGAAGTAATTGACAATACCGCTTTTACTTTAGAGACATATATGATTCAAAAAGATTCTCACTATGAAAAAGTAATTAACTTTGAGTGGCTTTATGGAAAGCTGGAACCAGGCATATACTACATTGTAAAAACCGTTACAGATTTCAGAGGAACCGGGGACTATACAGATTATACATATACAGCGGAAATTTGTATTTAAGGAGAATGTGCAGTACGCACTTTGAAGGGGCTACTGATAAAAACAGAATTTATTGAGATTTGGTTGTGGCATAAAGAATTTGAACAGTTTGAAGTTGTAGATTAAAATGTAACAGAAACAGGCTTCCTTCCCACTTTTGATGTGGGAATAGAAAAGCCTGTTTTTTTATAGTAGTAGAGAATATGATAGATATCCTAAAATATCAAAATACACCATTTTCAAGCGAAAATTAGGCACGTTCTATACGGTTAAGATGCATTTTAATAATAGAACTTATCAAATGATAAAATCTTCTCGCCGGATGAGCATCTGATTATCTTCTATGATTTGCCGAATGCTTTTTAAGCCTGTTTCCAGTTCTCCCATTGTCCACGGAGAACAGGTGGCTATGCGAATTGCAGAAAATTTGGAAGAGTCCCCTATTGCAAAGCGGTCTGAACACAATACCTTTACTCCAAGTTTTCCGGCCTGTACTTCAAAATGATATCCGTCAGTGCCACTTGGTAAAGGAAGCCATTGAAAAAAACCATAAGGATTTTCAGAGATATATTCCGGGAAATATTTTGCATATAACCGATTACGTTCCTCTGAAAGCATACATTTCTTTTTTATGATTTCTTTAGCAACTCCACTTGCAATCAGTTCGCTTGCGATTTCAGCATTCAGCAGGGGGATTTTCAGTGTAATATTGTTGGCTGTGGTATAAAACAGCTTTTGGTACTTGTCAGGAACCACCACATAGGCAATCCTTAGTCCTGCAGAAAGAGATTTGGACAGACCATGTACATAGATTGTATTTTCAGGAATCAAGGTTGCGAGTGGGGGCAATTTATCTTTTGTCATAAACCCGTAGGTGTCATCTTCTATCAGCGTTATGTCCTGTTCTTTTATAATACGGCTTATTTCCTGTCTACGCTGGGATGACATGGTAATACTTGTAGGATTATGGTAGGACGGCATTAGATAGATTCCTTTTATATCCATTAGTTTACATTGCTTTTCCAGATTCTCCGGCAGCATCCCTTCATGGTCTGCGGCAGCAGAAATAAGCTGGATGCCTAACTGATTTGCCAGACTGATAAAATTTGAATAAGTGTAGACATCAGTGATGATCTTATCACCTGCTTTGAACAAAGATAACAGTGCAATAGCAAGAGCGTTCTGTGTACCAGAAGCCAAAATGATATGGTCGGCAGAAGTAGTGATCTGAAATTCTGACAGCCATGTTGCAGCGATCTTTCGATGGCGGTCATTTCCGGAAGTAAGTTCAAATTCAAACAGTTTATCGGAATATGTACCCTGTAAAATCCTGCGGGCGGCATCTGCAACATCACTATTAAACTGGTAATAGGGTCTGATGGGGCCGAGTTCAATATATGGATGCTTTTCCGGGATATTCAGAACAGGCAGGGCAGCGTTTGGGGAAACGTAAGTTCCTTTTCCAATTACGGCATAAATCAGACCTTTTGTTTCACACCGTTTGAAAGCACGGGTAATGGTACTTAGATTTACGTCTAAAAAATCAGCCAGTTCCCGTTGAGGGGGAAGCTGCGTGTTAGCCAGGAGTCTGCCACTCATAATATCCTGTTCTAAAAGCTCAGCCAAAGAAATATAGACAGGAAATTTTAGCAATTGTTTATCAGGTTTCCAGTTCATTGGATAGTTTTCAAATGAATTAACTGGCATACGGGTTCACCTCACAATATTGTCTTGCATACAATTTTAAGGTTGAAAACATACAAAGTCAATAGTAATGTTTAGATTGGTTATATTGTATGTTTTTGGAGGAGAAAAGTATGGAAAATGGTTTATCAGAACAGATTTTAAAGGTGCTTGAAAATAACAGCAGGCTTACCGATCAGGAGATTGCAATCATGTTGGGTGTGTCAGAAGAAAAAGTTCATATGGAAATTGCAGACTTGGAGAGTACACACATCATTTGTGGCTACCATACCTTGATTGATTGGGATAAGGTAGGTTATGAAGATGTCACGGCATTTGTGGAACTGAGAGTAACACCCCAGGGAGGAGATGGCTATCAAAAGCTGGCAGAAAAGATTAAAGAGTTTTCACAGGTAGTTACGCTTTACCTGATGTCAGGAGCCTATGATTTCCTTGTAATGGTAAGGGGAAAGAACTTAAAAGAGATTTCTCTTTTTGTGTCTGGCAAATTGGCGTCCATTGAGGAAGTACAAAGCACAACAACTCACTTTACCTTAACAAAATATAAAGAGCTAGGTGTAGATTTTGACATGGGAAGGCCGGATGAAAGAATGGTGGTGACACCATGAAGGAATTGTTATCTCAAAAGGTATTACAACTGAAACCGTCAGGAATCCGGAAATTCTTTGATGTTGCCAATGAAATTCCAGGTGTTATATCTCTTGGAGTAGGAGAACCGGATTTTGCAACACCATATCATATCCGTGAGGCAGGAATCCGTGCCATGCAGTCAGGCAAAACTTTTTATACTGCAAACAGTGGTTTATGCAATCTTCGGGAGGAAATATGCAATTATACAGAAAGACGGATTGGATTGACATACAATCCAAATAATGAAATTCTGGTTACAGTCGGCGGCAGTGAGGCGATTGACATAGCACTGCGGACGATGATCAATCCGGGTGATGAGATACTGTATATTGAACCCAGCTTTGTTTCATATTTGCCGTGTATTGTGATGGCGGATGGAATTCCAGTACCGATTGAATTAAAGGCGGAGAATCAATTCCGTTTAACCGGAAAACAGCTTGAAGATGTAATTACTCAGCACAGTAAAGTTCTAATTCTGTCATATCCCAACAATCCGACTGGGGCAATCATGGAAAAGAGTGATCTGATGGAATTGGCAGAAGTAATTAAAAAGCATAATTTGCTGGTAATTTCTGATGAAATATACAGCGAACTTACCTATGGGAGAGAACATGTAAGTATTGCCAGCCTTCCGGGAATGAAAGACAGGACAATCCTGATAAATGGTTTTTCAAAAAATTTTGCAATGACAGGATGGCGTTTGGGATATGTGTTTGCGCATAAAGAAATTATGGAGCAGATGACAAAGGTACACCAATATGTAATCATGTGTGCGCCGACAGTAAGTCAATATGCAGCAATTGAAGCAATGAAAAATGGCGAACAGGATGCGGCATATATGAGAGAATCTTATAATCAGCGCCGACGCTATCTGTATCACGAGTTGAATCGTTTAGGGCTTCCATGTTTTGAACCAGAAGGCGCTTTCTATATGTTCCCTGATATTCGTGAGTTTGGAATGTCCAGCGAAGAGTTTGCTATGGATTTATTGGATCAGGAAAAGGTAGCTGTTGTTCCAGGAAATGCCTTTGGTGAATCGGGTGAAGGGTTTATCCGAATTTCCTATGCGTATTCCATTGATGAATTAAAGGAGGCATTTATGAGGATAGAACGTTATCTTCGGAAAAAACGAGAGGCGGGGAATGATATTAAGGGAAATAGATTGCTTGCTTATACGACTAAAACGAATATTACAAAAATATGACAATTTATAATAAAACAATAATGGAGGATGCTAATGAAAGATTTAACACAAGGTAGCGAGTTGAAAACAATTTTATATTTTTCTCTGCCTATATTAGTAGGGAACTTATTTCAACAACTTTATAACGTAGCCGACAGCGTAATTGTCGGAAATTTTTTAGGAAAAGAGAGCCTTGCAGCAGTGGGATTCAGCTATCAGATTAATTTTTTGCTAATTGCACTCTCAAGTGGTATATCTTTGGGGGCAAGTGTTCTGATTTCCCGTTATTTTGGAGCCAAAAACATGCAGCAGATAAAGAAAGTAATTGATACAGGTTTCCTGTTTTCAATAGTGCTTTCTATTTTGATAGCGGTTGCCGGAGTATGCTGGTCTTATCAGATATTGGTAATGTTTCGGGTTCCTGAGAATCTGCTGACAATCGCCAATAGTTACTTGAAAATTGTATTCATTGGTGTGATTCCTACATTTGCATATAATTCTTTGACAAATATTTTAAGAGGAGTGGGAGATTCTAAGACACCGACTTACATTTTGATTGTAGCAACACTGATCAATATCGTATTGGATATTTTCTTTATCACTACATTAAAATGGGGAGTTGCTGGAGCAGCAATTGCAACAGTAATAGCACAGACTTTTTCATTTTTAACTTGTATGTTTTATATGCAATGGCGTTACCCGGAATTATTCATTCGCTTCTGGAATTTGCAGCTTGATTGCCATGAATTGAAAAAAAGTTTAGTAATTGGGACACCTGCCATGTTACAACAGGTATTTGTGAGCGTTGGGTTTATGTCCATACAGTTTTTAATTAACGGTTTTGGGACTGATTGTATGGCGGCGTATACTGCGGCTTCTAAGGTAGATTCTTTTGCAGAAATGCCAGCCTTGAATTTGGGACACGCCATGACAAACTTTACAGCTCAAAATTATGGAGCAAAGAAATTTGACAGGGTAATAAAAGGCGGAAAATCAGCTTTGGTTATGGGAGTGGGTATTTCCGTTCTTATTTCTATTGTGATATGTCTGTTTCCTTCTGTCTTTATATCCCTGTTTAATCGTGATCCAAATGTTGTACAGATTGGGAATGGCTACCTGCGGACGGTATCTGTGTTTTACTTGGTTTTTGCAGCGATGCAGATATTGAATGGTTTGTTGTTGGGATATGGAAAATCATTTGTTCCAATGATTGCTTCAGTTGGTTCTCTGTGTCTTTTGCAGGTTCCCACAGCTATCATATTATCTGGTACGGAATTAGCTTATCGTGGCATTTGGATTGCTGCTCCTGTGGGTTGGTTAGGCGGATTGCTAATTCGATTTCTGTATTTTAAGCATATTGCAAGAAAACAGGAAGAAATATTAACAGAGAAAGTATGAAATAACTAAATAAAACATGGTTTATCAGTGAAAAGAGAGGCATCTATTGGAAGATACCAATAGATGTCTTTACGTTTTTAAGACGATACAGAAATAATTATTTGGGGATAGGGATGAAATGACAGAGTGGTGTTTTACTTCCGCAACAGATCAAGAAGATAGCGAACCATAGGTATTAAGTTGGCAGCTTCCTGCTCTGTACAGTCTTTTTGCAGGGCAATGAGCTTCTGAAGATTTGGTGTTTCGTCTTTATAATCTGGATCGAAGATTTTACTTGCTGGTATTTTCAGATATGTAATTATAGGGTACAGCTTTTCAAACTTAGGGTTGCCACGTCCTGCTTCAATGTTAAGTATGGTACGTGAGTCGATATTCAGGATTTCAGCCAGCTTTTCCTGTGAAAGTCCAAGCTCTGTACGGGCTTCACGCACTGCAGAAGCTAGATTTTGTTTAGCGTTATTCATTGTGATTCACCTCGATAGTAGTTTACAGTACACATCGTCAAACGTGAATTGCATCAAAATACAGTTTGAAAGTGAAATAGAGTACATGAAAGAACGATATAGGAAAAGACATAACATAAAAAATAAAACTGAACAGAATATGGGATTTGCCACACATATAAGGGTGTATCGCAATGAAGGAAAAAACCTCGTTGCGATACACCCTTTTTAAATGTCGAATTTAGAGAGATTG
>Ga0224747_10294_pt1 | contig 10751 bp, 7 predicted proteins | sample LIM_F_Water_Pos_FD_182999 | JGI IMG/M metagenome (GOLD analysis project Ga0224747, IMG submission 182999) | Enriched cells from gastrointestinal tract of the lab mouse from Pacific Northwest National Laboratory (PNNL), Richland, Washington... | ecosystem: Host-associated > Mammals > Digestive... | reverse complement strand
TTTTAATGTTATCGTCACACCCATATATACAATGGGGGTTTCATCGATATCAAATGTAGTGGGAGATGATATATTGTCTGTCGGGATTACGGGAATTGAACCATCAATGGTGTAATAAATCTTTACGTCATTGAATTTGTCGAATTGCACGGTTTCCTTAAACTTGTAGTTTGATTCCTTAAGGATGTAGAAGTGAGAGTTTATTTCAGTCTTTGGCGGAGCCTCGCCGGTGATGGTGACAGAATAAACCTCAGAAGCTTTGAACCCTTTTTTAATAGCGATAAAGTTGACTGTCAGTTTCTCGCCAAGATAAACTAACGGGGTGTCATCAATATCAAATGTCGCGCCTGAAGATACAGATGCAGTCGGGATTGTAGGTTGCGAGCCATCGATGGTATAATATATTTTCACGTCATTATCGCGTAGAAATATGACTTTCTCATTGATAGCGTAAGACTTGTCAGCCGGCTTCTTGAAGTGCACATCCAATAGGGTAGGCTTCAATTCGCCAGTAACAATGAATGATACTACGTCTGACGGACCAAAACCATTTTTCACAGCGATAAATTGCACATTCAGAGTGGTGCCGGTATAGACAAGAGGGGTCACGTCAACATCAAATGTGTTTTCTCCCATAGTGGTGTTTCCATTTGCGTCGGGTGCTATCGGAGTGGAACCGTCGAGGGTATAGTAAATCTTCACATCTTTGTCACGCAAGAATGTTACAGATTCGTTTAAAGAATATGTCTTTTCAACTGGTTTCTTAAAATGGACATCAATTAATGTGGGATTTAACTCACCGACGATAGTCACTGTGACTAATTCCGATTGCTTAAAGCCGCTTTTAATGGCAATAAAATTGACGTTCAATGTCTTGCCCTTATATACTAAAGGTATTACATCCAGGTCATAAGTGCTGACACCCATCGGGATAGAGAGCTCCTTATCGGGGGCTACAGGATATGCGCCGTCAAGGGTATAGTAAATCTTGACGTCTGTATCTCGTAGGAATACAACAGTTTCATTGAGCGCATATTTTTTGTCGGTCGGTTTTTTGAAATGGACATCAAGTAGAGTCTGGTTGGTTTCTCCGGTGATGACCGCAGTTACAACTTCAGATTTAGAAAAACCTTTCTTCACAGCGACAAAATTGATGTTGAGCTGAGAGCCAGTGTAGACGATAGGTGTGATATCAATATTGAAAGTATTAGTTCCCATCGTATTGCCATTTGACGCTTCCGGTATGATTGGATTTGAACCATCAATGGTGTAATATATAGTAACGTCCTCATCTCGTTCAAATACAACAGTTTCGTTGAGTGCATACTTTTTATTAGCCGGCTTTTGGAAGTGAACGCCTAATAATGTCGGGTTTAATTCTCCGCTGATAGTGAAGGTTATAACATCGGATGGTAGATAGTCTTTTTTAACGGCAATGACTTTCACTGTCAATGGCACTCCTTTGTATATCAAAGGGGTGTTATCAAGGTCGAATGTATTCTGTCCCATCTGTGTACCTTGCTCCTGAGTGGGTATTATCGGAGTGGAACCATCAATGGTATAATAAATTTTCACATCGTTATCATGCAGAAATACCACAGTTTCATTTAGGGCATACGATTTTTCAGCGGGTTTCTTGAAGTGGACATCGAGTTGAGTCTTTCTTTGCTCTCCGGTGATGATTACATTGATAACTTCCGATTGACGAAAGCCTGGCTTGACAGCAACGAAGTGAACATTCAATTGTGCTCCTTGATATATGATAGGGGTGTTGTCAACGTCATACGTATCCGCACCCATTGCTGTATTGTTAACTTTATCAGGAGCTTGAGGTGGGTTGCCATTTAAGGTGTAATATATCTTAACGTCTTCGTCGCGTTCGAATATAACGGTTTCGTTAATTGCGTATGATTTCGCCGCCGGTTTTTTGAAATGAGTGCCTAATAATGTCGGATTTAGCTCTCCGCTTATAGTTGCAGTCATTACCTCGGAAGGTAAATAATCCTTCTTGATAGCTACGTAAATAACCGTAAGTGTAGAGCCTTTATATATAATAGGCGTGTTATCAAGGTCATAGGTGTTGGGTCCCATGGATAGGCCTTGGGATTTATCAGGGTATACAGGTGTTGAACCGTCTACAGTATAATAAATTTTTACATCCTCGTCACGTTCAAAATTTACCACCTCGTTTATAGCATAAGCTTTTTCTGCAGGTTTCTTAAAATGAGTGTTAAGGCTTGTGGCGGGAATCGACTCTCCAGTGAGTGTCAATGATGTGACATTGCTGGGGGAATATCCATTTTTTACAGCAATGAATTTAAGATTGATTGTATTTCCCATATATACGACGGGAGTCACATCAATATCCATGGTTGGAGGAGTAGGTTGTGCGCCGTTGACCGGTGCTATTGGTTCGGAGCCATCAAGAGTATAATAGATTTTCACATCATTATCTCTGACAATGTTCACGTTTTCCTTGTATTTGTAATCATTGCTTTTTGGAATGGTGAAATGGCTCGAATCGGTTGGTTTTGTACCGGCAGCCGGATTAGCTGTAAATATGTGGCTATATGTAACTCTATCGGCTGCTGGCGGACGATATTCGCCGATAATCCACAGAGTGTTAAATTCGGTGCTGCGTGGAATTTCGACACGTTTATCCGTACCGTTAGCTTTTTTACCTTGATTGATTATTTCATCCTTGCCAACAGGTGTACCGTCATTAAACAGATAGTATATAGAGATTGGCTGATTATATTTATAATCGGCTTCCTCTTCCCAACTGCTGGTTAATATGATTTTATCCGAGGAGCTTTCGTTTTCATCGATTTTGAAATTGAAGCGGTCAAGCCGGTATAGTGTTACATCTCCATAATCGGATGTCAATTGACTTGAAAATAACTTCTTCTCAAAGTCGTATTTAATGTATTTTGAAGGGAAATTATCAAACATCATTTCAGCTCTGTTATCGGGAGTGATAACAATAGAGAGATGTTTGATAGAGATGGGGATATCTTTCTCTAATCCAAGTTGATTATCGGAAGAGCTTTCTCCGGTTACAATTCCGTTTGTATATCCATTGATTACAGCCAGAAATCTCCATTCGCATGCAGGATTTATTACGCTCTGACTGCTTGTCTTATGTCGGATTTCAAAAATAAGAGCATCGGAATTATCTCCAATGTTTATAGTATTATCAGCATTCTTGATAATGTCTGTTGAGGAAAGATAATATTTGCCATTTTTCTTAGTGATATCTCCAGCAGTAGTGTTATAGTCCTTTGCAACAAGGATGTATTTACTGTTTGAATCAATTTGATACTGGTCATTAACTAAGCGGTATGTCTTTTGTGGGTGACATTCCGGGCTAAATATTGCGCAATAGAGGCTTGCGGTGAGGAGAGTTAGTATTTTTTTCATGATTATAGTTGTTTCATAGGGGGATTTCTATGTTAAGGGTTTGTAGTGATAGTTAATGATATTTTGTTCGCAAATGTATCTGTTTTTAATAAAATTTCCAAATAGCAGTATGTCTATTTGATAATTTTATTAAAAATTTTATGATTTTTTAAAATTTGACAATTTTACCTGTATCCAAGTAGTATACAAAGCCTTTGACTCTTTCATAACCGAGAGAAGAAAGAATTGTCACATATTCGTTTATTTGCTTTTTGTATCGTTGAGCCGGTTGATTACCTGACTTATAGTCAATCACATGTACTTCTCCATTTTTTGTCCATACTACTCGGTCTGGTCGTTTGGTGGTGCCGTCTGAGATTCCAAGTGGACGTTCTATAAGAACTCTGTTGAAGTCATTAAACCATTGTGCAGCGCGTTTGTCATTTACGCGCTGAGTGATAAGGTATCGTATTTCCTGAATCTCGCTTTGTGACAATTCTTTGGCTCCCACAGACAGCTTCATGATATTTATAGCATTAGGTATGTCGGCTGGAGTCTTGATGTGTGCCATTAAATCGTGGAGAAGTATTCCGCGTTCACGTGCTATTTCAATGTCATGAAACCTGTCAAGTTTTGTATTATCCCAAATCGACTCTCCAGCACGCACGTAATAGTCTGGCATGCCATTCTGCCTGACGGGTGCCATTGCTGTTTTTTGAGAGCTGATTTCTTTCTTTTCACGGATGGTTGGAGCACCTAATATCAGTATATCGTTGTCATCAAATTTTAAAGGGATAAAAGGAGATAGGGCAGATGTATTGATATTGTTGACATACATGAGTTGCGAACAAAAACAACTATCAGATACGTCAATCGCATCAATAATGGTATTGGCGAATGAGCGTTTGGGAGCAGTGCTGATGTTGACACAGAGTTCATCCACGGCTCGAGTGAAAGCCACATAAAGAAGATTGAGAGTATCAAGTGATTTTTGGCTGCTCACTGCGTTGTAATGATTTTCAAATATGGTGTTTTCCATTGCTTTCGAGATTCTGAGCGGAATCATGGGAGGAATTATCTCAGCTCGAACACCAGGAATATCAGATAGCTCAAACCATGCAATGTCGTTGTGAGAACTTGACTTGAGCTCACCGAAAGGTATATGGACACATGAAAATTCAAGTCCTTTAGATTTATGGATAGTGAGTATGTTAAGAGAGTAATCATCTTTAGCTCCGGCTACTGAGGATTTATATCCGCTCTCGTCCCACCACGTAAGAAACGAACGGATGTCACCATGTCCTTTGGAGACAAAATCAGAAACCAAATCAAGGAATGCCGTAATAAATACATTGTCGTTATGAAGATTTTCTTTTGGTAACGTTTGGTTGATGATGCCTTCAATTAATGAAGTTAAATCCATTTCTTTACCATAACAGGAATTATCTTCATGGACGATTGTCTGCTCTTCCGATAAACTGGTCAATGCTTTTTTTAGCGCTTCGGATGAGGACGTGTTTTTGCTGCGTTCTGATTCGTAAGCGTTGATTACTGCTGCAATTTCTTTTTGACTTTTCTTATTGCTGTTGTGGATTCTGTCGGATGCGCATAGCAGACGCAAACGGCTTATGATTAGAGAAATTGATGGGGAACGGGATATTCTTAACGAGCTATCGGATACTATCTGGAACTTAGGAAAGGTTGGGTCTGATTGTTTTATTGATTCGAGATGTCGAATCACTCTTTCCCCCTCCTTCCAAGTGCGTACAAGGATGGCTATATCACCTGGTAAATAACCGGAATTGAGTTGTCTGCGCAGGTCCTCAGTTATGATATCAAGCGATTTTTGAATGGTGACTGATTCCTCTTTATCCGATAGACGGCTGATTTTCACATATCCTCTATGTTCGGCATGTTTTGGCGATATCTGTTGGGCTACATTCTCGTACATATCTGCATATCCCAGGTTTCTTGCAATTGCTGAAAACAGAGTGTTGTTGAAACGGATAACATCAGCAGATGAACGCCAATTTGTATTCTCGGCAAGAGTGTTGCCGCTGATAGTTGCACGACCACATACCTCTGGCTCAGTATGCAGATTGTGAAGCAACGATGGGTCGCTGTTTCGGAAGCGATAGATACATTGCTTTTCATCGCCAATCACTAAACTATCATAATCATACGAGAGGCTTTCCTTGATAAGCGGGCGTAGGTTCTGCCATTGGCTAAATGAAGTGTCTTGGAACTCATCAATCAGATAGTGATGATACCATAGACCAACACGCTCATAAAGAAATGGAGTATCCTCATTGCCTATTATTTTTGCCAGTAGCGCATTAGTGTCACTTAGCAAAATGGTGGAATTCTCTCGACGGTATTTGTCAATATAGTTTATTATGGTTGAAAACAATCCTAATTGATATAGATTGTCTGATATGATGTTTAGCAACCGTACATTTTCATAACTAAATGTGCATCGCTCAACGGCTTCAGATATTAGACCATCGATATGCTCAGTGCGCAGATAGGCATTCTTACTGCTTTTCTTATATGCATTTTCAATGTTTTCCCGGACTTTTGTGATTCCGCTTTGCAATTTGTCGGATGAGTCAGGACTATATCCGGTGGCGCTCCAGTTTTTTAAGGTTTTCAGGAATGTTTTGTTTATTACATCTCCTGAATCAAGTCCATTTTGTTCTATGGCACTGATGGCATCGGCACAAGCCCTGATGGTTTCTTTCTTGATGGCGCTTTTACGGGAGAACACCGTATCCTTGAACTCCTCAAATCGGGCGATATCGGAAAGATACTCCACAATTAGAGACTCGTTTTCTCGAAAGGTATCGTCCGTTATGTCGCCGATAAACTTAACAAACTCATCATGTACATTTGACGAGCGGTTGAACAGATTGAATGATTTGCCATTTTCAATCAGCTGAGTCATGTAGTTCGATAGCCATTTTACTAAATGACCTGAGCATTGGGTTGTTGTATCGTGATTTAAATCTTGAAGCAGGTTGTCTACACTCATTGAAATCACAGTGCTGTCGTCAAGCTCAACATCGTAATTTCCCGATACTTCGGCTTCATGCGCAAATGAACGGAGTATCAGCTGGAAGAATGAATCAATCGTAGAGACACTAAAAAAATTGAAATCGTACAGGAGGTCATGCAGCACATCTTTGGCGCGGGTCTTTAGCTCCTCAGGAGTGCACTTGAACGTCTCGCACAAGTCTTTTTCATAAGGGCTTTTTTCTGTCCATCCGACCTCACATCCGGCTATCACTGCTAATTCATGGATTATGCGGCTTTTCATTTCCTCGGTAGCCTTGTTAGTGAAGGTTATAGCGAGGACCGACCTATGGCTGTTGTTAAAATGGCGGCTGAGGACATAATCACCGTTTTCGTTTTTATGTCCCAGTATCAGTTTGATGTATTCACGAGCAAGTGTGAATGTTTTTCCAGAACCAGCTGAAGCCTTGTAAATGTTTATCACTCGTTATTTTACTTTGTATCCCATTTCTTTTAGGATGGTCTTGGTGTCGTTAACTCTATCCCCTTGAATCAGAATTTCTCCGGCACGTGCCGAGCCTCCGGTGGCAAGCTTTGATTTCAATTTTGCTGCGATTTCCTTTAGGCAAACATCGTCACATGTGAAACCAACTACAATGGTGGCAACTTTCCCTTTTCGTCCTTTCTTGTCTAAGAGAACGGAAAGAGTATCGGTTTTTGCAGGCTTTACGCTTGTATCTTCCTGTTCATTTGATGTTTCCTCATAGGGCAACTCGCCGTTAGCCACTTTTTGGCTTAATAAATCTTTCCAATCCATGTCAAATTTTTAGTAAGTTTGAGCAGAATCTAATGTAACATCCAAATCATGGTCAGCCGGAATATCAGTCGGATTATCGAGCGAATGGACTATTGATGAAAGAGTCATGACATACTTGTCATCTTCTACCGGAAGGTTTTGATAGAACATCCGGGCTGAATCGGCATTCACAGTGAACGCTTCACGGTAACACTTGGCAGCAAGTTCCACAACCTCCGGGTCATCCGTACGGTCGTTAAGCTGCATGTACAGTAGTGAAAGACGTGCCCATTCTGTGGCTGATACATTATCCTTTGATGATGCCCCGACAAGTTTGTCACATATCTCACGTGTCGCGGATACATCATCTGATGCAAGTGCCAGTTCTGCCGTAGCGACATCCTCAGAGATAGAGTGTGAGCCATTGCAGGAGGCTGTAAGCACCAATGAGGCAAGAATAATGGATATACGTATGCGTTTCATAAGTTAAAAAGAGGAGATGATATGTGGTTTTTTATTTTATTCGGTACGTCGGTGGAAGATGTATGATACATCATTTTGTTCCAATTGTAGTGAGAACTCATTATGTTCCGCTACTTTTCGGGCAATACGTTCCGGTATATTGCCAATCAGAGTGCTGTCCCCTGTGAAATGCAAAGTTGATGAGTCAAGAAGCATTATAAGCGAATCGTTTTCAACATTCCAGGTGCCCTTTACGTCAAATGACAATACGCCGGGCTTGATAGCACGGATGAGGCAGGTGGCGTTTGGATTTAGCTCCATTACCGGTTCGTTTTGTGACACTTCCGGGTTATAGTAAACGCCTACAATTTCTTTAGCCTCCGGACTAAGTTTGCTACAGCCGCACAACGCAGTCAAAAGAGCGAGTGACAATGTGGGTAAAAACGGTTTCATGACCAATTACTAAATTTTTATAGTGTGCTTGCTTGGATAACTACCATGCAGAACAATTACAAAATTAGCAAATCTGCTCTCACTCTCCAAATTTATTTTACTGTTTATAAACACAGATTTCACGATTATACATAACCGTGAAATCTGTGTTGTTGTAGTATTACCGAGGATGCGGAGATAGGTGATAGGTTGAATTAGATAGTACCTATTATTTCATTGATGTCTTTGATGTTATGGCGGATGCAGTACTCATTCATGAATTCTATTACTTTCATTGTGACTGTTGGGTCAATGAAATTGGCAGTACCTATTTCTACCGCAGTGGCGCCCGCAAGCATAAATTCGATGGCGTCACGACCGTTCATGATGCCTCCAAGTCCTATCACAGGAATCTTCACTGCTTTTGCGGTTTGCCATACCATTCTCACTGCCACCGGGCGCACGGCAGCACCTGATAGACCTCCTGTGATAGTGGAGAGGTGTGGACGACGACGTTCAACGTCTATTGACATTCCCATAATGGTGTTAATGAGAGAAACAGAATCAGCACCTTCCGCTTCAACTGCTTTGGCGATGTCGGCAATGGATGTGACGTTAGGTGATAGTTTTACTATCAATGTTTTAGGGAAAGCTTCTCTTACTGCTTTTGTCACTGCGGCAGCTCCTGTTGTAGTGGTGCCAAAAGCCATTCCGCCTTCCTTTACATTGGGGCAAGAGATATTGACTTCAATAGCATTTACTTTATCGAGAGATGCGAGACGGTGCGCGGTCTCAGCGTAATCTTCAATCTTGGCTCCTGAGACATTCACAATCAGCTCGGAGTCATAATGCTTTATACGGGGATAAATGTTTTCGATAAAATAGTCTACCCCTTTGTTCTGGAGTCCTACAGCATTGAGCATGCCGGAAGGTGTCTCCACCATTCTGGGATAATCGTTACCTTCGCGAGCATTGAGTGTGGTGCCTTTGATTATATATCCTCCTAACTTGTTCAAATCGATGAAAGGAGAGAATTCTTCTCCATATCCGAATGTGCCGGAAGCGGTAAGCACCGGATTTTTTAATTTGAGATTGCCTATATTAACTGAAAGATTTGCCATAAATTCGAAATTAAAATAGTGGGGTGATTGTAACATTACTCATTCCAGGTGAGCTGGTTGATATTGAACACCGGACCTTCTGTGCAGACGCACACATTGCCTTTGACCGTTTTTTCAACACAACACAAACAAGCTCCTAAACCGCATGCCATCATATTCTCTAAAGAAACCTCACATTCAGTGCCTGACGCGTAGGCAATCTTGGCAATCGCTTTCATCATTGGAGCTGGTCCGCAACAATAATAGCGATACGATTTTTCTTGCATCACTTGGTGGGCTGTGACCAAGCCTTGGGTGCCAATGGAACCGTCTTCGGTGCAGATATGCACTTCTCCTACCTTCTGAAAGTCTTCTATCTCAAGTAAATCTTTAGCACTTCTGGCTCCAAGTAGGAACTCCGGTTTTAAGCCGGCTTTTTTCAGTATCTTGCCAAGATAAAGTAGTGGAGCCACACCTACGCCTCCACCGATGAGAAGTAGACGGGAGTCTGCGGGCGCATCAGTCGAAAACCCATTCCCAAGTGGCAGCAAAATGTTTATGATAGAATTTTCCTTGCTTTTTATTAATGCGTCTGTGCCTTTACCTGCATTGCGGACCAACAAATCAATAGTGTTGGCTGCCATATCAACATCGTTAATGGAAATAGGGCGTCGCAAAAATACCCCTGGGGTTTCAACTGCCACTTGTACGAACTGCCCGGGAAGAATTTCAGGCAACTTGCTGCCGTCGGCAGGTGCAAGTGTCAATCGTGAATAAAGAGTATTAATCTTATGGTTCTTTACGAGAATGAAATCTTTGACTTGTTTCACGGTGTTGTGGTTTATGTTTAATACTTAATTTTCGAGCATGTTCCATTCATATTGGAATATGGTATGCTAATATTGCATGGTTGTTAAATATCAAGGAGAGATTACTCTTTCTTTTATAATGTGTCGGAGGAGAGAGATATCTATATTATAAAATACTATATTCCGTATCATTTTGAAAATATGATGGATTTCTGTATCAAAGGTCTCTACTGAATTTGCAAATAAGATGGTCTTGTTAGTACAAATCAGTGAAGAGTTATATAAGCGCAAAATTACAATATAAAATCAGAATAACAAAGATGAAGAATAAATTTGAAATTCAATGGAGGGCAAAGCTGATAAATTGCAGACTTCTGTTTGCATAATCTCAAGAAAAAATCTAACTTTGTTGCATCTTGGATACTTAGGTGTATTTTGAAATTTTATTGTAACACCATGAAAATATTTAAAATTTTATTATGTGCGCTGTTTGCGTGCGGGGTATGCCACGCCGCCGATGACAACAGCCAGTTTAAGGGAAAAACTATCTGTATGCTTGGGGATAGTTACGTCAGAAATCATAAACGCCCGTTTGCCGAGTCATGGCATGCTAAATTAGCGGAGAAACTTGGGATGAATTATGTGAATTTCGGTAGAAATGGAAGTAGCATTGCATTCGACCGCACTGCTGATGGGTTTGGTCCGGCTATGACCGAACGTTATTTGACAATGCCTGATAGC
>Ga0224747_10291_pt1 | contig 10774 bp, 6 predicted proteins | sample LIM_F_Water_Pos_FD_182999 | JGI IMG/M metagenome (GOLD analysis project Ga0224747, IMG submission 182999) | Enriched cells from gastrointestinal tract of the lab mouse from Pacific Northwest National Laboratory (PNNL), Richland, Washington... | ecosystem: Host-associated > Mammals > Digestive... | reverse complement strand
CGGGTGGTGACCCCGGGAACCATCACCAGCAGCCAGGCCCTGGACGAGACGAAGAACAACTACCTTATGGGGATCGTCTATGTGGGGGACATATTCGGCATCTGCGCCTGCGACATCACCACCGGCGATTATCTGGTGACGGAGGTGGAGGGAGAGAGAAACCTTTTGGACGAGATTCACAAGTTCGCCCCGTCGGAGATCATCTGCAACGAGGCGTTCTATATGTGCGGGATCGACCTGGAGGATCTGAAGGACCGGTACCACGTGGCCGTCTCCTCCCTGGATAGCCGCTATTTTTCCGATGATTCCTGCAGGAACATATTAAAGGAACATTTCCGGGTGGGAAGCCTGGACGGGCTGGGGCTGGGGGATTACGACGCAGGCGTCATCGCCTCCGGCGCGGTGATGGAGTATCTCTACGAGACCCAGAAAAACTCTCTGAGTCACATTTTTACGGTCCGGACCTACACCACAGGCGAGTTCATGGTGCTGGATTCCTCCACCAGGCGGAACCTTGAGCTTCTGGAGACTCTGCGGGAAAAGCAGCGCCGGGGATCCCTTCTGTGGGTGCTGGACAAGACGAAGACAGCCATGGGCGCCAGGCTTATGAGAAATCTCATCGAGCAGCCTCTGGTCCACAGGGCGTCTATCCTGGAGCGGCAGAACGCCGTGGAGGAGCTGAACATGAGCTACATCACCCGGGAGGAGATACGGGAGTACCTAAACTCCGTGTACGACCTGGAGCGCCTTATGGGGCGCATCAGCTACAAATCCGCCAATCCCAGGGATCTCATCACCTTCGGCAGCTCCCTGGCCATGCTGCCCCACATAAAGGGGCTTCTCATGGAGATGAAGTCGCCGCTGCTGGCAGGGATCTGTGAGGAGCTGGACCCGCTGGAGGATCTGCACCGGCTCATACAGGAGTCGATTGTGGAGGAGCCTCCCTTAGCCGTGAAGGAAGGGGGCATCATCCGGGAGGGGTACAATGCAGAGGCGGACCAGCTGCGCCACGCCAAGACCGAGGGGAAGACATGGCTGGCGGATCTGGAGGCGAAGGAGCGGGACAAGACGGGAATCAAAAATCTGAAGGTGAAATTCAACAAGGTGTTCGGGTACTATTTTGAGGTGACCAACTCCTTTAAGAATATGGTTCCGGAGTATTTTATACGAAAACAGACACTGGCCAACGCGGAGCGCTACACCACGGATCAGCTGAAGGAGCTGGAGGACATTATCCTGGGCGCGGAGGACAAGCTGTTCTCCCTGGAGTATGATCTGTTCTGCCAGATACGGGACCGGATCGGCGGGGAGGTGGCGCGGATCCAGAGGACAGCCAAGGCGCTGGCCGGGATCGACGCGTTCTGTTCCCTGTCCCTGGTGGCCACCAGAAACAACTATGTGAAACCGAAGATCAATGAGAAGGGTTCCATACATATTAAGAACGGGCGTCATCCGGTGGTGGAGCTGATGTTAAAGGACGATCTTTTCGTGTCCAATGACACGGTTCTGGACAACCACAAGAACCGCATATCCGTTATCACCGGCCCCAACATGGCGGGCAAGTCCACCTACATGCGGCAGACGGCCCTCATTGTCCTCATGGCCCAGATCGGAAGCTTTGTGCCGGCGGATCAGGCGGATATCGGGATCTGCGACCGGATCTTCACCAGAGTCGGCGCGTCCGACGACCTGGCTTCGGGGCAGAGCACCTTTATGGTGGAGATGACGGAGGTGGCCAACATCCTGAGAAACGCCACCAGAAGCAGCCTGATTATCCTGGATGAAATCGGGCGGGGCACCAGCACATTCGACGGTCTGAGCATTGCCTGGGCCGTGGTGGAGCACATCAGCAATGTGAAGATTCTGGGCGCCAAGACGCTGTTTGCCACCCACTATCATGAGCTGACGGAGCTTGAAGGAACCATGAGCGGCGTCAACAACTACTGTATCGCCGTGAAGGAGCAGGGGGACGACATCGTGTTCCTGCGCAAGATCGTAAAGGGCGGCGCCGACAAGAGCTACGGCATCCAGGTGGCCAAGCTGGCGGGGGTGCCGGAGCCGGTGATCTGCCGGGCCAAGGAGCTGGTGGAGGAGCTTAGCAGCGCGGACATTGCCACGAAGGCCAGGGAGATCGCCAGGGAAAGCGCCAATGTGTCGCCGGCCCAGCGAAAGACCGTGACCAGGCCGGACGAGGTGGATTTAAATCAGATGACGCTGTTTGACACCGTAAAGAGCGAGGATATTATAAAGGAGATCGAGGAGATCCAAATCAACGAGATCACCCCTGTTGAGGCGCTGAACATACTGAGCCGCATGCAGGGAAAGCTGAAGAACAGGTGGTAGAAGGGGAGAGACCATGGCAAATATCGCAGTACTGGATCAGAATACCATCAACAAGATCGCGGCCGGGGAGGTGATAGAGCGCCCCTCCTCCGTGGTGAAAGAACTTCTGGAAAACGCCATTGACGCCAGGGCCACGGCAGTGACCGTGGAGATCCGGGACGGCGGCATCTCTTTCATCCGGGTAACGGACAACGGGTGCGGCATCCCCAGTGAGGAGGCGGCCCTGGCCTTCATGCGCCACTCCACCAGCAAGATCAGGTCCGTGGAGGATCTGTTTACGGTGGCTTCCCTTGGGTTTCGGGGGGAGGCCCTGTCCAGCATTGCGGCCGTTGCGCAGGTAGAGCTGATTACCAAGACTTCGGAGCAGCTTTCTGGGATCCGCTATCGGATCGAGGGCGGACAAGAGCGGGGCAGGGAGGAGATCGGGGCGCCTGAGGGCACCACATTCCTGGTGAGGAATCTGTTTTACAACACCCCGGCCAGGCAGAAATTCCTGAAGACGGCCCAGACGGAGGGCGCCTATGTGGCGGCTCTGGTGGAGAAGATGGCCATGTCCCATCCGGACATCTCCGTGCGGTTTATTCAGAACGGACAGAACAAGCTCCACACCTCGGGAAACCACAATCTGAAAGACATGATCTATACAATATTCGGGCGGGAGATCGCCGCCAACCTTCTTCCGGTGGAGCTGGACAGTGAGTTTCTGCAGGTGAGAGGATTTGCGGGGAAGCCGGTGATTGCCCGAAGCAACCGGAATTTCGAAAACTATTATATCAATGGCCGGTACATCAAAAGCAGCCTGGTGGCCAAGGCTATCGAGGAGGCGTACAAGCCGTTTATGATGCAGCACAAATACCCCTTTGTCCTTCTGCATCTGACCATCGAGCCGGAATATCTGGATGTCAATGTGCACCCGACCAAGATGGAGCTGCGGTTTCGAGACGGGGAGCGGATCTATCAGATTATCTCCGATGCGGTCGTCCAGGCCCTGTCCCAAAAGGAGCTGATTCCCCAGATAAGCCTGGACAGAAACGTAAAAGAAAGCGGGAGAGGCTCTGGGAGGGAGGAAGCCCGCCCGGAGCCCTTTGAAACGAAGCGGCGCAGCTACTATGAGCAGCAGCGGGCAGGGGGGAAATCTGCGGTGCCTGACGGGGACAGGGGAGAAAGTCCTCTGTCCCAAAAGGCGGCGTACCGCATAACCCCTTCATGTCAGACCGTGGCCGAAAAACTGCCCGGATACGGAGCCGGGAGAACAGATGGCAAAGGGGCGGATTCGCCTGGGGGCCAGCCGGGAGAGGGGGCGGTTTCCCGTAGCGGTCAGCCGGTTTCCCGGGACGGTCAGTCGGGAGGGGCAGTTGGTCAGTCGATTTCCCGTGGTGGTCAGCCGGGAGGGGCAGTTGGTCAGGCAGTTTCCCGGAACGGCCAACCGGGAGCGTCAGCCGGTCAGTCGGTTTCCCGTAGCGGTCAGCCGGGAGCGGCCGAACGCCAGCCACTTTCCCGGGACAGTCAGCCGGGAGCGGCCGTCCAGCCGCCGGGCCAGCTGGACCTCTTTGAGGAGAAGCTTCTGGAACCGGGAAACAGGGCGCGCCACAAGCTGATCGGCCAGTTGTTTGACACCTACTGGCTCATCGAGTTTTCCGACCATCTCTACATCGTCGACCAGCATGCGGCCCACGAAAAGGTCCTGTACGAGAGGACTGTGGCCACGTTAAAAAACCGGGAGTATACCTCCCAGCTTGTCAACCCGCCTGTTATCCTCACACTGGGAAGTACGGAGCAGGTGCTGCTGGAAAAGTATATGGGATACTTCACGGGAATCGGATTTGAGATCGAACATTTCGGCGGGAACGAGTACGCCGTCAGGGCTGTCCCTGACAACCTGTTTTCCATCGCCAGAAAGGAGCTGCTGACGGAGATGCTGGACAGCCTGTCGGACGATATATTTAAAGGCAGTCCCGATATTATCTATGAGCGGATCGCGTCCATGTCCTGCAAGGCGGCTGTGAAGGGCAACAACCCCATATCGGCGGCGGAGGCGGACCGGCTTATCGATCAGCTGCTGGGGCTTGAAAATCCCTATGCCTGCCCCCACGGCAGGCCCACCATTATCTCCATGAGCAGACATGAGCTGGAGCGGAAATTTAAAAGGATCGTGTGATCAGGGTTAAGAAATCAGGGATTCGCGACGAAAAGAAACTATCACTATATAAAAGGAGAAGTGTGCAATGGCTCTGCCCCTTATTGTTCTCACAGGCCCCACGGCTGTGGGAAAAACGGATCTATCCATAGCTCTGGCCAGGTCTCTTGGCGGGGAGATCATCAGCGCCGACTCCATGCAGGTGTACCGGCACATGGACATTGGCTCCGCCAAGGTGACAAAGGAGGAGACGGGCGGGATTCCCCACCACCTTATAGACGTGCTGGATCCCTGGGAGGAATTTAACGTGGTCGTCTTTCAGAGGATGGCGAAGGAGGCTTTGTCCGGGATCTTCGGCCGGGGCCATATTCCCATTGTGGCAGGGGGGACGGGATTTTACATTCAGTCCCTGGTTTACGACATTGATTTTACGGCCAATGATTCCGACCCGGCCCTGCGCCGTTTTTTAGAGCAGGAGGCGGCTTTAAAAGGGCCGGACCATCTCCACCGGATGCTTGCCGCCGTGGACCCCGACGCGGCCCGGCAGATTCACGCCAACAATGTAAAGCGGGTGATCCGTGCCATCGAATTTTACCGGAAAACCGGTACTCGGATCTCCCGGCACAACGAGATGGAGCGGAAGAAAGAGTCCCCCTACCGTCTCTTTTACTATGTGCTGAACACGGACAGGGCCCTTCTCTACGAGCGCATCGAGAGGAGGGTGGACCGGATGGTTGAGGCCGGACTGGTTGAGGAGGTAAAGAAGCTGAAAGCCATGGGCTGCACCAGGGATATGGTGTCCATGCAGGGGCTGGGCTACAAGGAGATGCTGGATTATCTGGACGGGTGCGTAAGCCTTGATCAGGCGGTCTGCACCCTGAAGCGGGATACCAGGCATTTTGCCAAGAGGCAGCTTACCTGGTTTCGTCGGGAGAGGGATGTGCGGTGGCTGAATCTGCCGGAGTTTGAGAGCAGAACGAAGGTGCTGGAGCATATTCTCTCAGAAGTAGGGGAACAACATACAAATATCACAATATAACAGGAGAGTCAAAAGGTATGGAACTGGAAAATATGTATACATCGCTGGGAATCAGCCGCCAGGTGCTGAACTTCGGCAACAAGGTGGAGGAATCCCTGAAAGGCCGTTTCAGAGCCATTGACGAGACGGCCGAGTACAATCAGCTGAAAGTCATAAAGGCCATGCAGGATAACCGTGTCTGCGAGGCCCATTTTGCCGCATCGACAGGGTATGGGTACAACGATTTCGGGAGGGACACCCTGGAGAAGGTGTACGCCGATCTGTTTCAGGCCGAGAGCGCCCTGGTGCGCCCTCAGCTCATGAGCGGAACCCACGCCCTTCACGTTGCCCTGTCGGGCAATTTGCGCCCCGGAGATGAGATCCTGTCCCCCAACGGGAAACCCTATGACACCCTGGAGGAGGTCATAGGCATCCGGAATTCCACCGGTTCCCTGAAGGAGTACGGGGTAAGCTATCGCCAGGTGGAGCTTTTGGCCGACGGCAGCTTTGACTTTGACGGCATCGAGAAAGCCATCAACGAAAAGACGAAGATCATGACCATCCAGCGTTCCAAAGGCTACGACACCAGGCCTTCTTTCTCCGTGAAACAGATCGGGGAGGTAATTGCCTTTGCCAAAAAGATCAAGCCGGAGCTAATCTGTATGGTAGACAACTGCTATGGAGAATTCGTGGAAACCACAGAGCCGACCCAGGCAGGCGCCGACATGGCCGTTGGGTCACTGATCAAGAACCCGGGAGGCGGTCTGGCCCCCATAGGCGGCTACATCGTGGGCACACAGGCTTGTATTGACAGGGCCGCCTACCGCTTAAGCGCCCCCGGCCTTGGCAGGGAGGTGGGAGCCAGCCTGGGGCTTAACCAGTCCTTTTTCCAGGGACTCTTTCTGGCGCCTGTGGTTGTGGCCAACGCCTTGAAAGGGGCCATCTTCGCCGCCAACGTCTACGAGCGTCTGGGCTTTCCGGTGGTTCCCAACAGCCGGGAGGAGCGCCACGATATTATCCAGTCCATCACCTTCGGCACCAAGGAGGGCGTCATCGCCTTCTGCCAGGGGATCCAGGCGGCCGCTCCCGTGGACAGCTTCGTGACCCCGGAGCCGTGGGACATGCCCGGGTACGACGCCCCGGTGATCATGGCGGCGGGCGCATTCGTTCAGGGTTCCTCCATCGAGCTGAGCGCCGACGGCCCCATCAAGGAGCCATACGCCGTGTATTTTCAGGGAGGCCTCACATGGTATCACGCCAAGCTTGGCATCCTCAAGTCCCTGCAGAAAGTGTGTGACGCAGGGATCAAGAGGTACTGAATCATAGATTAAGATTTTATAAACTATCTATACACGGATACCAAGTTATGGTAAAATTACCAGAAGCCTTCTGACTTCGTACACGGGAGAGTCACGCAGTGAGGAGCTTGCCTGTGGATGAACACATTAAGATGAAAGATATTCCGAAGCAGGACCGTCCCTATGAGAAATGCGTTTCAAACGGTCCCGGGGTATTGAGCGACGCGGAGCTGCTGGCCGTAATCATACGGACCGGCAGCCGGAATTTCAGCTCTCTTCAGCTGGCGCAGAAGGTGCTGGAACTGACCTACCCGAAAGATGACGGTCTTCTGGGCCTTTGCCGTCTGTCCCTTTCCGATTTCAGGAAGCTTCCGGGCATCGGACCTGTCAAAGGCATTCAGCTGCAGTGCATCGGAGAGCTGTCGAAACGCATCAGCCGGCGCGCGGCGATTGTGAGAAATACCGTATTTGATAACCCCCAGTCTGTGGCAGAGTACTATATGGAAGAGATGAGACACTTACAGCAGGAGCACCTCTATGTCATGCTCCTTAATACACGTCAGGCTCTGATCCGGGATGTACTCATATCCAAGGGAACGGTGAATGCGACCCTGGCTTCGCCCCGCGAGATCTTTATTGAGGCCCTGCGCTGTCAGGCCGTGGGCATTATCCTGGTCCACAACCATCCCAGCGGCGATTCCACGCCCAGCCGGGAGGACTGTCTTCTGACCAGGAAGATTCATGAGGCGGGAAGCCTTGTGGACATCCGGCTTCTGGATCACGTAGTGATTGGGGACAACAACTACTGCAGCTTTAAAAAAGAGGGAATGTTATAGATGGAATCCAAATATAATCGATATATTTTAGCAGGCCTGACCGTGTTCTGCATCCTGCTTATGGGGATCACTCTGGTGACGGATCAGTGGCTCGAACCGCTGCGCACGGCGGTGGGATATGTACTGATCCCCATTCAGTCCGGCGTCAACAGGGCCGGGGTGACCATATACCAGGAGCTGGACGATTACGGACAGCTGAAAGGTGCGCTGGAGGAAAACCGCAGGCTTCAGACGGAGATTGACCGTCTGACTGAGGAGAACAACCGGCTGACATCGGAACGGTTTGAGCTGGAGCGCCTCCGGGATCTGTACGCTCTGGACCAGGAGTATATGCAGTACAGCAAGACCGCTGCCAGGGTCATTGCCAATGATTCCGGCGACTGGTTTCAGGTGTTCCGTGTGAACAAGGGGTCCGCCGACGGCATCCAGGTGGGCAACAACGTCCTGGCAGGCGGCGGTCTGGCAGGCATTGTCACGGATGTGGGGGCCCACTATGCCACGGTCCGCTCCATAATCGACGACTCCAGCCGGGTCAGCGCCATGGCGCTTCAGTCCGGGGACACCTGCATCGTGGGCGGGGATCTGACCCTATACAAGGAGGGTCGCCTGACCATCAGCGGGATCAAGGAGGGCGGGGATGTGAAGGACGGGGACCGGATCGTCACATCCAACATCAGCTCCACCTATCTTCCCGGTATTCTTATCGGATACGCGGCGGATATTTCCGTTGACAGCAATCAGCTGACCAGCTCCGGGTACCTGGTGCCTGTGGCCCAGTTCAGCAATCTTCAGGAGGTGCTGATCATTACGGACCTGAAAGAAACCGATGATTCCGAAGGAGAATAGTATGAAGCGGACAGTTATCAACCTGGTCCTTATAATCGCTGCGTTTACCATACAGAACTGTGTGTTTCCCCTGATTCCCTTTCTGTCGGCCTCCCCGAATCTGCTTCTGATCCTGACTTTTTCCTTCGGTTTTATGAAAGGGCAGAGGGAGGGGATGTTTTACGGTTTTCTGGCGGGAATCCTGCTGGATCTGTTTTACAGCGGACCTTTCGGCTTTTATACGCTGTTCTACGTGTACGTGGGATACGTAAACGGCATCTGTACCAAATATTACTATGAAGAATACATTACGCTTCCCCTGGTTCTGAGCGTGCTCAACGAGCTGGCGTACAATTTGTACGTGTATGTGTTCCGCTTTCTGATCCGGGGGCGGCTGAATATCCTCTATTATCTGAAAGAACTTATAATACCGGAGACCATCTTTACGGTTGTAACCACGCTGTTGATTTACCGCCTGCTTCTCTACATCGGCAGACGGCTGACAGAGATTGAAAATAGGAGAGATACCACCATTGTTTAGAGATTTGCTGGAATTGATACAGATAGGCATTAAACGGATAATCACATCAAGGATTTTTGCCCTGGCCGTAATTTTTGTCTGTATGTTTGCCGGCCTTGTGATAAAACTGTTTGATCTGCAGATTGTCCGGGGCGAAGAGTTTATGCAGAAATACGAGTCCAAGATCCTGAGGACGTCTTATATCACCGGAACCAGAGGCAATATTTACGACTGCAACGGAATAGTTCTGGCCAGGAACGAGCTGGCTTACTCCGTGACCATCCAGGATGTGGGGGCTTACACTTCCGATCAGACCCGAAATCTTATGATCCTGGATCTGGTGCGAATCCTGGACAAGCATGGGGAGTCGATCCAGGGGGATCTGCCAATCACCATTGACCAGAACGGGGATTTTGTGTTTACAACCTCCTCAGAGACGGCCAGACTAAGGTTTTTGAGGGATTTCTACGGCCGCCGTTCCGTGGACGAGCTGGACGATGAGGACGGGAAGTACCCCAGCAACGTGACTGCCAGGGATGTCTTCGAGATGACCAAGGAAAAGTTTAAGATAGGGGACCTGAAAGACGACAAGGGAAATCCTCTTGTTCTGGCGGACGATGAAGCGCTGAAGGTGGGGATCATCCGGTACTCTCTGTCCCTGACGGCATACACCAGCTACAAGACGACCACGGTGGCCGCCAACGTGTCGGAGAGCACGGTGGTGGATATTTCCGAGCACATGGCCTCCCTCCAGGGGGTGGACATCGCCGAATCCACGGTGCGCATCTATGAGGACGCGCTGTATTTCGCCCCCATCATCGGCTACACGGGTAAGGTGTCCAGCGAGGAGCAGCTGGAAGAGCTAAAGCAGAGGGACGAGAGCTATGAGCTGAACGATATTGTAGGCCGTATCGGCATCGAGGCTACCCAGGAGGACAAGCTCCAGGGGAAGAAGGGCGTTCAGAATATGTACGTCGACAGCAGAGGCCGTGTTCTTAAGGTGCTGGATGACGCCACGGAGCCAGAGGCGGGAAGCAACATCTACCTGACCCTGGACAGGGAACTTCAGATCGGCATCTACCACCTTCTGGAGAAGCATCTGGCCGGTATTCTTACGGACCGTTTGGTGAACCGGGAGGTGACGGAGGAGGAGAACCGGGACTCCAGTAAGAAGAAGATCCCCGTGAAAGATGCCTACTATCAGCTGATTAACAACAACGTCCTGTCCTTAAAATCCATGGAGCGGGAGGACGCCGGAGCGGTGGAGCGGGAGATACTCAGTAAATTTGCCTCATCCAGACAGCAGATCCTGTCCGATATGAGGAGTCAGCTGGGCAGCCCGTCGGCGCCGCCCATATCCGCCCTGCCGGAGGATATGAAGGCGTATATGCTGTATGTGTATTCCTACCTGTCATCCGACACCGTTGATATTCTCCAGAAAAGCAGGATAGACGCAGCCAGCCCGGAAGCCGAGGCGTGGAAGGAGGAATCCATCAGCCTGCGGGAATATCTGTATTACGGCATTGCCCACGACTGGATCGACACCACAAAACTGCCTGTGAACAACAAATATTCCAACGCAGACGACAGTTTCCAGGCCCTGGTGGACTATGTGATGCAGGAGCTTGAGAATGACACTCAGTTTACCAAGCGGATTTACCGCTATCTGATAAATCAGGATATTATTACGGGGAGGGAGCTGTGCATGGCTCTCTACTCTCAGAACGTCCTTCCCTACGACGAGGAGCAGATGCGGCTTCTGTCCACGGGAGGGGAAGAATACGCCTTTACGTTCCT
>Ga0224747_10289_pt1 | contig 10794 bp, 20 predicted proteins | sample LIM_F_Water_Pos_FD_182999 | JGI IMG/M metagenome (GOLD analysis project Ga0224747, IMG submission 182999) | Enriched cells from gastrointestinal tract of the lab mouse from Pacific Northwest National Laboratory (PNNL), Richland, Washington... | ecosystem: Host-associated > Mammals > Digestive... | reverse complement strand
TTTTGGGCATCCTTTATTTCACTTATCACTTTCTCTCGGCTAACGATGCAGTGGGTCTGGAGAAGTGCCTTCAGGACTTTTGGAATAAACTTTATTTCCTGCGTCTCTTGAACAAAAGCTATGGGAACGCCCATCTCTGTCGCAATGCTTTGGGCGATTTCCCTTGCGAGCTGCTGTAGTTCTTGGTCGGTCATGATTATCTTATTTCTGTTATGTATGGGTATAATCCGAGAAAAGACGATTTGAAAAAGCCGTCTACGGTTACAGTGTATGTGCTGTCTACCTTTAGGCTTACGGCTCCGGGGCAAGCCCACAAGCCGGATGTTTCGACTTGGTAAGTTCCCTTGTCTGTATTGATTAGCCAATATATGTGCGTGGAGAAATTATCTTTATTTCCGCTCGTTTCGGTCTGTTTCTCCACAGAAATAACTTTAACTGTTTCAGTGCGTTTTTGCACTGGCTCGCAACCGCACAATATAAGCATTAATACGGTTATGGTTACTATTTTCTTCATCTTTTCTTTGGTTTAATTGTGATTTCTACTTCGATTGGCTCGTGCTGCCATGTGAGAGAGGGAAATAAGTCTGAATCTATAATTAAGAAGCCTGACCCTTCTACAGCATTTCCGAGCCACCACGATGAATCCCTATCTCGTTCCGGATAACTGCCTAATACTATTAACTCCCCATCTTTATCCCTGCAAACCCACCCGCTGATTGTCGCTTCGTGCTGTGGAGGGTCGAGGTGGAAGTCGAGGTCGGACGCTTGATAAAATGTATTCATATCAAGAGTGGAATACACAACATCAGATGCCCCTCGCCATTCTTTCACTTCAACTATCTCCCCGCTGTTTTTTACTTTTGCTTTCATCGTCATTCTCCTTTCAGTTCGACTGGTTCATCCGTCCAAGTCAGTTCTCTGCCGATTAGCTTGCGGATTGAGCCTTTGGGAAGTTCAAAGCAATCATGCAGTTCATCAGAAGGGAACCATATACAGTCTTTTTCACGAAATGGTTTTGCCACGAAAATCCATTCACTTCCGTTTTTGTCTGTTGCTACAAATGCCATATCATTCTCCTTTATCTATCACGTTTATGTCTAAGTAAAAATCTGCATAAATGGGTATAGTATAAACCACACGTCCATTCGGTTTGCTTGTCTTGTCAACTTGCATTTGATACTTAATCCAAAAGTCTGAAAACCCAAAGCATTTGATAAGGCTATTAATCATATAGTCTGCTGTTGTTGCGTCCTCAATCCACGGCATAGCCATTATATCCATATCGGATGCAAGGCTTCCGTGAAGTCCCAACGCCCATCCGCAATCCATAGCTGCTTGTCGGAGGTCGTTCCACATTGTTGCATAGAACGCGGCTCTGCCGTTGGTGGTTATTTCTTGTCTATCCTTACTCACATCATTCTCCTTTCTTGAAAAATTCCGAGCCGAAGATTTCCTCTATCGCAGCGATAGCAAACTTTGCAGCTAACTCATCTCGCGTGTCGAGAAACACAGCCCATCCGTTATACTCTTCTCTGATTGCTTCTCTCTGTTCCTCGCTCAGGGTCGAGGGGTTTATTATTGGGTTAGTCATAATTCTATATCGTTAAATCAATCTTGAAATAATCCTCTAAAAATGCTTTCGGGTCTATCGCCAATTCGGGGAACATACCGCCTGACACTCGGTTTTGGTATTCCTCAAAGGAGTTACAGAAAATGTTATGAAACATCAGTCCATAGGCGTTTTTGAATTTTTTTTTGGAAGCACATCGTGGGTGCGTGTCTATGAAAACGTGTGAAGATGTCAAGAGACGTTTCAGGAACTTCGGATATTTCACAAAGTCAGAGAGTCCGTTATCACTACGCAACGGGCAACCGATGCAACCAAGACGACGCTCTACATGAAAGTTCCCTTGTTCATCATAGTAGAGAGGATGACAGTTGATGCCACGCTCGCTGATAAACTCAGCTACGTCTTTGTTAGTCCATTCAAGAATTGGGAGGTAGATACGCGCTGTATTGCTCTTGGAGCCATATTCACGGCATATCTCCGGTTCTTTATATCGCTTCTCGCGCTTGACGCTCTCACTCTTGCGTATTCCTTGTATAACACGGTCAAGTACCTTGTATTCTTTCAGAGCCCCACAGCAGAACCGGGCGCGACGAGTAGGACACCCTTTCTTTTTCACCAAGTCAAAGAAGTTGATTGTCGGCTTCATTATCTCTACACCCTTTGACTTGCAGTGCGCGATAGTGCCAGGAGGGTCAATAGTGGTATTCTTGTAAATTGCCCGATAGTTGATTCCTGCCATCTTCGCAAGTTCAAGAATCACATCGGAGTCCTTGCCACCCGAATACGATACCTCAATCGCTCCGCTATTAGTAGGGATAGACTGAAGTAGCTTGATTGCGAAATCCACCTTGTGCTGTAGAGCTTCGGTCATCGTTCTAACTTTTTGATTGTTCGTTGCCAATTAATTCGGAATTGTCGTGGATGCCAAAAGACCGCTGTGAGTAGCCGCCATGATGTTATTGTGCACGATGTACATTTCTTCTCCTGTCATAATTTCTTACTGTACTTTTCGATGATTGCTTTGATTTCTTCGATGCACTTGTCGCGGTCGGTGGGGGTGCGGAAACGAGCAGATATAATCCGTCCATTCAAATCATTACCTACAATGCTTAATGACAGAGAATATTTATTCTGTTCCTCCTGCCACTTCATCCATGCTGTGTAAGGGTCGAGCGGGTATTGCTCGTAGAGGGCGCGGGAGGGGAATAGACAGCAAACGGCATTAGGTCTCTCTTGCCACTTACCATTTGCGCAGAATGACCCCCCTTCTGTTACGATGGGTTTTATCATATAGTTATCTTTAGGTCTGATACCCTCAAGCCTAACTTCCCCTTCAAGGGGTGAATAAATGATTATGCCCTCATGCCCTTTCAGCAACTCACAGAGGTTCAGTTCTTTTGTTTCCATATCTTCGGTTGTTTTTGTTTCGGGTTCGGTGTAGTGGTTTAAATAAACTTCCTCCAAGAACGCATATCCATCTACGACACTCACCTTATATGTGCTTGGATGGTCTATGTTGGGTAATTCAAGAATTGAACCCACATGGTGATTGAGAGCTAAGTTGATAACTCCATCAATCATCACCCTGTCTCCCACCTTGAACTTCGGCTGAGGCTTCTCTTCCTCGCAATAGAGGCGTTTGAAGTCGGCGAGGGTGAGGATGGTAACATTCTCTTTTCTCGCATTTTCTATCTTTTCCCACCAGGACCAATCAGCCTCTGATTCTATTTGAATGCCCCTTGCGTTTTTAATGACGTAGTTTGCACATCCATAAGTTATCCACCCATTCTCATGCAGGATGGCAAGCAGCTCGCGGACTTCATCCTCTGTCGGGGTATGGACTACGGTGTTCTGGGGGATTTCTTTCAGTTTCATAAGTTATTCTTGTTTTGTTGGATTAGGGGTTTCAAATCTTCTTACCAGTTTTCCAAAAGCACGGGAGACCGCCCTCTTTTTTTCTTCCATTGACGGATGTACATAGAGATTTAGTGTCACCGTCACATTCGAGTGTCCCAATATTTCCGATACCGTTTTAACATCTGCTTTGCTCTCCACCAGCAATGTCGCAAATGTATGCCGGAGACCATGGAATGTTATGCGTGGTACACCTTTGTTCTTTTTAATGCATGAATCAAAAAGAGCTCTTGCTTTTCCCGGAAGGAAAGGTGTGTAGTCATTACTTATGGTATAATGTTCGGGATTTACTTTTGCCGGCATTGCCATCCTCAACATTCTGCAAAGAATGGGAATCATCGGAATCTCTCTATATCCGGCTCTTGTCTTCGGTGAACCGACGATAATCCTGTCTCTCTTTTCAAATGGGTCATAACTCTTTGTCACATTCCGATGTACATATATGACTCTATGTTTAAAATCAATATCTCCCCATTGAAGACCACACACTTCTCCTACACGCATGCCGGTCAATGCGGATATGAGTACAGGCAGATATTTATAATCTCCAGATTCAAAATCTTTATCGATAGTTGATATTATCCTTAACAGTTCTGCCGGGGTGAATCGTTGCAATCTCTTTGGCTCACCCTGAGGAAATTTCAACTGCCAGTTAAGAGGCTTAATTGGCACTTCAAGTTCAGAAGCCGCGAAAAGCAGAATTTGTTTTACCAAAGCCATCCTATCTTTTGCCGTTTTACGAGCCAAGCCATCCTCGATAAGGTTATGCAGAAGAATTCTCGCATCATTCTTGCCAAAGCTGCATACATCACGCTCTCCGAGATACTTCCTCAATCCCATCCAATGGTTAGCTTGAGTCGCTGCTGTTCCGGCTTTTACCTCCATCTTCTTATCTGCATACCATCGGTTGAAAAGTTGCTCAAAAGTCATATTTATTTTACTTCATCAATGTTGATATAATAATATTTCATGCTTTTGCGGAAGTAATGAAAACTTCCCTGCTGGTCTTTCACGGCGTATGTACGGTTGTAGGATTTTATCACGCCGCAAAAGAATGATTCCTTCCCATTCCCGTTCCCTGATTTTACCAGCACCCTCATACCTACCATGGCAGGGGTGAGTTCCAATAATCTCCAGTTCATGATACACTCTTAAATTTATCCGCGTCGCTTTCCACCAGATTTGAAATATTTGTCGCTTTATCACTCATTTCGGGTTACTTTTTGGTTTTTCTGAAAACTGGTAAAACTTAGTCTTGTTGAAATTTTCATGGCTGACTATCCGACCCTCCTTCTCGAGACTGACAAGAACCTTTTCCGACTCCTCCCACAATATCCTCGCTATCTCAAGGCGTGAGGCTGCAGCCGGATATACGCCGGCGGCTTTCTTGTCATCCACAATCTCAGCTATAGCTGCAAGAACTGCTATTTTCATGCTCTCTCCTTCCATTTTGTCAAATTATTCATAGCCTACATATCCCATGACATTGCGCGGAGTCATTATTGCTCCTTCTCTCTTCCAGTCAGTAGTCGGTTCCTTCACGAAAAAGTCACGGTATCCCTTCATCGGATGCACTATGGCAGACTTACAGGAACGTTTCGCCCTCTTGCAGCGGAAGCAGAAAACGCAGTCCCCTTCAGCAGCCATCCGGCGCAATTCTCGGATGTTCCTCTCTATATCCTCCCGCTTCTTACCGTCGATGACGGATGATTCGTCGGCTCCGCATTGACGCATGAACCTGTCAAATCTGCGGCAAGTAAACACAGGGTCACTACCCATGTCACTCTTTCTCGTTGTTGTATCTCGCTTTTCCATCTCTGTCATGGTTGTTTACATGGACTTTATCACATCCAGGGCGCTTCTCACATCCTCCGAAAGCTGCTGAGATTCCGCCAACGCCTCCTCTCTGGCAAGCTTAGCCATTGAAGTGCCGGGCTTGATGCCACGGCTGCGCAGATATTCATCAGGCTTGACCACTCCGGCCGCATGGCGGCGTTCCTCTTCCTTGCGGCGCTGGCGCTCCTGCTCTCTTTCCACCGCCGGGTCGGTACGTCGCACGGATGCCGGCGTGAGCTGCGGCGATGTAAGTTTCTTCCCGATGGTGTTCAGCATGTGGGTGAACGGACGCTTACGGTCAAACTCCCCCGTGAGAAGCCATCGGTCAGCCACATCGTTAGCCATCGTCATCACAGTTTCGGCATCAACCCCGAATTCCTTGGCGAGACTCGCCGACGACGCGATGGCTTTTGCAAGCGTGACCTTGACAAGCTTTACCTCATCAGCCGATAAATCCTTACCAAAATCCACCTCCGCGTCGGCGTCGGAGGCGGCAACAGCCGCCGGCTTTTTTGTATCCGACGTAGGAGGATATTTTTTTAATTTATTTTCTTTTAATTTTATTTCCTGCATTTTTCCGTGGGAAACTGGGGTTAATGTTTGGGAAACTCCCTTTTCTGCATAGTTTACTCTTGGTTTTACCAAAAGATAGGGCAAATCGTCGTCGAGCTTGCGAAATTTGGAGGCTTCAAAGTAGCGCTGCTGGATGTCTAAGCTTGTTAATATCCCCGCCGAGTCAAACAGGTCCTTGTCAAAGAATCTCCATCGGACCAAGCGGTTTATTATCGAGTCGAGACAATTGGCGTTGACCATTCCATGCAGCTGCGCCACCATCTTATATTTCATCATCTCATTCCACTCAACAAAATATCCGTTCCGGTATATCTCACAGAGCAGCTTTACAATGACGATTTCCCCCTTGATTTGAAACTCCCCGGCGACAACAACCACTTTCTCATCCGAGAAAAAGTCACAATCGAAAGGGAAATAATCAAGTCCGGTTTTCCTGGGGCGTGCCATTCCTCATCCTCCTTATCTCTGTCGGCTCCGCGGAGCCATACGCCCAAGCCTTACGGCTATGAGATGCGGGATGCCTGCCACCACCGCTGTTATAACTATCGCCGGCAATACCAGCTCAAAAAGTTCCATCATAATTCTATCGGGTTATAGGGTTGTTTATTCATGGGTTGTCAGGTTGTCAGGTATCGGGATGGATTTCCGTGTCAACAACCGCCAGGGAGTGAAACAGCAGTGCCTTTGAAAGCAGCTCAGCATCCTTCTCCGTGTCCATACGGTAATGCCATTTCTTCCCGTTGGCATCAATGGCTATCACCTTCCAACCTCCGCATGCCATGTTGGATTTCATGTCTGTTCCCATACCGCCTCCATCATTTGCGCGGCACCGTCACACGGCGTCCTCGGTTAGCCTCACAATACGCCAACGCCTCTCCGGCTATCTCCTTGCGGGTCTTTATCCTCTTGCCCGCTATCCACTGGTCAAGCTCGGCACGCTTGAAGAGGCATTTACGACCGGGTTTATAATATGGGATATCCCTCTCGAATGTCATCCTCTGCAGTGTGCTCGGTGCAACGCCGAGATACTTGGCTGCTTCTGCAAGCTCCATCATATCGACCGGCTTCTCTGTCAACCTTGCCACCACAGCGTCGGCTATCCGTCGGATGGTATCCTCATCAACAGTAGATGCCCCATGCTCTCTGTTAAAGTTCTTTTCTTTTACCTCATCCATGATTCTATGAGTTTTTATGGGTTGATATTATTTGTTTTTGTATTTTTGCTTTAATTTCTCAAATCTCAGATGTTATTTATGATTAATATCTTTCGGAATAAATTCAACCGTCGGCACGACTTTTATGCTAAATGCCAAGACGCAATTGATTATTTGCATGACTCTGTCACAAATGGAAATTTTGTTGACGAAATTCATTGTAAAAATAAGTTTGGGGTGGATGTATATTCAGCTATTAGCCATCAGCTAAGAGTCATGAATGCTTCCGTTGATTATACCACTATGACAGCAGCTATGAATTGGCTATATTATACCCAATATTTCACCCACAAGAGTTGTGAGGAAAAGTTGCTGTCGCGATATTATACAATGTCTGTCATCCTTTCGTCATTGTCGTTTATAATCGCTGCAATCTCCTTATGTATTACGCTTGCCTGATACCCCGTGATTTCAGCAAATACAATCTGAGCCTCCTTAAAAAGCATCTCTCTTATATTTTCATCAATTACCGGAGGTCTGCCAAAGCCGGTAATACTACGGTAACGGTCATCTATTATCCGCCTATAAAGCTCGACAAGCGCTAATACTCCATCTGTCTTTCTCTGTCTATTCATAATTTGTTAATATTAATTTGGCGGGAGCGGCAGCTTCGACACTGCAACCTATATGGAATGGATTGTTATCATCCCGGCGGCATTTCCCGGGCAGTCTCGCTCCCATGATTCCGGAGACATAGTGGAATCTCCGGAACTCTCTCAATCAATGGACCAGTCCCCTCCGGGACTGTCCTGCCATCCATCTTCTCACGAAGCTGAATGCCAATAACGAATTACACTTAACACTATTCTACTTATCACTGTATGGTCAAATGATTCTGCTCACCTCAGCCCCGCTTCCCTCTCGATTATGAAAGTTACCCCATTATCCTCGCTTGTGACTGAATACTCCTGGGGACCGAGCTTTGCGTTTGCTCTTGACACCGCTGTCCGAGCCGCAGAGAGCGAGCCATCTTTCGCTGCTTCAAAGAGCACTTTATCTCCTTTCTTCATGTGTTTGACCACCTCTGCCACCTTTGGTCTGATTTTGAATTCTTCGGGCCTTTTTATTTTCATATCGTTTGCTTTGTAAGTTTTCTTTGAGTATATTTGCAAGTGAAACAACATTTGCAAAATGGCTCAGATTAACTTCTGATATCATGCATTATCGGAAGTTGTTGCGTTTGATATTGCAAAGGTAATATAATTTGTGCATAACGCACAAATTATTTGTGCAAATAATTAGCAATGCTGCATTTATTTGTAAAATTCTAAATAAAGGTCCCATGAAACAGACTGTAAAAGATAGGATTATCGAATTTATCCAATGGCGAGGCTTGTCAAGAAGAGCCTTTTCAAGGATGATAGGAATGCCAGAAACATTTATATCCTCCATGAAAAACGGCACATCGGACGAAAACTTGAACAAAATAATTGAGCAATTCCCAGAACTGAACAAAGCTTGGCTTTTGATTGGTGAGGGTGATATGTTGAAAAAGTCTTGCAAGCCTGAGTCTCCTTATGAGACACAGACGTCCAATTATAGGCTTGTGCCCCTCATCAATATCGATAGCGTTGGCGGACTTCATTCAGAAAACATCACCACCCCATCTGAACAATACCTTATAAAGATGATACCATTCACAGAGGCGAGAGATGGCGACGTGGCAATTATTCAATCAGGAAACTCAATGTATCCAACTATACCACCAGGTTCAGCACTGCTGATTCGCGAAGTGGTAGACTGGCGGCAATACTTCGGATACGGAGGAATTTTCGTGTTATGGCTCACAGATGGCAGACGCATCACAAAAGAAATACGCCGATATGATGCAGACCCAAAGAATTATGTATGGTGTGTATCATATAACTCGGATGTCGCGGATGAGGAACTGCCAAAATCAATGATTCGTGGCGTCTGGAAAGTAGTAAAATATATCGCCGACTTCGGCTGGTAAAACATTTCAGTGAAAAATTAATAACCAATCAACCAATTAGACATTCAGAATAATAAATATACCTTTTTAATTATGAAATGTTTTATAAAATCAGTGACATCAATTTATGTTCTACTTATGCTTTTCAGTTGTACAGGTAATCAAAATCTTTCTTCGGTTGATGAGCATGAACCTAAAGTAAACAGAAACGCAATAGAAAATATCGTTGACAGCTTATTGCGTGTACATCCTATGGCGTTTGATAATCCAATTCAAAAATCGGACTTTATAATGGAGCTTAAAGAGGCTGTTCACAGTTTGGATTCTACTGATTTTTCTAAAACAATCGAATCTATGCCTTTTAAGTTATACCAAATTCAACCTGTTGCGAATCAGTCCAATGATAAATATTTAACAGCATTTACGTTTGAAAAGGAATATGGAAGACAAGATTCATCAGATAAGAATAATACCGTAATTAAAGAAAAGTGCGAAATTAAGATATATTGTTTTGGTGCTTTGGATAAAACCACGGCTAGTAAATTAGAAAAGTATGGAAGTTATAAACTTGAAGGCAACCCGGTTCTTGTAGGAGAACCTTCATTAGGAGGATGGGATGATACCACTATTCAAATAGGATTGGAAATCAACGATATTAAGATTAGTGAGTTTAAATATGACCGACATAATCAATGATTTTCCGATAATGCATGTTATCGGAAGTTGTTCTGTATATTAGCCCTGATATCGCAAGTGCACATCAAATAAAACAACGCCATCTCTGCGTATATATGACATGCGGGGATGGCGTTATTAAATTCAGTAAATTTAAATTGACGTTTTTTCACTTTGTTCCGGAGGTTTTCGCTTGTTATTATTTGTACAGTATAAAATTTAGTCTTAATTTTGCAATTACAATTGCAATCATTACCAACTCAATCGGTTAATCATGTGCAGAACCATCCCACTCCACAATCAATTCCCGCGTTTCTAAAATAAATACCTTTGCAAAGCTTATAACTCATTTCAACTGAACCAACCAGTGTTCCCTTATGTTTAGGGATAGTTATAGGCTCTATTTTTAACCCTACGCTCAGAAATATATGGCTAATATAGGCACCCTACATACTATATCAGAGGAACATTCCATTAAAGAGGCTGTAGTATCTTTTATTCTCTCACCTAAAATAGCAGAAATTGGAGACTACCGGAATCTAGTGGGTGAAAACGGCGCATTGCGTAATAAGTTCCAAAAGTTTGAATCTTTGAATATTCAAGGTGTTCATGTCTCGCAACAACTCGACCAAACGAATGTATGTGAGACGAAAGAGCGTGGATTCAAGATTGTATCTTTTGAAGACGGAATTACCCGAGATATAATCCAAGCTTTGCCGCAACCTCAAACCACAGTGCTTACTTACAATACTGTAAAGTATGTGAAGTGGAATGAGTTTAAGTGCAGAGTTCTTGAGGCTATTTCTGTGGTTTCAAAAATAAATCCGAATATCAATCTTGTCGGAGTTGGCGTGATGTTTATTGATGAATTTTATTTTGACTCTGATTCTGCATATCAGCCAACACTCTTGTTTAACAGCGAATCGAAAAATTTACCGAAAAACATATTGGATTCCGACTTGGTTGATTATAGTCTTAACACCCATTCAAAAAAGGACGACTATGACTACATTGGAAATATTTCTATCAGAGTTTTTAACCAGGACAAACAGAAAGTCATACGCATAACGGGGAATACG
>Ga0224747_10288_pt1 | contig 10801 bp, 7 predicted proteins | sample LIM_F_Water_Pos_FD_182999 | JGI IMG/M metagenome (GOLD analysis project Ga0224747, IMG submission 182999) | Enriched cells from gastrointestinal tract of the lab mouse from Pacific Northwest National Laboratory (PNNL), Richland, Washington... | ecosystem: Host-associated > Mammals > Digestive... | reverse complement strand
AAAGAGATTGTCTTTATTGTTTCATTTGTGTTTGTTATATTAATATGTTTTGTCTTAGCATCAACATTATCAAAAAGAATCAAAGAGATTGAAAAGGGAACAAAAAGAATTGCTCAAAATGATTTTGATATTCAGTTAAAGGAAAATCCAAATGATGAATTAGGAATGTTATCACAAAGTATTAATAAAATGAGCCAACAATTAAAAGAAACAATATTTAATCTTAATGAAGAAATAAATAGAGTTAAAAAACTAGAATCATTAAGACAAGAATTTATAGCTAATTTTACACATGAAATCAAGACGCCATTAGGGATTATTAATGGATATATTGAACTTATAGAAACAACAAATAATGATGCGAAAAAAGAACAGTATTTAATAAATATAGAACAAGAAGTATCAAGAATTAATGAATTAATTCTAGCAATGTTAAATTTATCAAGGTTAGAATCTGGTAAAGTTGAATTAAAAATAGATGAAATTAATTTAGATGATGTTGTTGCATCAACCATAGATTCATTGATTTCTCTTATTCAAAAAAAAGATATTCAAGTTATTGTTGAAGGTAAAGATACAGTGATACATGCAGATTTATTTGAGTTTCAAATTGTTGTAAAGAATTTCTTAAGTAATGCTATTAAACATACACCAAAACAAGGAAGAATTTATATAACATATGATAATGATAGTTTTTCTATTGAAAATGAAGGATCATTTTTAACAGAGCGACAAATGGAATCAATTTGGGAAACTTATGTTTCTAGTGATAGAGAGGGAACAGGACTAGGATTAGCTATTTGTAAATCCATTCTTGAATTGCATAACTTTGGTTATGAAGTTCAAAACACTGAAAAAGGTGTTTGTTTTATCATTAAGATAAGAGAATAACTCTTATCTTTTTGATTTGATTTTTTAAGATAATAGATTTTATTTCATCATATTGTATAAGAATCAATTAATGAAAGGAATAATGGTTATGTTGTATTTTTTAAAAAAAACAAATATAATGAAAATAGAAAAGAGGGTTGTATATGAACGAACGTATATATGTTATTGAAGATGATAATAATATTCAAGAAATTGTTAAACTTGCATTAGAATCAAATGGATATCAAGTTAATGTTTATGACAATGCTATTGATGCACTTGCTGATATGGATGACAATGTACCAGATTTAGCTATATTTGATATTATGTTACCACAAATGGATGGAATAACAGCAATTAAAAAAATAAGAGAAAATAATACCCATATGCCAATACTTGTTTTAAGTGCAAAAGATAGCGAATTAGATAAGATTAGAGGATTAGATAATGGGTGTGATGATTATATGACAAAGCCATTTGGAATACTTGAATTATGTGCTAGAGTTCGTACATTATTAAGACGTATTCAACCTAAAAATAAAATGATGAAAACACCAACTTTATCGATTGATAAATCAGCATATACAATTAAACTTCATAATGAGATTATAGATTTAACTCATAAAGAATATCAATTATTAATTTATTTAATTGAACATAAAGAAAGAGTTGTTACAAGAGATGAATTATTAAATACAATTTGGGGGTATAATTTTATTGGCGAATCAAGAGCATTGGATGTACATATTCGTTCATTAAGAAAGAAATTGAATGATGATGGAGAAAAATATATTAAAACAATTCGTTCTGTAGGTTATAGATTTATAGAAAAGGAAAATAATTATGACTAAATCTATTCTTCGTTATTTTGTTGTTGTATTAATTATTACACTTTTAAGTACAAGTTTATTATCAGCAACACTTATTTCTAATCATTTATTAACATCAACAAAACAGAATATGTTGTATTCTCTCACATTAATAGATTATGCTATTGATTTTCATAAACCATTCTCAGATCAAATTAAACAATTAAATCCTTTAACTTATAGTGAAGATACAAGAATGAGTATTATAGATAAAAAAGGAAATGTTATTGCTGATACAGATTCTCAAGATGTTTCAAAAAACCATTTAGATCGTCAAGAGATTCAAGAGGCTTTAAAATATCGCATAGGTTATGCACAAAGAAAATCAGAAACAACAGGAAAGAATACATTATATGCAGCCTATTATCATCAAGATTACATTATCAGATTATCTATACCATATAATGGGATTATTGATTATATACCTTCTCTTATACCAGCATTATCTATAAGTGCTATCGTTTCATTTGTTATCGCTCTTTTATTATCAAGAAGGCTAGCATATCGTATTTCTAGACCTATTTTAGAAATTGGGAAAAGTTTAGATTGTATGACTGAAGATTTTCGTTTTGATTTAAAGACCTATGATTATCAAGAATTTAATGTTATTGTTGAAACTATTCATAACTTATCTCATCGTTTAAGAAAATTAATGAGAGAAGTGCAATTAGAAAGATTAAAAATATCTGGTCTTCTAAACATAAAATTAGCTGCATGAGTTGCTCCCATTGAACATCCAGTTGTAAAAATTCCACTAGCATAACTTCCATTATTACCCAAAGAATTAATCTCAAAAATTCTTGGAACTAATTCATTCACAATATAATAGTACCATTGTTCCATCATATAAGTTCTATGAGAGTTATCTCCTCCCTCATCAGACCATGATTCTTGATCTATACTATCACAACAAAATAATTGAACTTTACCATCATCAATAAGATGTTCAATAGTTGCTACCATACCATTATTTGCAAAATCAAAATAACGACCATTTTGAGATGGAAAAACAAGAATTGGTTCTCCAGCATGACCATAAACATTAAATTCCATATCCCTATTTAAACACTGACTATATTCCTTAAACCATTCTACTTTCATAAAATCTCTCCTATCCTAACGTATATTCAACAAAAGCTTCAACTTCTTCCATTGTTTCAAATCTAGCAGTATATGTAAAATTACCCATTGCTCCTGATAAAATATCTGGCATTCTCTCACACATCACTAAATCAAATTGATATTTACGAACCACTTCATCATGACTATATGTATAACTTAACCCATCACGTCTACCACAATATACACAATGATAAGGTCTTTCATGATTGTAATGACTATACCCATCAACAACCATATCAGCATAAATTTGATATATATCAATATTATTAGCAAAATTCATCATATCAGGTGTATATCCTCCTGGAGTTCTATGATTGACTTCTAATCCAATAATATCTCCCTTTTTCCCTAATCCTTTTTTATCCTCTAACAATCTAAAAAATTCCATATGGAAACATCTTCCTGCTGTATAAAAAGCTTTTACACAAGCTTGTCCTGCTTGTTTTAAATCATAAGGAATTTCTTTTAATGAATAATAATACATACTACTTGCATCATTAACCACATCCATAATAGGATTTGGAAAAACATGTGATGTTTCAAATAGAACTTCCTTATTTAAGTTTGCTATACCATCATATGAAATAATTAATCCATTAACAAACTCTTCCATGATATATTGTGTTGGATGATCTTGATTATAAAAATCTCTTAATTCCTTTTCATTAGATACTTTATATGTAGCAGCTGCCCCTACTCCATTGTCTGGTTTTACAACAACAGGATAACCTACTTCTTGAATAAACTTTAAACCTTCTTCTAATGTTGTTGTTAAATGATATCTTGCTGTTTTTACACTTGCTTCTTTATAAAACTTCTTCATTTGAGATTTACATTTAATATCCTCAATATGATTTGTATGAATACCTGTTGTAATATTAAAATCTGTTCTTAATCTTGCATCTTGTTCTAACCAATATTCATTATTAGATTCCAACCAATCAATATGCCCATAATGAAAAATAAAATATCCCATTGCTTTTACCATTTCATTATAGTCTTCCATTGAATAAACTTGATAGTAATCATCAACAGCATTTCTTAATTCATCTGTTAATTGTTCATAAGGTGTATCCCCAATAGCTAGTACAGTAACTCCTTTATTTTTCAACCTATCACAAAAATTATAAAAATTCTTTGGAAATGTTGGTGATATATACACAAAATTCATTTTTAATTCCCCCTTACTTAAAAATATTATAGCATATATCAGAGTATTATTATTTATTTTTTATGAGAATTTTTTATTTTTATGAAATTTTTTATTATCAAAAAAGACTTATTCTTCTTGAATAAATCTTTTTAACAAACTCTCAACAAATAAAATAATAATAATTAGCCAAATTGTCCAAGCAAATACTCCTATCATATCAAACTGTATACGACAAAAGTGAATAGCTCTTCCTACTCCATAAGGTAGTTGTGCTAATATTTCTGCCATAACAGTTACTTTGACACCTAAACTCAATGAACTTTTCACACCTGATATAAAGCTTGGTTTAATTAATGGAAAATAAATTTTTGAAAACTTATATCTTAATGGTGGATGATATAAAGTAATGACATCTTCTAAATCTTGATCAATACTTTTAAATCCTTGAATAAAGTTATGATAAAGTAAGGGAAAAACAACCAAAAACAAAACAATATAAACTGTTTGTAATGATTCTGTCCATACAAGTACCAAAATAATAAATGAAATATTGGGAATTGCCTGAATAATTGAAAGTAATGGTGAAACATATTCATCAATCACTGGTCTTTGATATCCTATATATGACAAGAAAAATGCTAAAACAATACTTATTCCTACAACAATACAAATATGTGATAATGTTATCAAAATAGTCTGATAAAAATATGAATCTTTCAACATTTCTATCATTCTTAAAAAAACATCTAAAGGAAATGGAATGATAACATCTTTATTGACTCCAATAGCAATAAGTTGCCATATAAGTAAAAGATATATAGCCAAATTTATTTTATGTTTCATTATGATGCTAACATATCATCACTTAATGTTATTCCAAATTGTTTAAGTAATGATTGAATATCCTCTTTAACATCTATTGCATCTTTATAGTGAATATTTTGTTTCTCCCATGTTTTTAAAGCAATTTCAGCATTAGGAACTCCAAATGTTTGAACACCTATTTCATTCACCATAGTTACAATTTGATTATTATCTTGAAGTGCTTCCTGATTAGTAAAAGTATCTACTTGAGATAATATATTCTGCACTTTCTTTTTATCCTTAACAAATATAGCTGCTTGTGGATAACCTTGTACTTTTGTTTTCTCTTGTTTTTGATAAATATCTTGTAGGTCTGCAACAATTTTTAAATTTACATTATTTTGTTTAGCCTTTGCTATAGTTACTGTTGCAGCAGGTTCTGCCATTAAAGCATAACGAACATTCCCATTGATAATTTGTGGTTGAACATCACTAACAGCATTATAAAATTGAACATCTTTATCTTTTATAAAATCTATTGACTTTTTAGTCAGATTTAACATTTTCCCAGGAACTGCTTGTTCTCCAAATGCCACAACTTTATCTGTTTTAGCAGATGGATTTTCAACCAGATAAAGATTTCCCCATGTAATAACACCTGCCAATTTATAATCAGTTTTTCCTTTATTTAATAATTGACACCCTAAATTAATTGGAGCAATAATAATATCATATGAACTTTCCTTTTTAACAAGCTCACTACTAATTAAATCACTACCCTCAACAATTTTTATTTCACCTTTTTCGTTGACATCTTTATAGACACTTAATAGCGATAATGCTGGAGCACCATTTGGTGTTAAAACTTTTATTTCTTCTTTTTGAGATGATGTACTACATCCTGTTAATAACAATGCAAACATCATCAACATTATTCTTATCTTTTTCATTATATTTTTCCTCCTATGTTTATCATTATAATATCTTTTTTATTCTATGACTACTTAAATACTTATTTATAATGAAAAGATAGCTTATGAAAATAATATCATAGGCTTTTCAAGTCAAGAAACATCAATTAAATAAACCACTACTAGTATCTTCTCCTAGTGGAATTGTTGTCTAGCAAAAAAACATCCCTTATACTCTAGAGTATAAGGGATTCATTTCTAAAAAGAAAAATCACTTTTGACGTTCATTAAGCGAGAATAAGCTTGGTCCTTCCATAAGTTGACCATAAGCATCATAAATAGATTGATGACATGGACAATCCCAAGTTTGACTCTTTTTATTAAAATGAACTAAACATTTTAAATGTGGACAATATGGTGAAAAGTAATGAAGTTTTTCTTGGCTATCTTTATAGACTGCCATTAAATGTCCATCAATTTTAACAATAGCTCCTTCTTTAACATCTAAACTTTGAATACTTTTGGTTTGAAATCTTTGACTCCAATATCCTTTAGTAATATTTTTCATTATTCTTTGTGTATATTGTTTTGCTGAAGAAATAGAGAAATAATGGCATGAGTATAAGCTTTCATAAGGATTATCTCTTTCTAAAATCAAATCAGAAATAAGCCTTGCAGCAACTTGTGATAATGTCATTCCCCACTTTTGAAATCCGTATATAATAAATTCTTGATGATACTGGTTAAGTCTTCCTATATATGGAATACCTCTTAATGGTATACTATCTTGAGCATGCCAATCTTTTGCATCTCTATGTATTGTTAATGAATCTTGATGAATGAGAGGTCGATAACTATTAGTTTGATCAACACATAAATAACTATCTTTTCCTTCTTGTGTTTCTTTATAATCAACATATTCTCTTTGTTGGAATAATTTCATAAAATAGATGCCTTTTCTAATAAATGGATATCTTGTTGCATGAATAAGATATTGACATGTTACTGTATGATTATTGACTTTGAGAGTAAATGATTTATTTTTTCTTTCTATATGAACAACTTGACTATGTTCATAAAATTGAACTCCACTTTTTTGACATTTTTGAATTAATGCAAATAGATATTTTAAAGGATGGAAAACAGCTTGATGTTTTAAACCTATGGATGCAAGATGTTGATTATCTTCTACCATGTCTATTCGTAATGATTCTAATATCTTTTTTTGTTCTTGTATATCTTTTGCATATTGAGGATCATCAGTATAAATATAAGAGGTATTTTCTTGATAATCACAAGATATATTTTCTTTTTTTATAATGCTTTGTATTTCTTTTAATGCTTTTTCATTAGAACGATAGTATAAATAAGCTTGATGAATATCATAATGTTTAGTTATTTTTTGATATAAAAGACCATGTAATACTGTTAATTTTGCAGTTGTATGACCACTTGTATGACTTCCCATTGTATCTTTTTCTAATACAACAATACGATAAGGACTATCTTTTAATTGATAAGCTAATGATACTCCTGCTAATCCTCCTCCAATAATAACAATATCTGTTGTTATATTTTCATTTAATACTTTTTCTGTTTTTTTTCTTGTTGTTTTTTGCCAATATGACTGATTCATTTTATCACCCATTGTATTATAGACAAAAAAGGAAGTTTTAAACTTCCAATAATATTTGTGGTAAAACAATATCAATAGTTGTTCCTTTGTCTAATTCACTTTCTAAATGAATTGTTCCTCTATAATAAGAAACAATATGTTTAACAATAGACAAACCTAAACCTGTTCCTCCTCTTTGACGACTTCGTCCTTTATCTACTCTATAAAAACGTTCAAATACCCGTGATTGATCTGCTAAAGGAATTCCAATTCCAGTATCTCTAACTGTTATTTTAATAGCATTTTCAACTTCATTAACTTCAATATATACATCACCTTGTTCTTTATTATATTTAATAGCATTTCCAATTAAATTATTAAAAAGAGTATAAATTTGTTGATAATCTCCTCTATATATAATATTTTGAGAATGATAATGTATATGAATATCATGTTGTTTCATTTCTATTGCATAACTTTCTAATACATCATTAACTATATCATTTGTATTTAATGAAATTATTTCTGGTTTTCTTTCCATATTTTCTATTCTTGATAACATTAAAATATCATTAATTAAAGTTGAAATATTATTAACTTCATCTTGTATCTTTTTTAACATTTGTTGTTTCTGCTTCTCATCTTGAATATAATTTTGAGCTAACAAATCACTATATCCTTTAATAGATGTTAAGGGTGTTTTCAATTCATGTGAAGCATAAGAAAAGAATTCATTTCTCATTTTTTCAAATTTTTTACTTGCTGTTATATCTACAAATAATAATGTTGTTCCTAAGTCAATCTTTGATATATAACAAGCATATATACTATCATCTATCTTTATCTCTAACATTTGTTTGTAAACATTACTTTTTAAAGCATCTATGATATGGGGATACTGTGAACAATTTAAAAAAGAATCGTATATTTCTAAATGTCCTAATAATCTTATAGCTTGTGCATTTATACTTAATATTTTATAATTCTCATCTAATAAAACAAAACCTTCATTCATTTGTTTAAGTATTTCATCTATTTTTAATCTTTCTAATTGCACTTCTCTCATTAATTTTCTTAAACGATGAGATAAGTTATGAATAGTTTCAACAATAACATTAAATTCTTGATAATCATAGGTCTTTAAATCAAAACGAAAATCTTCAGTCATACAATCTAAACTTTTCCCAATTTCTAAAATAGGTCTAGAAATACGATATGCTAGCCTTCTTGATAATAAAAGAGCGATAACAAATGAAACGATAGCACTTATAGATAATGCTGGTATAAGAGAAGGTATATAATCAATAATCCCATTATATGGTATAGATAATCTGATAATGTAATCTTGATGATAATAGGCTGCATATAATGTATTCTTTCCTGTTGTTTCTGATTTTCTTTGTGCATAACCTATGCGATATTTTAAAGCCTCTTGAATCTCTTGACGATCTAAATGGTTTTTTGAAACATCTTGAGAATCTGTATCAGCAATAACATTTCCTTTTTTATCTATAATACTCATTCTTGTATCTTCACTATAAGTTAAAGGATTTAATTGTTTAATTTGATCTGAGAATGGTTTATGAAAATCAATAGCATAATCTATTAATGTGAGAGAATACAACATATTCTGTTTTGTTGATGTTAATAAATGATTAGAAATAAGTGTTGCTGATAATAAACTTGTACTTAAAAGTGTAATAATTAATACAACAACAAAATAACGAAGAATAGATTTAGTCATAATTATTTTCCTTTTCTATAAATCTATAACCTACAGAACGAATTGTTTTAATATATTTTTCTCCATCATCATTCAATTTCTTTCTTAATGAACGAATATGTACATCCAATGCTCTTGATTCGCCAATAAAATTATACCCCCAAATTGTATTTAATAATTCATCTCTTGTAACAACTCTTTCTTTATGTTCAATTAAATAAATTAATAATTGATATTCTTTATGAGTTAAATCTATAATCTCATTATGAAGTTTAATTGTATATGCTGATTTATCAATCGATAAAGTTGGTGTTTTCATCATTTTATTTTTAGGTTGAATACGTCTTAATAATGTACGAACTCTAGCACATAATTCAAGTATTCCAAATGGCTTTGTCATATAATCATCACACCCATTATCTAATCCTCTAATCTTATCTAATTCGCTATCTTTTGCACTTAAAACAAGTATTGGCATATGGGTATTATTTTCTCTTATTTTTTTAATTGCTGTTATTCCATCCATTTGTGGTAACATAATATCAAATATAGCTAAATCTGGTACATTGTCATCCATATCAGCAAGTGCATCAATAGCATTGTCATAAACATTAACTTGATATCCATTTGATTCTAATGCAAGTTTAACAATTTCTTGAATATTATTATCATCTTCAATAACATATATACGTTCGTTCATATACAACCCTCTTTTCTATTTTCATTATATTTGTTTTTTTTAAAAAATACAACATAACCATTATTCCTTTCATTAATTGATTCTTATACAATATGATGAAATAAAATCTATTATCTTAAAAAATCAAATCAAAAAGATAAGAGTTATTCTCTTATCTTAATGATAAAACAAACACCTTTTTCAGTGTTTTGAACTTCATAACCAAAGTTATGCAATTCAAGAATGGATTTACAAATAGCTAATCCTAGTCCTGTTCCCTCTCTATCACTAGAAACATAAGTTTCCCAAATTGATTCCATTTGTCGCTCTGTTAAAAATGATCCTTCATTTTCAATAGAAAAACTATCATTATCATATGTTATATAAATTCTTCCTTGTTTTGGTGTATGTTTAATAGCATTACTTAAGAAATTCTTTACAACAATTTGAAACTCAAATAAATCTGCATGTATCACTGTATCTTTACCTTCAACAATAACTTGAATATCTTTTTTTTGAATAAGAGAAATCAATGAATCTATGGTTGATGCAACAACATCATCTAAATTAATTTCATCTATTTTTAATTCAACTTTACCAGATTCTAACCTTGATAAATTTAACATTGCTAGAATTAATTCATTAATTCTTGATACTTCTTGTTCTATATTTATTAAATACTGTTCTTTTTTCGCATCATTATTTGTTGTTTCTATAAGTTCAATATATCCATTAATAATCCCTAATGGCGTCTTGATTTCATGTGTAAAATTAGCTATAAATTCTTGTCTTAATGATTCTAGTTTTTTAACTCTATTTATTTCTTCATTAAGATTAAATATTGTTTCTTTTAATTGTTGGCTCATTTTATTAATACTTTGTGATAACATTCCTAATTCATCATTTGGATTTTCCTTTAACTGAATATCAAAATCATTTTGAGCAATTCTTTTTGTTCCCTTTTCAATCTCTTTGATTCTTTTTGATAATGTTGATGCTAAGACAAAACATATTAATATAACAAACACAAATGAAACAATAAAGACAATCTCTTT
>Ga0224747_10286_pt1 | contig 10834 bp, 9 predicted proteins | sample LIM_F_Water_Pos_FD_182999 | JGI IMG/M metagenome (GOLD analysis project Ga0224747, IMG submission 182999) | Enriched cells from gastrointestinal tract of the lab mouse from Pacific Northwest National Laboratory (PNNL), Richland, Washington... | ecosystem: Host-associated > Mammals > Digestive... | reverse complement strand
TTCGCAAAGGGGAAAATCAAGGCAGAACATGCAAAAGGACAAGGGTGTGGAAGTCAGCATCCGTGAAGGATATGGATCAGATCGGATATTATATGGTAAGGCATTTACAGTATAATGAATCGAGAGGTATCGCAATGAAGCATAGAATACTGATTGTCGAAGATGATGTTGTAATACAGGCACAGTTGAGAAATTTATTGGCGGGAAATGGCTATGATGCCGAAACTATAAATGATTTCCCGGTTGATATGGAGCAGGTGAGATCGTTTCAGCCGCACTTAATCCTGCTGGACATAAAATTGCCGGGAAACGATGGTTTTTCGGTATGTTCACAGATACGTGCTTTTTCCAATGCCCCTATCATTTTTGTCACGAGTTGCAGTACAGACATGGATGAGCTGAACAGTATCATGCTTGGAGGGGATGCTTTTATTACAAAGCCATATAACACGGCAATTTTGCTGGCAAAAATAGCATCTTTATTAAAAAGGGCATATCCTGCAACGGAACAGGAGGCGCTATCCTGCAATGGAGTTGCCCTGCATTTAGAAAGCGGTACAATAGAATATGCTGGTAAACAGACAGACTTGACCAAAAACGAGCTGAAAATATTGTACTATCTGTTCAAACATGCCGGAATAATCTGTACCCGCGCTGATCTTGTGGAGTACTTATGGGACAACCAGCTTTATGTGGATGATAACGCTTTGAGCGTCAATATAAACCGAATCCGTGATAAGCTGTCTGCCATTGGGGTGACAGATTTTATCAAAACAAAACATCGGCAGGGGTATATCCTATGAACAGAAAACTTTACTGGAAACAAAAATTGCCAGTGATCTTCCTCAATTGCCTCTGCATGATTGGGCTGTCTATATTTCTAAGAGTGACCGCGAACAGCCTTGACAGTATTTTTCCCATTCTGCTTGTCTGGATGGTCATTTTGACAGCCCATCTTGTGATATCTTATCACAACAGGAAAGCGCAGATGGAAAAGCTGCTGGATCTTACAGCGCAGTTAGAGGAACGCTATCTGCTTCCCGAGGTTATGGAAAAGCCGGAACGGGCCGATGACAGTGTGTACTGCCAGCTCTTAAAACTGGCGGGGAAATCTATGCTGGAACAGGTAAACGAAGTCAGAAGGGAACGGACAGAATATAAGGAATACGTGGAACAATGGGTACATGAGATCAAGATGCCGATTACCGCAATGAAGCTTCTCTGTGAAAATAACCGTTCGCAAGTGACAAAGGAGTTATTGGCCCAGCTTGAAAAAGTAAACCGCTATACAGAACAGGCGCTATATTACGCCCGGAGTGAGCATACAGAAAAAGACTATTCTGTGCGGGAAATCCGCCTGTTTGACGTGGTGCATCAGTCAATCGCAGAAAATAAGCATCTTCTTCTGCAAAACGGCGTTGGGATTGACCTGCAGGAAACAGACGATACCGTCTACTCTGACGAGAAGTGGTTATGCTTTATCCTGAACCAGATTATTGTCAATTCCGTGAAATACCGGACAGAGAAGCCGGTACTGAAATTCTATATTGAGCGTCAGGGCAATCAGATAATCCTGTGTGTGGAGGATAACGGTATCGGAATTGATGCGGGTGATTTGCAGCGTATTTTTGAAAAAGGCTTTACCGGACAAAATGGCAGAAAAGTGATGCAAAATTCTACCGGCATTGGTCTGTATCTGTGCAGACGCCTATGTAACAAATTAGGTATTGGGATTTGCGCGGATTCTAAAGGCAGCGGCACGACCCTTCGGCTAATTTTTCATATCAACGATTTTATTGAGCGGGTGTAGGATAGAATCCTGCATTTCTTACATTTTTGTTAGAATCTTGTAAGAAAACCTGATACAAACGGCAGCAAATTTCACTTACAATAAAGATATACAGACAGTAACCGGTTTCGTTGCAATAAGGTCGAGGTGAGTGATTATGAAAGAAGTTTTAAGGCTGGAGCATATCCAGAAATATTATGGGAATCAGGGAAATCTTACAAAGGCGATTGACGACATCAGTTTTTCGGTAAATAACGGGGAATTTGTCGGCATCATGGGCGCGTCGGGATCTGGTAAGACGACGCTGTTAAACTGTATCTCCACGATCGATACGGTCAGCGCGGGGCATATTTATCTGGACGGAGTTGATGCGACAGAAATAAAAGAGAAAGAGTTAGCCAGATTCCGAAGAGAAAATCTTGGGTTTGTTTTTCAGGATTTTAACTTGTTGGATACACTGACGATCTCGGAAAATATTGCGCTGGCTCTTACCATCAACAAAGTGCCTGCAGAGCAGATTGACGGCAAAGTACATAAGATGGCGGAAAGCCTTAACATTACGGATATTTTGGATAAGTTTCCGTATCAGGTGTCCGGCGGTCAAAAGCAGCGCTGCGCCTGTGCCAGAGCCATCATCAACAAGCCCAAGCTGATTCTTGCCGATGAACCCACCGGAGCCTTGGACAGTCATTCCTCTCAAATGCTGCTTGGCACCATGCAGAGCATCAATGAGCAGCTGGGGGCTACGATCCTGATGGTGACGCATGACGCCTTCTCTGCCAGCTATGCCAACCGGATTCTGTTCCTGCGGGATGGGGTGATCTTTACCGAAATATTGAAAGGTCAGGATTCACGGAAAGTATTTTTCGACAAAATCCTGGACGTTCTCACCATGATAGGAGGTGGGCAAACAGATGTATGCTAAATTGGTTTTGAGAAATGCAAAGCGTTCGGCAAAGGATTATTTGGTATATGTTGTGACCATGACAATTTGCGTCATGCTGTTCTATGCGTTCCTGTCGATCACAAGCAGATATTATAATCCCGATGTCGGGACAGCGTATGAGTTTACGTTAGTGAGCGACGGATTGAAAATGGCGATCTGTGCAGTAACTTTGCTGTTATTGTTCCTGATACGCTATGTGAACAACTATATGTTGCGGAGGAAACAAAAGGAGTTCGCCATACAATCTGTCATGGGAATGGAGCAGAAGACCGTTGCGTGGATATTCTTTACAGAAACCTTTTTAATGGGAGCAGTATCGATCATTATCGGCATTTTTTTCGGTATATTCTGCTCACAGTTTATAACAGGTATGCTGCTGTCTGCCTATGGGCAGGACTACAAATTTTCCTGGACGTTTTTTCCGGATACGGTTATTCTGACAGTATGCTTTTTCTCGTTAAGTCTTTTGGTGGTGGGGTTATTCAATGTCCGCACAATACGGAGAATAAAGATCATTGATATGCTGTATGCAGATAAGCAGAATGATCCACATATCAACAGAAGCCGCTATATGCCGGTAATTGCAATGTTATATTCCATTTTTCTCCTATTTGTGGCGGCTACGGGAATATCGAAAATGTACTTTTATGATGACCCTCGTTTTCCTGTCCCCGTACACATCATGTTTTGGGGAAATATCATTGCTCCCGCGGCATCATTTCTTCTAAGTGTTGTATGGTGCATTGCGCGTAAGAAATGGAGTTTTAACCGATATATCCTTGCTGCCGCCGTACTTTCGCTTGTGAATATTGGATTTGCTGCAAGTGTTCCGGCAATCCAGAGCACATATATGCTTGCAAGTGGCGCAGGTACGCTTAACAGCTATATGATGTTTTTGCTTGTTGATGTAGCTTTCTGGATCTGCTGTACTATTTATTTGGCGAGCAATCTGCTTTCTGAATGGAAAGAAAAATCTCCCGACCGTAAATATCGGGGAACCAATCTGTTTTTCTTTGGGCAGATCATTTCGAAGCTGAATACCACTTCCAAAACAATGACGCTGATCTGCCTGACATTAGTGCTGTCTGTATTTCTGTTTGTGGCAGCACCGGCATTAACCGGGTGGGCTTCGGGGTATTTGGATATACGCTCCATGTATGATATTCAAATCAGTACACGCTACAATAATGTGTACGATATAGAGGACTTACCAGAAGACAATTACGAACTTGTTACTTCCTATCTTGAGGAAAAAAATATTGCGGTGGCGTATGATTGCACTTTCAACTTATACTTGCCAAAGCAAGAGGATTTTCACAAACGGGTCAAATTAGATTTTCCCATTGTGGCAATATCGCTTTCTGACTACAATACTTTGCGGGAAATGCTTGGATATGAACAGATCTCCTTAAATGAGGGAGAATTTACAACGCAATGGAAGACAATAGCGACCGAGGACGAGCGAAATGAATTTTTAAGAGATCATACTGCGATTGCGACGGATATAGGTACGCTGAACCTTGCGGAAAATGCCTACAATTTAGAAGCGGTCGGTCAAACCGTTTACAATTCGTACACTGACGTGATATATGTTTTCCCGGATAACGTTTGCGACAAGCTCCTTTCAGTTATGCGAAACCGATATGTGAAAACAGAAGTGGCAATACCATATCATGAGGCAATCTTCCTTGAAAACATTTTTGCTCAAGAATATCCCGAAATGCCGGACAATGGAGACGGAGTCCAATACTATATCAGAACAAGTACACAACAAATCAACAGTTCCATCGCCGGGAACTTTATCTTACAAACGACAATGGTATATAGTGCGGTTGTTTTAATGGTTATCTGTCTCACGATCCTTTCTTTGCAGCAGCTTTTGGACGCCGCCCATTACAAATACCGTTTCGGTGTACTCCGCAAGCTCGGTATAGATCAGCATGAAGCGGAACACCTGATTTTGAAGCAATTAGCTGTATGGTTTGGTTTACCGATTGCCGTTGCAGCATTTGTGTCATTCATCATCATTGCGTACTTCTTTGAAACAATATCGGCAGAAATATCTGCCTACATAGGTATTGGGGCTTTGCTGACACAAGTAGGAGTTGTGATTTGCGTTCTCGTCCTATTGCTGATATGTTATTTCATCAGCACATGGATACTGTTCCAGAAATCTGTAACTGAATAAAATTCGTTGCTCCATTGGTAGCTGCAATAGCTGTCGGAAATATACAATACGATCTTTCCTTTGTGGCGGTCGTTGCGCAGAGGTGATTGAATTATATAAAAAGGCGTTTCACTTAGAAGTTGATCGGCAGGGGAAAGATGAGAAAACAAACTTTATCTACCATACAGAGGCAAGAATTGGAAATCAAAGAATCAGGCTATCTGATGGCGGTGCCGGAAAGGAAATTCAAGCGGATTCGTTCAACATGGAAGCAAAGAAAAGCGGTTTACTGCCTTTTTGTAACAATTCAGTAAAAATGCGATTGAGGAAAGGATAACAGTGATTATGAAAATTAAAAAAACTACCATCGGTTTGACAGTCGGCAGTCTGATACTGATAATTGCATTGATTATGATATTTGTAACTTCCACCCAAAAGAAACAAATGATATTTGCTTCCGGCAGATTATTTGTAACCACAAACCAGGATGTTTCAGAGATGGTTCTGCGGGAAGCTGAAGCTTCAGAGAATGACTCACCTTATATTGGCATCATTGAATCGACTGTCGGCAGAGGGAAAGAACCAGACGCAGAACTTCAATCAAACTTCGGAAGCATCGGTTCCGAAATCATATTTAACGGCAATGGCGTTGCTGTCAATCTAAATGGAAAGTGGATACAATTTGAGCCGCAAGGCAGTATGAAACAATCGGAAAAGACTGTCTATGACAATACAGAGAGTGGAGAAGACATAGCGGCGTTTGTAAAAAAAGTTTCGTCTGATAGTATTGCGGTCGATATGATAGAATACATCACAGATACTGACACTGAAAGGATAAAAGAATTGAAACTGACAGAAGATGATATGCTGGACGGCTACTATTTTTTAAATGCAGACGAGGAAGTGACGACCTGGAGATGTAATGAAGAAACAGTGTATACATTTATCGACTGGGGCGGAGATTTTACGGACGGAGCGTTTCCAGCAGAGTATACCACAACGGATATAAAGGAATTTCAAAGATACATAGAAACATATGATAACGGAGAACCTAAAATGCCATTTTTCTTTACTGTTAAAAATGGGTATATTAAACAGATTCTTGAAAGACCTTTTGCGTAATAAGTTGAAAAAATACAAACGATGGAGTATGTGATCAACTGTCAAGAAGACGATAAAGGAAAAGGATAGCGACAAATCAAGGATTACGGAGGCAACAATGGATTTTTCACAAGATGAATTGAAAGAGGCAAAAAGACAAATTGATTCCACTTTGCATAAGCTGAGGGAAACCATAAAAACATTTGAAGCCAAAGAAAATACAGAAAGATACAAATCACAAATTACATTGGCTGAAAGACGGGTAAAGGCGTTTGAAATTGCAAACTGGTTTATAGAAAATGAAATCAATAAAAATTAGTATTTGTTTCACTGCAATCATATGGCAACTAAAAGGATAGAAAAATATTTTTCTTCTGTTTGGCAAATGCGCAGGCTGTCCGAGGAGGGCAGAGAAAATTACTCCAATTCCCGCCTATTATCGGCACAGAGAAAAATAGATACAATACATTTTCAGACCAAAGCCATATTTACATCAAAGCGATATAATGCGTGTAAAATATATTATATGTATTATTTTATTGCTTTTCCAGGATATATTGTGTATAATAAAACTGTAGTGTCCAAATAAAAGACTAACGAACAAGATTGTTTTGCGGAGGAATAATGAAAGAAAACACGGAAACGCAGAAATTGATGGATCTTTGTGACAAACTGCCGGAAGTAAACCAGACATACATATTAAATCTGAATAAAAGCTCTGCAACGAAAGTGATCTATGCGTATGAGCTGATCCGGTTTAATGATCACCTAAGGGAAAAGAAAGAGAAAACAATCATAGACTATCAGACTTATTCTGAGATATCATATGATGACATTCAGGATTATTTCCGGATCATCATCAATAAAGGAAACGAATACAACACGATCCAACGTGCCCGGACGGCGCTGAATGGCTGGTTTAACACACTGAATGATATACATGCGGTCAGCGGCAACCCGGTCTGTTCTGGAAAAGCCTTGGAAAGGCTGTACTGGGAAACGACAGGAAAGGATCCCAGATATAAAGAGAAGAAGGCGGCTGTCCCGGATATGGCAGACTTTTTAAATGTCGTTGCTAACGGGACCGGACTTTCCACCTTCCAGAAAAAACATCATGAGAAGCATCGTCTCAGAGATGTTGCGATCGTCGCGCTGATCCTCGATACGGGGATCAAAGTATCTGAACTGACCGCTTTAAATGCGGAGGACTATGACAGGAAATTTTCCCAAATCTATGTCCGGAAGAGAGAATTAAAAATTAACACAGATACAAAGGAAAAACTGGATCAATATATTGACCAGGGCAGAACTGTCACTGCGGAGTCAGACAGCAGACAGTCTCCGTTATTTGTCACTTCCGACGGAAAACGTCTTGCAGTCAGATCGATACAAAACATCTTAAAAAAATATTCCGCTGCTGGAAACAGTCCGCAGGGAATCTCTGCGGAAAGGCTGCGGGAGATATCTGCAGAAAGATATTATCAGGAGACAGGAGATGTGCAGGGGCTCAAAGAACGGCTCGGTGTAAAAAGCATGACGGCTGTTGAAAAATATATTTCGCCAAAAGAGAATCGATAGGAATTATTCAGTAATTTAACCGAAACAGCATGCTTGATCCAGTAAAGAGCCCATTGCATCGATAAACGATGTCGTGCAGGGTCTGCAGTTCCAGCTGGAAAAGGAAAAAGCAGCCGGAAAACATACGTAAAATTTTGTCATGATAGCCAGTCAGAGAAGAAATCTGCCAAGAAGGAACCGGAAAAGAAAAACGAAAGGAGAGCGTTATGTCATTTTATAATATTGTATTCAGTCCCACAGGTGGAACGCAGAAAGCTGCCGATTTATTTGCGGAATCCTTCTGTGAGGGAGACACCTGTACCTGCATCGATCTTACCAGCCGTGAAACAGATTTTTCCCAATACTCATTTGATGGAAAAGATATCTGCATGATATCCGTTCCGTCTTATGGCGGGCGGGTTCCAGCCGTCGCAGTGTCGAGACTGCAGCAAATGAGAGGGAACGGGGCTTCGGCAGTCCTTATCGTCGTCTATGGAAACCGGGATTATGATGATACATTTGCAGAATTACAGGATACTTTAACAGGTTCCGGATTTACCTGTATTGCCGCGGTGGCTGCCGTTGCCGAACACTCCATTATGCGTCAGTTTGCTGCCGGTCGTCCCGATGAACAGGACAAAAAAGTGCTTGCGGAATTTGCCGTGACAATCCGTTCCAGAATGGAAACAGGTTCCATGTCTGCCCCCCTAAAACTGCCGGGGAACCGTCCCTACAAAGAATACGGCGGCGTTCCCATGAAACCACAGACCGGTAAATCCTGTACCAGATGTGGACTTTGCGCGAAAGCGTGTCCGGTCAAGGCGATCGATACTGCCGATCCGTCAAAGACCGATCCGAAAAGCTGTATTTCCTGTATGCGGTGCCTTGCCGTCTGCCCGCAAAAGGCAAGGAGCGTCAGCAGTGTGTTGCTTGCAGCCGGCAGCATGAAATTGAAAAAGGCATGCAGTGGTTATAAAAAGAACGAACTGTTTTTGCCATAACAACACTGCCTGAACGCTATAGTTATAGGTATTGAGGAATGTAAAAAAGAGAGTGATTATTATTATTATGCGGGATGATGTTGGTCTTGTGAAGAAATTAGTTCTGATTTTTAAGCATATTACAATGTATTGAGTTATACCTTAAACGAAAACACCCGAAAAAAATATGGAAAAGCTGGAAGCCTTCTGCATGGCATTCCTTGAAAACGACACGGCAGCCATTGAGGAGGGATTCAATGCTTATCTGAAAACGACAATCAGCCTCCGTGATACAAATGTGAAAAAGGAAATGACGGAACTTTTCCGGGAGAACTTTTACCACGGGATATTAAACCGGCATTGTCATCGAACTGAAATACGCTGAGAATGCTGCGTTTGACAACGCCTGTAAGGAAGCGCTGAAACAGATTCGTGACAGGAATTGTTGGGAAAAGTTAGCTGATGACGGCATGACAACCATCCGCAAATACGGGATTGCGTGTTATAATAGACGCTGCAAGGTAGTTTCTGCTTAAGGTAAAAAATGGGAATGGAGGATTAACACAGAAAATGAAAGTTTTGATTATTAACGGAAGTCCGCGGGTGAACGGAAACACCGCCATTGCAGTCAATGAAATGGCAGGGACATTTCACGCTGAGGGTGTTGAAACAGAGATCGTACAGGTCGGAAATAAGGATGTGAGGGGCTGTATCGCGTGCGGCAAGTGCGCAGGGACAGGAAAATGCGTGTTTGATGATATCGTGAATGAGCTCGCCCCTAAATTTGAAGAGGCAGACGGCCTCGTTGTCGCAAGCCCGGTTTATTATGCCTCTGCAAATGCAACCCTGATTGCCGTGCTGGACCGCCTGTTTTACAGCACGCATTTTGACAAGACCATGAAAGTGGGGGCAAGCGTTGTCTGTGCGAGAAGGGGCGGCTGTTCGGCAACATTTGACGAGCTCAATAAATATTTTACAATCTCCAGCATGCCAATAGCATCCAGCCAGTACTGGAACAGCATTCATGGCAGGGAGCCGGGGCAGGCGGACATGGACGGGGAAGGGAAGCAGACAATGCGCGTGCTTGCCAGAAACATGACATTCCTGATGAAATGCATTGCGCTGGGCAGGGAACAGTTTGGCCTGCCGGAAACAGAGGAGCGTGTATGGACGCATTTCATAAGGTAGCATGAGGTAGTGTCAAATAATCTATGAAAAAACTGAGCTAAAAGAATAGGCTCGAATGAACCTCGAAAATTGCAGATATTAGTGGTTTTAAGACCTTGGGGCGTTGCCCCAAACCCCACAAGGGACTCGTCCCTTGACCCATTAGCGGGCTCTGCCCGCACCCGTCCCCGCCGGATGGCAGGAAAAGGGCGCAGTCGCCCCCTTTTCTGCTGGACAGGATTATCCGTGAGCCTTTTGTCAATAGACTTTCGCGGCATATCCTCACAGGCGGCGCGGCCGCCTGCTGCGGTATTCCACGGTTCTATTGACAACAGCTCCGCTCCGTCTGTGCAGTACCGTTTTTCTGCATATTCAGGATGGTCTGCTGCCCGAGGAAGATGAGCATCTGCCATTTGCCGGGCATGTTGTCAGCGCCCTGCAGCATCTCCACTTCGTTGAGGACGTTGTATTTATTGTGTTTATGAGGGCGCAGGAAGTTATAGTAAGCGACCCAGAGCGCCAGATCGTAGCTGGCACCGTCGATGTTGTCAAAGCCGTTTGTATGGCGGTAAGAGGCTTTATAAGTCCGGTTCAGGCGTTCAATCATCTGCTTGAATGGCCGGTATTCGGTAGAAACAGCATCGTCGTTGGTAAGTCCAATGACCTGAGTGATTTTAAAGGTAAAGTCTCTGCCCAGCTTTTTTACGAACTCCATTGCGGCAAGAGGATACGCACTGTATCCGTCCGCAATGAACTTGAAGTTCTCCGGCAGTTTTGTAAGATCCCGGAATGCCATACGCATTGCGAGGATACAGGGGCCTACGCCGCGGTTATCAGACACCTGATAGCCGATGATGGAGCGGGTGGCAGCGTTCATGATGAGCCAGACGTAGTTTTTGATGCCACGGATTTTGATGTATGTCTCGTCAGCCGTGAACACGTCCCCTTTTTCGTAGGGGTACTGGTCAACAAAGGGCTTGACGCAGATGGCGGCGGTTTTACAGTAGTTGGCGATCTGCTGGTGAGAGATGCTGATGTTGTAAAGGTCTTTCAAAGCCTGTGAGGTCTTGCGCAGGGAAAGGCCGAGATTGACGTGGAGTGTGAGGCACAGGGACATGACATGGGCG
>Ga0224747_10279_pt1 | contig 10891 bp, 16 predicted proteins | sample LIM_F_Water_Pos_FD_182999 | JGI IMG/M metagenome (GOLD analysis project Ga0224747, IMG submission 182999) | Enriched cells from gastrointestinal tract of the lab mouse from Pacific Northwest National Laboratory (PNNL), Richland, Washington... | ecosystem: Host-associated > Mammals > Digestive... | reverse complement strand
AACTGCATAATGCGGAAATTGAGTTGCACAGCATTGTAAATAAAGGTACTGAAATTACAATCAAATTTCCTAAAAACTAAACATAATGAGAAACAGAGTCGTAGTAAAAACTGCGGCTCTGTTTTTGCTTTACAGGGAAATCCGCCGCCGCACCCGTGTGGTGGGCTGTTTCCCGGACGGAAACTCCACCCTCATGCTGGTCTGTGCCAGGCTGCGCCATGTAGCCGGTACTCAGTGGGGCAGTAAGAGGTACATGAATATGAAGCACTTAGAGGCGAGCCTGGAAGGCGCATCTATCGCCGGCTGACTTCTTTCCCACAGAACCTGCTTACTATTTTGCGAAAAACTCTTGACACTACCTGGTTAAGCGCATATGGCAGGAAACCGTACTGCAGCCGCCAAAACGCAGTCGGGAGGGCGCTTGACGTGTCATGTCCTATATGGTAGAATATAGATAGAAAAGCCGAAAGGAGGCTGCTGTATATGGGCATGACAGACGCGCAGTTTAAGGTTTTTATTCGCTTTTTGCTCAACGCGATGGAATCGGCGGAAAACGAGAAAGACCTGGTGAAAAAAGAGCAGATGTTTAAAAAGATCAAGGAGGATTTGCAGAAAGCCCTGGAGGATTAGCGGGATGGCTGCTGCAAGACCCAAAGAGTGCTTTATGAATGGCATGGACAGACGCACAATTTAAAGGGTTCCTCCGCTTTGTGCTGCAGGACGTACAAGATGCCATAGCTGAACAGGACCCGGAGAATGTAAAGGAGTTGCTGGCAAAGCTTGAGGACAAGCTGTAAAAGACCTTAGAGGACTAAAACGCCAAAACCAAATATACCCCGGCATAGGCGTTTGCCGGGCAGAGCCGAGAGGGGCTGTCTTTTCCAGAAATGGAGGGGACAGCCCTTTTTTCTTTTGGTAAAACCCACAAAGTACAGCGGTTTTTATAACACATCTTTAGGGCAGCACCCGTAACAGCGAGAAAGCCAAGCTGAAATCCGTACAATAAAGAAGCCCGCCCCGGGCGCCTGTAAAACACCTGGGGCGGGTTTTTGCACAGCTCTTCGCTGAAAAGGGAAGCCTCCAGACCAAAGCCCGGAGGCTTTTTCCGGGGCTACCTGCCGCAGCCGCAGCCGCCGCCCAGGTCAGTGGGCTTAGGCGGGAAAAACTCGTCAGTGGGGAACTCAATGCGCTGGAACAGGTCGCAAGGATTGTCAGAGGACGTGACGCACTCCTTCTCAGGCACGCAGAAGTCGTACGCCGGGATAAGGATTTGGACATTGCGCACAATCTGCACGATGATAAAAAGGCCGATGGTCACGTATACGCAGTTGTGCTGGGGGCCGGTTTCAAAGTCCCCGCCATACCGCTGGCACACGCAGTCGGGGATGCGGCAGTAGGGGTCGCAGGCCCCGCAGGGATACTCGCACAGCTTCGCGGACAGGGCCACAGGCTCTGCCACCTGCACAGTGGCTTTGGGCAGCACCTTCTCGTCCTCCGGCATGGTCACGTCGTCGCAGTAGCTGCCCGAGGAATACATTTTCACATTCCCCTCGCTGCCATACAGGATTACCTTTTTGTTGAACACGGAAACGCCGTTTACAGGCACCGCGCAGGTGGTAGGCCCGCCGAACAAGTCCAGGCACACATCGAAGAAAAAGGTCATATCCACCGAGTAAAAGCCCTTGTTAAAGGGGATGGGCTGCAGATCCACATACACGGTGATGACGCTGACATCCTTGATGCGCACATTGGTGGCACTGTCTACAAGCTGCTGCCGCGCTGCGGGGAACAGCACCCGTATGTCCTCCAGGCAGTCTTTATCGCTGCACGAATCGTATATGCGCATGGCGTCGATGCACACAGCTTCCTTAAAACCGCCCTCTCCCTCCTGCTGGGAGACGTACTCATTATCAGGCATGGAATCTCCTCCTTTTGTGTTCTTGGTACTATAGTATGACGGCAGGGGAAAATGGTGCAATGCCCGCGCACAAAACCGGGCCGGGCCAATAAAATGGAACAGAGGGATTCCTCAAAAAAATCCTGCCTTTGATTAAAGCCGGCTTTTCCAGGGCAAAATACCTGTGAAAGCCGGTTATGGCAATACAGCAGGAAGGAGCGGTACGGGCGGCCCCGTACCCCATGGCAATTCTTATGCGGAGCGTGAATATGGTGAACGTGCGTAGAGGCGATATTTATTATGCAGACTTAAGCCCTGTGGTAGGCTCGGAGCAGGGAGGCGTGCGGCCTGTGCTGATTGTGCAGAACGACGTGGGCAACCGATTCAGCCCTACAGTTATTGCGGCGGCTATCACCAGCCAGCGGGACAAGGCAAACCTGCCCACCCACATAGAAGTGGACGCCCAGGGCAGCGGCCTTTTAAAAGATTCTGTGGTGCTTTTAGAGCAGGTGCGCACCATCGACAAGCACCGCCTCCGGGAGAAAATGGGCAAGCTGGACAGGGACTCTATGGACAGGGTAAACCAGGCCCTCTCCATCAGCTTCGGCCTGCGGGCTACATAAAGCCCGCAAGGGGCCGCGCATCTGCGCGGCCCCTTCCTTTTAGGGAATCCCCATTCCGTTAGGTTATGGCTCCGGCGGTTTAGGGGCTTCAGCCCTAAATACCCCACCACCTTTGAAGAAGGTGGCAAATCAAAAGCTAAACGCGCAGTTTGGGCGCTTCCTAATCCGGCCGGAAGCTTTCCCGGAAGGTAAAGTCCGCCTGGAAGCGGATGGACTTGCACTCCTGGCTGTTGTTATAGTATTTGTCCAGCAGTAGGTTCACGCAGTCCTGTATCATATTGGAAACAGGGAAGCCCACAGAGCTTAAAGAGGGGGTGAGGTACTCGTTAAAGTGAGGGGATCCATAGCCCATCATGCTTATGGCCCCCGGCAAAGACACCCCCCAGCTCCCGGCAAGGCCCTGATGCCTCCCATGGCAAACTCGTCTGCGCTGTAGACCCCCCTCTGGCACGTCGCCGGACTGGAGGATTTCCCTTGTCAGCCTGTAGCCGTAGAAGGTGCTGTCTCCCCCTTCGACTCCCCTGTCCACAGCTTCGCCGACATCCTCAGCTTGGCGCAGGTGGCAAGGAATCCTTTTTCCCGCATCACGTGGTTGGAGATGTTCTGCCCAGTGCCCACCAGAGCCACGTTCCGGTAGCCCTTTTCAAAAAGCAGATGGCACTGCTGTCCCTTTTTCTCTCTTTGACTTCCTTTAACTCTGTCTTTGGACACTTCCCTAAAAAATCCACACTTGTCAAAATTCCCCCAAATGTGCTATAATACGACAGCATTATTCTACATATGCAAGCGTCTGAATATCTGTAGGGAGAAAACGCTCTATGTATGTTACATTGAATGATGTATTGGATGATGACATAAAGAACAGCATCCAGGGCTGTATACACTGCACAAACGTGCGCTCTCTGTGCGATATTATGCTGGCAGGAGAAATCAGTTGCAGCAATGCCGTCCGCGAGGAGCAAAAAAACAAAAAGGTCCCCTATTTTATTCGTACAAGGGACGTGAATAAGTCCGGGGCAGACGGTGTATACGCGCGTTTTCTAATGAACGGCAAATTGGCCCCCAAGGCCGAATTCGGCGCGTCCGGCGCCAAGCCAGTGCGAATTTTTATGGAGAAAGCGAATTGTTTTCCTTTACGGATTATCAGCGTGTCTTTATGCGATTATAAAGGCCAGACGGGAACCAGCGGGGAATTGAGCGACTTAAATCAGCGTACTGCTTTTAATGCGGAGGTCTGCTTTAAAAGGCGTGTCCCGGTATCGGCATTCACTTCTATTTATGTAAGGCGACAAAAAGAGTGTGAAATAGATTACGTGACACTTCCACCCGGCGATGAACTCCTTAACACTATTGCACAGATGATCGTAACGGTCAAAAATCGGCGTGATGCGCAGTTATACGGACTGGCCAAAGGACGCAAAGAGGATGATATAAAGAGGGAAAACACAGAACTGGTTTTGCGAGTGGGTCATGCATTTCGTGGTGCTGGTTTTTCAAATCTTTCTGGAAGCTCCAACGAATACTACAAATTCACTCGATAAGAGGGGCGGGATATATGGGAATTTCTAAGTGGAACAAGAAAGAGGATCACGAAGAAGGCATCACTTTGTCTGACGTTATACGGGGACTGCAGTTTTGCGTAAATTCCAGCGCCGAAATCATGGAGCAACACCATCTTGCCACCATGGATAAATACATAGACCCCAAAACCCAGGCCCCATTGACAAAGCGGTTCGTCATCCGTGACGGATACGCCATAGACGTTCCTCTTATCTGCTTAAGCGACCATCATACCCTTTATTTGGATGAGATGGACGTGAAACTGAGCGTCAGGCTGAAAGACATAAATATCAAGGAAACCACCGCTCCGTTAAACGGCGATGGCTCTAAGTTTTCCATAGACAGAGGCAGTTTTCTGGTAGAGCTTGCTGGTGCTGTTCCGGATGAGGATGCCGCCGTGGACGTGAATTTGAAGTTTAAATCCACTCCGCCGCCAGAAGCGCTGGCCCGCATTGTGGAGAAGCTGGACAACGCGATCACTCCTTTTGAAATAAAGGGGGGCGATCGAGCAGAAAAGCCGGAGAAAAACTAAACTGGTCGTAAACCGCAAATTTTTTGTTTCGCGGTTTCAAAATTATAAATAACTTATAGGGAGATGATGGTATGGATCACGCGGTTGTGGGTGGAATTGTAAACAATCTGCCCATTGACAAGATGGTTTCAGCGCCTCTAATTGCCGCCATAAAGGCCCAGACGGACATGAGCATGGCGCTGGCCCACTTTGTTAAGGACGTGGGCATTGACGAAAAAGGCCAGGTCCGCATGGTAACTTTCAATTATCAGGAGAATGTGCTGGAAGCAGACGGAACGCCCAAAACCCAGGATCGCCATATTGAAGCGCCTTTTCTGGCTTTGACCGGCATCCCGAACCTGGCGATTGAAGACGTGCATATTTCTTTTGATTTGGAGGTATCCACAGCAGAAGATGACGAGAAGAAGAACCAGAAGGATGCAAAGGTTGAGACGGAGTACAAATCCTGGTGGAGTCCGGTATCGACAAAGTTTACAGGGAATGTTACACATAGCTCCTCTCAGACGCGCCATACGGATATCAGGGCCAAATATACATTTAATGTAAGCGCCCGCAAGCAGGATGCATCGGAAGGCTTTATGCGCATCCTGGACGCGATTACCAACAGTGCCGCTACCCCCCCACCCGGAAACCAAGCAGGGCAATCTTCTTCCCAGCGGAAAAAAAGACGGTAAAGATTCTGGTGGTGGCGCGTCGCCCAGCGGCAGTACAGAACCAACGCAGGAATAAAGAAGAAACAGAGTGTATCTTTTGTGGATGCACTCTACTTTTTTATAGCTATGGGAAAAAAGCGGGAGCAGTTTTTCAATAGACCTCTTGCGAAAATAAAAATAGAGCGATAAAGTAGAAGCATGAAATACGAAAAGCTAGCGAAATATTCAAACACAAAATTTCGGAGAATTACCAGGGTAAAGCGAGTAACATTTGACAAGATGGTAGAAATTCTGCAAAAAGGATATGCGGAAAAGCACCGGCGCCGTGGGAGGACGCCAAAGCTGAGCATAGAGGATCTGCTGCTGGCCACCCTGGAATATCTGCGGGAATACCGTACCTATGCCCATATAGCAGCCAGCTATGGAATAGCGGAAAATAATATCTACCGAGGGATCAAGTGGGTAGAAGACACGCTGATAAAGGATGGAACGTTTTCGCTGCCAGGACGGAAAGCGCCGCTGAAAAGTGATGCCGAGTATGAGGTGATTCTGGTTGACGCAATGGAATCGCCTAAAATGGACAGAAAGAGGGATGGATATGGGCATAAGATATATTGTCACAGGAGCAGCGGGTCATTTGGGAAGTACAGTTATCCGCTTATTACAGAATACGGACAGTGAAGTATATGGGCTTCTGCTTCCAGAAGAAAAGCCAGTGATTAAGGCCCCCAATATTCATTATGTCCATGGCGATGTGTGCAGGAAAGAAACACTATCCCCGCTTTTTGAAAATGCAGATATGAAAACAGTGAAGGTCATCCATACAGCAGGGATTATCAGCATAGAGCGGGAAGTATCACCGCTCGTATATGAGGTCAACGTGAATGGAACAAAAAACATGATACATATATGCAGAGAAAAAGAGGTTGACAGGTTTGTCTACGTGAGTTCTGTCCATGCTATACCTGAGATGGCCTACCGTGAAACAATTTATGAGGCAGGTTTTTTTTCGGCGGCTTCTGTAGTAGGCGGGTATGCAAAGACGAAGGCGGAGGCGACACAGAGTGTACTGGATGCTTCCCGGAAGGGGTTACAGGCAGTTATCGTACATCCCTCCGGTATTATCGGCCCGTATGATAAAGGGAATAACCATTTGGTACAGCTTGTCATAGAATACATGAATGGAAAGCTGGAGTATCGGCAAAACGAGGTCTTTTATTCTCTACAACTGGAGTTTACATTGAACAAAAATCCAACTGCTCCTGATACAATTATGCAGGAAATTTCTTATGCTACGCTGGCGGATATTCCTGACTGGATGAATTTTATCACCCTTGTCATTGACGGTTTTCCCTGCCTGGATGAAACCTCACATCTGGAACAGGTCAAGCAATATGTTCAACGGCGGCAGGCTTTGATTATGCGGGATGGCTCTACGATTATTGGGGCCACCACTTTTTCCTATCAGACCGGGAGCATCGACTTTCTGGCGGTGCATCCGCAGTACCGGCATTATGGAGTGACAAAGGCTTTGGCAAACCGTTTTATGTACCGGGTGGGTGATTGCGGGTGCATCGGCTCTGGACTGGCTGACTACTTTAATGCCAGCGAGGAAATGATGAAAAGGGCAATCTGTTTTTACAAGTTTGGCAATCTGGACGTTGACATTTATTTTGGACAATAAAAAAGCCGCTTTCGGTGTTGGTAGCACCAAAAGCGGCAAGCAATGGGCCGGATAGGGCACACATCGCCTCGACAACGATATTGTACCCCATCCCGCCCTTAAAAGCAAGAGAGAACGTATTTTCCCTTTGCAGAAAGGACGGTTTCATTTTATTTTATGAAAAAAGAAAGGATGGACGCTATCAAAAGAAAGTCACCCTGTCAGACGGCAGGCAGAAGCTGGCCTATGACCGCACCATCGCCGAGGTGAACCAGGCCGCCGACGCGCTCCGGGATCAAGACCGCCAGGGACTTGTGGTGGGGGACACCACCATCGTGGATGAGTGGGCAAAGACGTGGATAACTGCATACAAAAGCGGGTTGAGAGCTAATACGTTGGCAGGATACCGTAACGCTTATAATAACCACATCCTGCCTTTCATTGCCACAATGCGGCTTAGGGACGTTCGCCCGGTACACGTCCGCCGTGTGATGGAAGGTGTCAGCAACAAATCAGAAGAATTGCAGCGCAAAGTTCTTAATACCCTGCGTCAACTCTTTACCACGGCCCGGCAAAATGGGCTTGTGCAAGGTGAACCCACGGATGGCATCAAAATTACGCCCCACGCCCTGCCCAAAAAGAAGGAATATCTGACCCTGGAAGAGCAGGAGACGCTTATCGCAGCCTTGCGTCCACTGGATGACCATCGGGCGCTTTGTATTGTGGGGTTATGTCTCTACTGTGGCCTGCGCCGGGAAGAAGCTCTGGGGCTGCAATGGGGCGATATTCAGGGGGATAAGCTGACGGTGAACCGTGCATCCACCTTCCTCAAAAACAACCAGCCCGACCCGGTGCAAGAGCTAAAAAGCAAGTCAGCCCATCGGACAATCCCAATACCACAGCCATTGCAAGCTATTCTGGACGCTACGCCACATGCGGGTTTATATCTACTGACCTGCACAGATGGGCGGCCTATGACGCAGATTGCTTTCCGGCGAATGTGGGATAAGGTGGTCAGGGTTGCCCCCTGTGAAGTCCGCGCCCATCTGTTGCGTCACAGCTATTGCTCAAATCTCTACCGGGCCGGTATCGACTTGAAAACGGCACAGTACCTGATGGGACACGCTACCATCCAAATGACCGCCAACATCTACACCCACATGGACAAGGAAGGCGCTGCCGCTTGCCTGATTCAACTGGAGCGGTATCTTTCCGGGGGTAGTCAGGTTGGAGACAGTTTTTCGGAAAGTAGCCAAAAGGTAGTCAGCGGGGCAAATCAAGGAACGATTGGATAAAAGAAACACCCCGCAGACCGCAGTCTTACGGAGTGTTTCTTGGAGCTGCTAAGCAGATTTGAACTGCTGACCTCATCCTTACCAAGGATGCGCTCTACCAACTGAGCCATAGCAGCGCAATAGTCCACGAAGTGAACTATGCCAACTTTAAAAGCTGGATGGCGACCCGGAACGGGCTCGAACCGTCGACCTCTAGCGTGACAGGCTAGCGTTCTAACCAACTGAACTACCGGGCCATCCGGTGCCCGAATCACTTCGAGCGACAGTCAATATTATACACGGTTCGAGCCGCCTTGTCAACCCCTGCGGACAAAAAACTTTTCAGGGATGGTTTCACCCTTTTTCTCCCCGGATAACCATGGTGCTCTCCCGCTCATACAGCACCCGCACCTGCTGAAAGCCTGCATTTTCCAGCAGGGCTTTCTGGTGCTCCCAGGTTAGGGGGGTATCAATGTGGATAAACTGGCTCTCAGGGATACCGCTCTTCTCCCGTTTGCGCCGCAGGTGCTCCTGGCACAGGGTTTCCTCCTCGGGGCAGCAGGCAATGTAGTCGCACTCTATATAATACCCGCCTGGGGCCAGGGCGCGGTGCAGCTTCTCATAAATGGCCTGCTTTTTTTGAAAATCGAAGTGGTGCAGGGTTTCAAAGGACAGGGCCGCGTCAAAGGCTTCCTCCCCAAAAGGCACCTGGAAATAATCGCCTTGGATAAGCCGGATACCCTTTCCTGGGAAATTCTCCCGCAGCCTGCCCAGCATGGCAGAGGACAGGTCAATGCCTGTCACCTGAAGCTGGGGGAAGCGCTTGAACATGGCCTCCAGCTCCAACCCGGTGCCGCAGCCGATGTCCAGCAGGCTGGCAAGCCCTTCATCGAAAAATCCCGCGATTTCCCGGTATTCTGCCCCCCAGTTTCCCATATGTACGTCTTCGTATTTGTCCAGCCGGGCGGCGAAAAAATCCGCCATGCCTTCCGCCGGATCCTCCCGGGTCTGCAAAAGCCAGTTTTTTAAGTCCTTCAGGTACTGCGCTGTTTCCTCCGGCGTGCGTTTTTTGCTTTCTAGCATACTGGTTCCTCCTTATCCTGCCCCGCAAGCCGCCAAAAGGCTTCCTCCAGCAGGGCTTCCACCTGCTCTCCCGGCAGGTGGATACAGTTTGACACAATCTGGGTGGCAATGCCGTGGGAATAAAGCCACACATGGATGAAAAGCCGCTCTGCCTGCTCTAAAGGCAGATTTGCCGTTTTGGCCGCGTTTTCAATGGAAGCCCTGTTCCAGGGGGCTTTCAGGATGTCCTCCAGGGAGGCCCCCGCCATAGTCAGGTTCATAAACAAGGCGTTGAAGATGTGCTTTTCCTGCCGGGCAAAGGCCACATAGGCAATGGCCTGGCTTAAAAGCCTGTTTTCCTCTGTCATCCGCTGGGCCATAAAGGCGTCATACTGCCGGTCAAGCTCTTCCTTTAAGTCTGTCCGCAGCGCCTCCATAGAGGTATACACCCGGAAAAGGGGCTGGGTGGAACAGCCCAGGGCCTGGGCAAGGCTACGGGCGTTGACGTTTCCCAGCCCGCCCTCCCGCACAAGTTGTACGGCAGCGGCAAGAATCTCCTGTTTGGTGATGGTAGGTTTTGGGGGCATACCCGGCCTCCTTTATAATAACATATGTTACGTAACATTTGTTATTATAAAACGGATTCCCTTTCCTGTCAAGAGGGAAAATTTGCTCAGTCCAGCTTTATGCCCTTGAGCAGATCGCAGAGGGCCATGGCGGGCAGGGTGAGCAGGCACCACAAAAGGGAATAGGGCAGGCACACCTGGCCCAGGATATTCAGGGGCATGTCCCTGTAATCCCACACCTCGAAGCCCAGCAGATGATTCACCACAAGGCCGGTGCAAAGCTCCACCCCTGTGATAATGCCGGAGCCTGTGAGGCACCGCAGGGCAAGGCTTCTGTGGGACAGAGGGCCGCAGCAGATGCGTCCTATCAGGGTGAGGCACAGGCCCCCTGCAAGGGCCATGGAATAGTGGGTGCGGCCCCGCCAAATCATCTCTAAGGTGGGATATGCGCAGCTTCCGGTTAAAAACAGCAGTCCGTCCATAAATCGCCATAGGATGCAGGCTTCCCGCACAGGGCCATGAAACATGCACCCGTTCCTCCTTTTTATGCGTGCTTTGCCCATTCCCCGGGCTTTCCTGTATTCTGCCACAAAGGGGGCTTTTTATGAGGGGCGGGTGTTTTTTCCCCGGGCCGCTTGTATTTTGCCCCCTGGTTCGCTATAATATAGATTCAGACGTTACTTTACTTTATAAAGAAAAGGCGGTGCGCGGCATGAAAATTCTGGTGACAGGCGGGGCCGGGTATATCGGTTCCCACACCTGCATTGTCCTGCTGGAACAGGGCTATGAGGTGGTAATTGTGGACAACCTCTGCAACAGCAAGGCTGTGGTGGTGGACAGGATTAAGGAATTGAGCGGCAAGGACGTAACCTTCTATGAGGAGGACGTGTGCAGCGAAAAGGCCCTTAGGGAGATCTTCCGCAAAGAGGGTATTGACGCGGTAATTCACTTTGCCGGGCTGAAAGCGGTGGGGGAGTCTGTGGAAATCCCCCTGCGGTATTATGAAAACAACCTGGGATCCACCATTACCCTTTTAAAGGTTATGGAGGAGTTCCATGTGC
>Ga0224747_10278_pt1 | contig 10896 bp, 10 predicted proteins | sample LIM_F_Water_Pos_FD_182999 | JGI IMG/M metagenome (GOLD analysis project Ga0224747, IMG submission 182999) | Enriched cells from gastrointestinal tract of the lab mouse from Pacific Northwest National Laboratory (PNNL), Richland, Washington... | ecosystem: Host-associated > Mammals > Digestive... | reverse complement strand
CAGAAGAAATCCCCGTTGGACATATCGGCGCTTTCTATATGGCCGGTCAGCAGTGGATCAAGGAACTGGGGGACGGGGTGCTGATTTCTCACAATCCGGGCTATGACCCAATCCCTATGCGTGACGATATCCGGTGCCAAGGCCTGGTGTTAGGTGTGTGCGACGAGAGCTATTTTGAGTGACCCCTACGGTGGTGTAGATCAAAACGGACGCACGAAAGGAGAATGATATGAACAACGAAGAAAAAATCTTGGCGATTCTGGAAAAGCATGGAGAAATGCTGGAAAAAATCGACCAGCGGATGGACCAGATGGACCAGCGGATGGACCAGATGGACCAGCGGATGGATCGGATGGAGGAACGTATCGACCAGATAGACGACCGCTCTCAGCGCACCGCGGTTCTATTGGAGGCGGATATTGCGCCGAAACTCCAGCTGCTCTATGAGGGCCACGGCCTGATCATGGAATCCTTGGATAAGCTGGCCACCAAAGACCGCGTGGAGAAGCTGGAGGATGAAATCATCGTCCTGAAAACTGCCTTCAAGGCTATGAATCAGAGGATCACCGAGCTGGAAAAAGCGCAATAAAAAGGCCGCCCCAAGAAGGGCGGTATAGGCCGCGAGATAGAGAGAGCCGGCTTGCCATATTATAGAAAGGGGAAAGAACAATGGCAAAGCGGCCGGAATTTTACTATGATCCCAAGACTGGTTACTACCGCAAGCGGCTGAAGCTCCGGGACGGCACCTACAAGGATGTCCGTGCCAGGAGCAAGGAGGAGCTACGGAAAAAGCTCTACGACCTGGAGACCGCCCAGCGGATGGGCATCGTCCTGGATGACAAGACCACCGTGGCCGAGCTGGCCACCCAGTGGTACAACAACCGCAAGGACAAGTGGTCCTACTCCCGGAAGTCGGACTACGTGAACGCAATCAACGTTCACATCTGCCCCTATATCGGCGGGATGCTGGTCAAGGAGGTCAAGCCGGAGCACTGTCAGATGGTGCTCTCCAAGATGGCCCACCTGTCCAATTCTATGCAGTCTAAAACGGTGACCACCCTGAAACAGATCTTCGAGTGCGCAGAGGAAAACGGCTTGATTTTCCGCTCACCCTGCGGTAAACTGAAAGCGGCCGGAGCGCGCAGCAAGGAAAAGACGCCCCTCACTTCGGAGCAGTCCAAAGCCCTGCTGGAGGCCACCAAGGGCACCAGGGCCTACCTGTTCATTATGCTGGGCCTGTACGCGGGGCTGCGCCGGGAGGAGATCTGCGGCCTGCGCTGGACCGATGTGGACCTCACATCCGAGCCGCCCCGGCTGACGGTAAACAACGCGGTCCGCTTCGAGGGCACCAAGGGCGTGTTCCCCTCCCCGCTGAAAACGCCCGCAGCTCACCGCACGATCCCGCTGCCAGCCGTCCTAGCCGCAGCCCTGGCCGAGGAGAAAAAGCGGACCAAAAGCCTCTTTGTGGTCCCCTCCGCTTCCGGCGAAAACGCCACCCCGCAGACGGTCAAGAACCTGATGAAGATCGTAGACCGGCGCCGGAGCTCCAACATAGTCTCTATGGATGGCGAGGTCAAGCACCCTCACCCGAATGGGAAAGAGGTAAAACGAATATTGGATTTCCGTATTACGCCACATCAGCTGCGTCACACTTACATCACCACCTTGTGCCAGTCGGGAATGGACATTAAAAAGATCCAGTACCTGGCGGGCCACAGCGATATCAAGATGACACTGAATGTCTACAGCCACGTTGTAAATAATCGCCCCGACGAGCTGATAGAAGCCGTTGAGCGAGCGTTTGTGTAGCACTATGTCGTCCCCTAAAAGGGGCGCATAAATTGAACCGGGGTAAAATTGGGGGCAAAAAGGAGATGGAATCTTTGATATTTCCTTGCAGCACAAGGGAAAGCGGCTTTTTTAAGCTTTGCTTGACGTGCGGGAGGTCACAGGTTCAAGTCCTGTATCGTCCACCACTTTTTAAACCGGAAAAGCACTGAAAACGATTGTTTTCGGTGCTTTTCCTTATTTTCTGGCGCACTTTGAAAAAGCGGATTTTTCGAAAAAACAGTTGGACAACAATTTGGACAACAAGCTACCGGAAAAGCGTTGGTAACACCACAGAAAGGATGTTATCAATGGCTACCATCACCCCCAAGGAAAAAGACGGAAAAATTATCGCGTTCAAGTTTCGGACTTGCGTGGGCTGGGACGAGAACGGCAGACAGGTGTCACGGGCCACGACATGGAAAATACCCGAAAATCTTTCCATGACCCGGCTGACAAGCGCGGCCCAACGTGCGGCGGCGGACTGGGAGAAACAGGCCCGCGCGGAGTACGAAAAAGACCTGTACGACCCGGAGCGTATCAAGGCCCGCAAGGTTGACCGCACAAAAACAGACTTCGCCCGGTTTGTGCGGGAAGAATGGTTTCCCATCTGTATTGACAACGGGGAGCGCAAGCCCAAAACGGTATCGTTCTAGATAGTGTCGTCAATAAATAAGGAGCCAAATAGCAATACAACGAATTTGAACAGCAACAGTGAAAGAAGCGGCATTTTGGGCATAGCGTGTAGCGATACCGCGCCACCTTTTGAGAAGCAGAAAAGCATTTTCAACGAGATGGCGGAGCTTGTAGAGATATTTATCGTATTCCCGCAGATGTTTACGATTTTTCTTGGCGGATTGACCGGTATCATTCCCTCGTCAACAGTTTTGAGAATGATTGCGTCTGTATCATAGCCACGATCTGCCAGAAGATACTCCGCCTAAAAGCCCTCAATCAGCCGCGCTGTAATTGTGTAATCCGCTGTGGTACCAGAAGTGATAAAGAATCGTACCGGCATACCATGCGCATCCACGGCCAGATGTATCTTGGTGTTGAGCCCCCTTTTGTACGCCCCATCGCCTGATTTCCGCTCCGCGCACCAGCGGCGTCTGGATGTACTTTGACATGGCTGGCGTCGATCATCAGCCACTCAAAGTCTGTGTCATCCACCAATGCTTCCAGAATCCTTTTTCAGATCCCCTTGTCGCGCCACCGACAAAACCGGCGATGTACATTCTTCCAGTTTCCATACGTTTCTGGCAAATCTCGCCAGGGCGCTCCAGTGCGAAGAATCCAGAATACCCTATTGATAAACTGCTGGGTATCATGGGCATTACCGCCACGCGTCCCCTTTTCACCGATGGTGTATGGCCTGATTCTCTCCCATGCTTTATCGCTTATGTCGTGCCATTGCTGTTCTCCCGCCATTTTCTTGCCCTCCTTGCTATTTCGAGGACCATTATATTACACTTTTATTGACGACACTATCTACATCATATGCTAAAAAATTTTACAACTTATAAGCTTCCCAGTAAGTGTTGTTAAGCACAGTGGTGCCTTTGCCCTCCATACGCTTTGCAGTACTGTTCAAATGGTTTTGCACATAGACTTCAAAGCTCTGTTCCATGGTTTCAAAGGTTTTGTCTTCCGAAGCTTTCTTTTTTACTGCAGCAGCCAACACATCTAGGGCATCCTGCTGACGTATTACGACGATACCATCGGCATCTCCCACCAGAATATCTCCGGGCAGGACCACCTGACCGCCGCACACCACAGGAACATTAATTTCTCCCGGTCCCGCCTTGTAAGGGCCTTGGGGAGTAACTCCTTTGGCATATACCGGCATAGATAGATTTCTGATTCCGTCTAAATCACGCAGGCAGCCGTCTACAACGATGCCGGCAATTCCTTTTAAACTGGCAAAACGCATCATAATTTCGCCTGCCAGTGCACGGTTCATATCCCCGCTTCCATCCACCACAATAATATCGCCAGGCTGGGCCATATCCAGAGCCTGATGAAACATAAGATTGTCACCGGCTGCCGCTTTGACGGTGAAGGCGGTACCAACCATGCTTACAACATCATTAAGAGGGCCAATGGATGAATTCATGCAATAAAGACGTCCCATCTCATCGTTGATGTTACTGGCCGGAAGACCGCGGTACGCTTGGATCAACTGGGCGTCCGGGCGGTGAATGTGATTAAAAATTCGATTACCAATTATTTTTGACATTTTTTTGCTCCCCTAATTTTAGTCGGAAAAGAGAATCCATGTGGGACAGGGCACTGGGATTGGACGTTGGTCCCAAGTAAGCAGACCGGTATCACTATCTGCGGTGAATACGGTAACAGTGCCTGTTTTCTGATTGCCAACATACATCTTCCTGCCGGCTTCATCCAGCGTGAAAAAGCGTGGGATTTCGCCGTGCGTTTTTTGCCATGCAACTGGGGTCAGAAGGCCTGCACTGTCAATCCGAAAGATGCCGATGGTGTCATCGCCACGGTTGGAAACATATAAAAACTTCCCGTTTGGATGCACTGCGATCTCTGAGCTTTTGCAGTACAAGCCGCAGTAGGTACTCTGTTCCGCTGAGAGAACCTGACATGTCGTCAGATGTCCGTTCTCATAGCGGAATACATAAATTTTGCTGGTGTATTCGGCCAGCATATAGACCATTTTACGATTGGGGTGGAATGCAGCGTGTCTGGGGCAGGAGGCGGGCCGGACCGGAGTTTGGCTGATGCGTTTCAATGCTCCGGAAGAGGGATCCAGGTGGTATACGTGGACCAGATCATAGCCTTTGTCCGGAATAACCAGATAGTTCCCGTCCATATCGAACGGAATGTGGTGCGGACGGGAGCATGCTTGGACCTTGGTCAAAGGTCCAAGAGGACCTTCCAGCGAGGTGCTGTCCACAACCCGCTCCAGCGAACCGTCATCCCGCAGGGAAATTGAAAAAATATTTCCTTTAAAGTCAGCTGCGACTAAGTAGCGTCCCGCTGGATGAACAGAAAAGCAGCATATCGCCCGCTGAAGGTCAAGCTGTCGGGGCAGTTTGGTAAGCCTTCCTGTTTTACGGTCTACAGCATAGGCAACGATACCGGTCAGAGGGACGGGGCTGGCACTCTGTGCGGCATAAAGCACCTGCTTGTTTTTTCCAAAGGTGATAAATGCGGGGTTGTTTTCCGGAACAGCCTGAACTTCCGTCCACTGTGCGCCATCGTCTGAGATACAGTATACGTGGAGCCCCTCGCCCTGGGCATAGCGGTTGTATTCGGTCGTGTTGGTTGTATAGGACGCAGTATAAGCAAACTTCATGGCATTCCCTCCAAGGTTCAGTCGTCTTCGGCCAGGATTGTTTCACCGTTCCGCTTTGCTGCTATATGCTTTTTCACAACCAGCGCAATGGAAACCACGGAAGCCAGCAGGAAGAAAGCGGAAATGGGACGGGTGAGAAAGGGCAGCCAGCTCCCGGAGCTTTGACTCAGTGCCCGGATCAGGTTGGTTTCGGCCAAGTTTCCCAGAATATAGGCGATAATAAACGGCGTTGTGTTAAAGCCTACCTTTTTGAGCAGATAGGTAATCAGGCCAAAAACAAAGACCAGGATGACATCGAAGCTGCGGTTGTTATTGGCGTAGGCTCCGATTACACACATAGAGATGATGACCGGGTAGAGAATCCATTTGGGGATATCCAACAGCTTGACAAAACCCTTGATTCCGGCAGTCTCAATGACAAAAAACGCGATATTAGCCAGCAGGGTGGCGGCAAATACACCGTAGATAAAGATGCCACTGTTCTGGAAGACCAGAGGGCCGGGAGTAATTCCGTGGATGGTCAGCCCAGCCAAAAGCAGGCAGGCGGGCGTACTGCCCGGGATGCCAAGGGTGAGCAGTGGAATCATGGAACCGCCGACTACAGCATTGTTGGCAGACTCTGATGCCACAATGCCATCAAGGATACCGGTACCGAATTTTTCCGGATGCTTAGAGCTGTCCTTGGCCATGCTGTAGGCCATTAGGCCGGCAGTGCTGCCACCGATTCCGGGCAGGATGCCAATTACAATACCGACAAGGGAAGAACGGATCGCATTCCAGAGGTTATCCTTAAACTCCTTCAGGGTAACCAGCTCATCCCGCAGATTGTACTTAAGTTTAGGGCCCAAAGACCGGTTTACATCGCCGAATCCGTTGGAAATGATCGCCCCAATGGCGTATATGCCGATGAGGATAGGGACTGTGTCAATTCCGGAGAGCAGATTCCGGTTCCCAAAGGTAAACCGGATTTGCCCCAAAGGAGACAAACCGATCAGCGCCACCATAAAGCCCAACACACCGCTGATTAGGCCGTCTATAATGGATTCTCCCGCTAATGAAGCAATTACGGTCAGGGAAAAGACTGCGATAGAAAAGTACTCAAAGGGAGTAAACTTCAGCGCGAAGCCAGCCAGTGCCTTAGCGCCGAAAATGAGGGCAATTGTGCTGAGAATTCCGCCGAAAAATGAGTAAAAGATACCGGCGGCCAGTGCCTTGCCCGCATGACCGCTGCGGGCCATCGGTCCTCCGTCTAAAACTGTAGCAATGGAGGCGGGCGTACCTGGTATCTCAATGAGAATAGCGGAGATCAACCCTCCGGAGGTACTGCCAATATAGAGAGCTACCAGCAGGGCAATGCCTTCGGTTGATTCCAAGGCGAAGGAAATGGGCAGCATCAGAACCATGGCCATGGGTGCGGACAGGCCTGGAATGGCGCCAAATATCAGGCCGATTACCGTACCGACGACGATCCAAAGCCAACAGGCAGGAGACGTGACAACGGACAAAATACCTTCTGCAATCATTGTGGAGTCTCCTTCCTTAGAAAATCAGAATATTTTTCAGCGGCCCAAGGGGAAGCAGCAAATTGAAGGCCACAGAAAAGATCAAATATGCAGCGGCAGTGGTAAGTGCGGCGATTAGAAGAATAAGTCCCCACCTACGCTTTTTGTCGGGATAAAACAGAGCCATTTGCCCAATCAGATAGAGAAATGTGACGATGACAAAGCCCAGTGTTTTGAACAAGAAGCAGTATAGGCCAATCAAGACAATCGTTCCAACGCCGGACAACAGCTTAGTGCGGTCAACAACTACCTCTCTGGGTACAGCATCATCCTTCACGGCTCCCACAAGCTTGATGACGGAAAGCACCAGCAGGCACAAGCAGAGCAGCTTTGGGGTATACATGGAGCCGATTGCGCCCTCTGCGGAAAGGGTATTGCTCCGGCAATAGAAATATCCAACGACAGAAAACAGCGCAACTACAGCGGCAGTGACACAGTTTTTTGTCCGTTTACTTATTTTCATTGATATGCTCCTAACATAGATCTCGACTGTCCGGTGTGGTCGGGATTACTGCGCAGCCAGAAAAGCAGCTGCTTTGTCCAGATAATTCTGTTGGTAGGCAACGCAGGCGTCACCGTTCTGGAAGCCCACTGTGGCGTTATAGACGGCCACCTCAGTTTGGAATTCAGGGTCCTTGCAGACCTCCTCCAAGGCCCAAGCCAGCTTGTCCAGAATAACCTGATCCGTTCCGGCCTTGGCGCGGATCATGAACATATAGTCTTCGGAGTGGTCATAGCCCTGGGTCTTCCAGCTGTAAATCCCCTGCTCGGTGAGAACCGGGACATCCTGGGAGCCGTAATTTCCCAAACAGACAATAGAACCATCGGCAACATAATCCTTATACTGCGCAAAGTTACCGGTTAACAGGTCGTATTGTCCACCTAGGAAACCGGCCAGCTTTTCCGCGGAGGAGCTGGGGCCTTCGACCAGTTTAAATTCGATTCCGCCCAGCGCTTGTTCCATTAGCGCTGCGTTCATGCCGGAAGAACCGCCTGTTGCGGCGATGGTGCTCACTTCTCCAGGATAGGCCTTGCAGTAGTCCGCCAGCTCTGCCAGAGTGGAGTAGGGGGCGTCGGGGTGGCAGTACAGGCCATAGGTATAGTCCACCATGGGGCTGCCTACGGCAACGAAGTCGGTGAGGTAGTCGAAGGGGACTGATCCAGCGGCCTGATTAAACAGAACGGACTGGTGGCCGAACAAAAAGCTGTAACCATCTGCGTCCTGATCCAATACAGACAGCGCGCCGGTGGTACCGCTGGCCCCGCTGGTATCCACTACTACAACGGTCACGCCCAGAATTTTTTCCAGGTATTTGGCTGTGGCACGCGTGTAGTAGTCAGTGTCGCCGCCAGCGGCGTAGGGACATACCAGCTGAATCGTTTTTTGCGGCCACTTGGTATCAAAGGTGGGGGTGGCGTCATTGCTGCCGGAGGGAGCGGGCGAGGAAACAGCAGGACTCGGATTGGCGCTGGACGCACTGGGTGTACCGGACTTGGACGGGGCCTTGCTGCCACACGCGGTCAGGGACAGAAGCATCGCCAGAACAACAAGCAGTGAGTACCTTTTTTTCATCATTAAGACTCCTTTTCTTTTAAAATCAGTGGATCAGATATTCCCGGTTGGCAATGGATTTAGGCTCTTCCCCCCGAACAAAGCGGATTGCATTGGCGGCCATCCGGGGGACCATTTCACCCAGCAGGTCGTTGGAAGTCCCGCCAATGTGGGGCGTGAGGGTGAGCCTGTCGTGGTGGAGGATAGGGTCCTTGGGATCAAGGGAATCTTTTTCATGGCAGAGACAGTCCAAGCCGGCACCAAGGATTAGGTTTTCATCCAACGCCTGGAGCAGATCGTTTTCGTTGATAAGTCCGCCTCGGGAGGTGTTGATGAGAATAGAAGTGGGTTTCATCCGTTTGAGTTTATCATAATCAATAAAATTTTTGGTTTGATCGTTTAGAGGAATATGAAGGGAAACAACATCGGAGGAACAAAGCAGTTCTTCCAGCGGAACATAGCACATCTCACATTCTTCTTCCAGAGCGGGAGAGAGCCGGTAAATGTCATAGTACTGCACAGTAGCGCCAAACGCACGGACTTTTTGTGCTACCAGACGGCCAATGTTGCCGCCACCAATCAGTCCCACCGTTTTTTTGTTCAGGCAGTAAGTATCCTCAATTCTGTCCGACTTGGTCCATACCCCGGCAACCAGCTTTCGGTTATGGTAGAGCAGATTTCTATACACTGCCAGCATGTGCAGAACGGCCAGTTCAGATACAGCATAGGCGTTGGCACCTGGGACATTGCACACCGGGATTCCACGTCGGCCGGCCGTCTCCACATCCACCGCATTAAGACCGGTTCCCCATTTTTGAATGAATTTCAGGTTGGGGTTGTGGAGAATGATTTCTTCTGTGATCTGAAACGCCCTGGTAATCAGGACCTCAATGTCGGTCCGTTTCCTCAGGTTTGCTTCGTTCGTGATTACGTCAATATGCCAGTCTTGAGGCAAAAGCTCTAAAAATAGTTCTATTGCACCAGGTGGGAAAGTGCCTGCAATTACAATTTTCACGTTTATTCATCAACTCCTTGTCATGTACTGCAGCCTGCGATAATATAACAAGCAATTCGTGTGCCAGCCTGGTCGTTTCTGGTAAAAATTATTTAAAACGAGAAATTGCCTCAATATTCTCAGTTTTTACACGATATAATTGGATATTTTGCTTTTCAGAAACGGCAAAAATGAAAATAGTTCAGCTTTATTTCCATTTTGAAATTCGTTGAAATTCAACCCTTGAACTGTTATAATAGAATATCAGATCAAGAGGAGCAGGATAATGAATGATCAGGTTGTGATTTTGGCGGTAGCGGAAAACCTTGCCCGTGCTTTTGAAGCAGCGCAGGCGCAGACCAATCGCAGCTACCCTGTCTATTATGCCAATATGGACCGGGCAGTGGAAATTGCAAAGCGGTGTATTACACAGGGCACCAATGTATTCATCAGCCGTGGGAGAACTGCCAGCTATTTACGGGAAAAACTGAATGTTCCGGTCATCAGCGTAAAGCAGAGCTATTTTGCTTACACAATGGCCATCCGCCGGGCACAGAAACATAAAGGGGACGGAAAAGTAGCTCTCATCGGGTTTTCGGATCAGTTTTGTTATGTTGTCAGCAAATACAAGCATATTTGGGACGACGGCATCCTGCTGAGCCGTCCGCTTCAGTGGAGGTTTCGCACCGAGGAGGAGTTTGACCAAGATCTCCTTGAAGAAATACGGCGGCTGAAACGGGAGGGCGCAACTGCAGTTGTAGGGGGGGATCTGGTGTGCAAGCTGGCCCGAGCCTTGGGGCTTTACGCCATCTCTGCTGAACCGGACCACGACTCCCTCCTGGAGGCCCTGGAGGAGGCAGAGTATATCGTCCGGATCGCCCAGGAAAAGGAAAATCGCATTCAGACAATCAATACCATCCTGAATGCTGTTTCCGAGGGAATTCTCTATCTCAACGAAGAGGGCGTGGTGATTAGCTTCAACCAGCAGGCGGAGAAAATTTTTCGCCTGGAAACGGACGGGAGGTTCCAGATTCAGGAGCTGATCCCTAATTTCGATTTTAAAGAGTTTCGCCAGGAACAACACAATATTTGTGGACATATTGCAGAATATCAGGGCCACAGCTTGGTTATAAATGCCACAGTGATTGCAACCGGAAATATCTTTTTGGGCTGTGTCATGTCGGTGCAGGAGGCAGGGCAGATTCAACACCTGGAACGTAATATCCGGGCAAAAAATGCCAAAAACGGCCTGGTAAGCAAGGGGGAATTCTGCGACATCCAGGGCGACAGTGCCATTATGCAGCAAACCATCCGAATGGCAAAAAAAATTGCCCGGTCAGAAAGTACCGTGCTGATTACCGGCGCAACGGGCACCGGGAAGGAAATTTTTGCTCAGAGCATCCACAATTACAGTCAACGGGCGCAAGGCCCCTTTGTGTCCATTAACTGTGCCGCGCTTACCCACAGCGTGTTGGAAAGCGAACTGTTTGGCTATGCCAAGGGAGCGTTTACCGGCGCTTTGAGTGAGGGGAAAATGGGGATTTTTGAAATGGCACACGGGGGAACGCTCTTTCTGGACGAGATTAGTGAATTGCCTCTGGATGTGCAGCCAAAGCTGCTGCGCGTACTCCAGGAGCGG
>Ga0224747_10277_pt1 | contig 10910 bp, 10 predicted proteins | sample LIM_F_Water_Pos_FD_182999 | JGI IMG/M metagenome (GOLD analysis project Ga0224747, IMG submission 182999) | Enriched cells from gastrointestinal tract of the lab mouse from Pacific Northwest National Laboratory (PNNL), Richland, Washington... | ecosystem: Host-associated > Mammals > Digestive... | reverse complement strand
CGAAGGATCCCCCCTGAAAGAGAAGATGAATGGGGGAAATGCAGGGGATTTTGATGGGGGATGTCGTGTGCGAAGATGCCCTCTGAATGGGAAAAACGCAGGGGCGGACAAGCAGAGGAAAATAGGGGGGAAAGTTGCAGAAATTGAGTTTTTTGAAGTTGGAAATCATGCTGGAAATGGACATCTTTCGGCAGACAAAGTGACAAAATGCTCAGACAAAGTGTTCGTCTAAAAAAAGACGCTTACAAGGGTTGATAGCGTCTGAAATAAGACGCGCATAATGTCTTACAAATAATGACACCCGAAAGGGCTGCAGCAAATCGTTGCTGCAGCCCTTTTTTGCTGCCTTGTTTTTGACAGCCATCCATGCGGACAAATACGCCCTGTTTTCCTACCGCCTCAAATATCCTTGCCCTCCCCAGTGGCAGCGGCATTTTCGCGGCAGCGCCGACAGATCGTATAGCACACAGCAAACGGCGCTATGCCCTTTGCCGGGAGCATACCATCGCCGATCATCATGCCCAGGGCCAGCAGGATCGAGGTGAGCGGCAGAATGATATTGGTGGCGGCGTTGCCCAGGTAGCCAACGCCCTGCCCAATGAAAATCTGGTCCACCATATTATAGAGAGAATTGACCACGATGGAAATAATGCTGGGAATGGCGTAGCGGATCATCAATTTCCCAACCCGCTCAGTCCCCAGCGGGTTGGCGGCAACTTGTTCGTTCATTTCAAATTCCTCCTAACAAATGAAAATCATTTCGGCAATGGCATTGCCATGGGACCGTCATTGGGCTGCCTGCCCAACGACCGGTCCGGCAGCGCAAGCGCTGCCCATGTAAAGCTGGTAATACCGGCCCTTTTCCTCAATCAGCTGGTCGTGGGTCCCCCGCTCGACGATCCGGCCCCGCTCCAGAACCATGATACAGTCGGAGTTCCGCACTGTGGAGAGGCGGTGGGCGATGACAAAGGTGGTGCGGCCCTTCATCAGCCGGTCCATCCCCTCCTGCACCAGCCGCTCTGTGCGGGTATCGATGGAGGACATGGCCTCGTCCAGAATCAGAACGGGCGGGTCGGCCACGGCGGCGCGGGCAATGGCAAGGAGCTGCCGCTGGCCCTGGCTCAGATTGGCCCCATCGCCGGCGAGGACTGTCTGATAGCCGTCCGGGAGCCGCCGGATAAAGCCGTCGGCGTTGGCCAGCTTCGCGGCTGCAACGCACTCCTCATCGGTGGCCTCCAGCCGCCCATAGCGGATATTCTCCATCACCGTGCCGGTAAACAGGCGGGTGTCCTGCAAGACGATGCCCAGGGAGCGGCGAAGGCCGGCTTTTTGAATTTTGTTGATGTTGATGCCGTCATAGCGGATCTTGCCGTCCTGGATGTCGTAGAAGCGGTTGATGAGATTGGTGATGGTGGTTTTTCCCGCACCGGTGCTGCCCACAAAGGCGATCTTCTGTCCAGGCGCGGCAAAGAGCTTTATATTATGTAGTACGATCTTTTCATCGCTGTAGCCAAAGTCCACATCGTCAAAGACAATATCGCCCTCCAGCTTTTTGTAGGTGACTGTGCCATCCGCTTTGTGGGGATGCCTCCAGGCCCACAGGCCCGTCCGCTGGGGTGTTTCCGTCAGGGTTCCGTCCGGATGCTGCTCCACATTGACCAGCTCCACATAGCCGTTGTCCGTCTCCGGCTGCTCATCCAGCAGCTTGAAAATTCGCTCCGCTCCGGCCAGGGCCATGATGATGCTGTTGAACTGCTGGCTGACCTGGGTGACGGGCTGGGTGAAGTTCCGGTTCAGGTTCAGATAGGAGACCAGGGTGCCGAGGGTCAGGCTCCCCATGCCGTTCAGGGCCAGGACCGTTCCCAGCACAGCGCACAGCACATAGCTGATGTTCCCCAGGTTTCCGTTGACCGGCATGAGGATATTGGCGATTTTATTTGCGTTCTTGGTACTCTCCCGCAGCTCCCGGTTGATGGCCCGGAACTGCTCTATATTCTCGTTTTCGTGGCAGAACACCTTGACGACCTTCTGCCCCTCCATCATCTCCTCAATGTAGGCGTTGACCTTGCCCAAGCTGCTCTGCTGTTTGATGAAATATGTTCCGGCCATGCCGCCCAGCTTGGACGCCGCCGCCAGCATGACGGCCACCATGCACAGGGTCAGGATGGTCAGCGGGATATTCAGGCACGCCATGCTGATAAAGGTGAGCACAATGGTGACCGTGGAGTTGACCAGCTGCGGTACGCTCTGGCCGATGAGCTGCCGGAGGGTGTCCACATCGTTGGTATAGACCGACATGATATCCCCATGGGGCGTGGTGTCAAAATATTTGATGGGCAGGGACTCCATTTTGGAGAAAAGCTGTATCCTGATTTTCTTCAGCGTCCCCTGGCTGATAATCGCCATGATCCGGTTATATCCATAGGAGCAGAGCAGGCCAATCAGATACACCAGCGCCAGCGCGAGCAGCGCATGGGCCAACGGGCCGAAATCGGGCGACTCCATACCAATCATGGGTTTGATGTACACGTCCACCAGATCCCGCATGAACAGCGTCCCCCGGAGGGTAGCCAGGGCTGCTCCCAGAATCAACACCACCACAAGGCCAAACTGCACTTTGTACTCCCGGAACATGATGCCCAGCACACGCTTCAGCAGGGGCATCAGATTCCTCTTGTTCGTTTGCTTACGCATGGTCAAAGTCACCTCCTCCTCTGGTCTGGGCCTCGTAGATTTCCTGATAGATGGTATTGGTTTTCAGCAGGTTTTCGTGGGTGTCAAAGCCGCTGACCCCGCCGTTGTCCAGCACCAGGATACGGTCCGCGTCCCGCACGCTGGAAATGCGCTGGGCAATGATGATCTTGGTGGTTCCGGGGATCACCGTTTGCAGGGCCTCCCGGATTTTGGCGTCCGTGGCCGTGTCTACGGCGCTGGTGGAATCGTCCAGAATCAGCACCTTGGGCTGCTTCAACAGCGCCCTGGCAATACACAGCCGCTGCTTCTGCCCGCCGGAGAAATTGGCCCCGCCCCGCTCCACCCAGGCGTCATAGCCCTTGGGCAGATGCTCAATAAACTCGTCCGCACAGGCCATACAGCAGGCTTCTTGGTATTCCTCTGTGTGACCCATCTTTTTGCCCCAGCGCAGATTGTCTAACACGGTCCCGGAGAACAGCACATTCTTTTGCAGGACCACCGCCACCTGATTGCGAAGCGTTTCCAGGTCGTAGCTCCGAACGTCCTCGCCGCCCACCTTGACACAGCCGGAGGTCACATCGTACAGACGGCTGATAAGGCTGACCAGGCTGGATTTGCCGCAGCCGGTCCCGCCGATGATGCCTATGGTTTCCCCGGATTTGATGTGCAGGTCAATATCGCTCAAGGTTTTCCCGCCGCTCCCTTGACGATAAGAGAAGGTCACATGGTCAAAATCAATGCTGCCGTCTTTCACACGATCCAGCGGTTTCGAGGGATCAGTGATGTCCGCTTTTTCCTCCAGCACCTCCGCGATCCGTTTCCCGCTGGCCGCGCTCATGGTCATCATCACAAAGATCATAGACAACATCATCAGCGAGGAGAATGCGGTCATCACATAGGTAAACAGGGAAGTCAGGTTGCCGGTGGTCATGCTGCCGGCCACGATGAAGCGCGCCCCAAACCAGGAGATCGCAATGATGCAGCCATAGACAATAAACATCATCACCGGCAGATTCAGCGCCTGGAGCTTCTCCGCGCTGACAAACAGCTCGTAGAGCCTTGTTGCTGCTTTGCTGAACTTTTCATTCTCATAGTCCTCCCGGACAAAGGCTTTTACCACACGGATGGCCGAAATATTTTCCTGAACGCTGGCGTTCAGGTCATCGTACCGATGGAACACATGGCTGAAAATTTTCATGGCCTTGCTCATGATCAGGGCCACCGCAGCGGCCAGCACCACAATAGCGGCCAGGAAGATCATGCTCAGTTTGGCGTTGATGAGCAGGCACATCACCATGCTGCAAATCAGCATCAGCGGCGCTCTCAGGGCGATGCGCAGGCACATTTGAAACGCCATCTGTAGATTGGTGACATCTGTGGTCATGCGGGTGACGAGGCCCGCCGTGCTGAACTTGTCGATGTTGGAGAAGGAAAAGGTCTGGATGTTTTCAAACATACTCTGGCGCAGGTTGCAGGCAAAACCGGCAGAAGCGGAAGCCGCGAACCGCCCGGCCAGGATGCCGAACACCAATCCGAAAAAGGCCAGCACGATCATCAGCGCGCCGTAAAGGTAGACATTCCGCAGATCTCTGGCCTCAATGCCCTTGTCGATGAGGCTGGCAATCACGAAGGGGACCAGCAGCTCCGCCACCACCTCCAACACTGTAAAAATCGGGGTGATGATGGTGTCCCGCTTGTATTCTCCGATTTGTCTCAAAAGCGTTTTTATCATAGTCAACACCTCCTTCAAATCCCGCTTTCCTGAATGAAACGGCGCAGGTCACGGAGGTCCTCTGTATCGGGATGGTTCATGGAATGCTGGAACGCCTCCAGCATGACCTTGGCCTGCTGGTTCTCCGGGTTTTCGTCCAGAGCGGTCTGAACGGTTTCCATCACGCTGGCTGGAATCTGGCCCGGACAGAAAAACATCCCGCGATAGTCGCATTCATCCGGTATGAAGGGAAGAAGGCTGCGTTCGATGCTGTTCTTGCTTTCGTAAGGCTTGCAGGTCGGCGTCGTCCACTTGGTTGAGGAAATGCACCGCCGTTTCCTTGTCCTCGTTGGCCCGGTCGATCAGGATATAAAAATAATTCCCGGCCTTGGTGGTGACGGTGATAAGCTGCTTATCCCCGAAAAAATCATCCACCAGCGCGGCGTTGCCCTGCGGGGTGACGGGTACGCCCTCCGGCTCCATGCCGCCGGTGGTAGGTTCTTCGGTTTCCTCCGGCACTTCTGCGGGGGCCTCGGTGGTTTCCGGCAGCGGCACCGGGTCAGGGTCAGCGCCCCCGGCGTAGGCGGTAACGGTCGTGGTCGCCATGCAGAGCGCAGCGGCCACAGCCAGCGTCAAAGTACGGAACAGTTTAGATTTCTTCATGGGCGCTGTCCTCCTGTTCAAAGTCTGGGATTGGGGCCGGGGCCGCCTGCAACGCGCCGCCGCGCACAAAGGCGGCGAACTCCTGCGGGGTCATGTTGAGGCCGCGCACAAGCTGAACGATCTGCAAGTTTTCCTGTTCGGTCTTGGCCGCTTCCAGCTCCCGAAGCTGCTTTTGCAGCTCCGCGATCTTGCCCTTGGTTTTCTCAATATCCTTTTCAATGCGCTCCAATTTGTTCATTGCCATAGTGATTTACTCCTTTCTGGCGTTTAAGGCAAACGCCCGTAACAATAAAAATGCTGCTGCCAGTAGCTTGAATTAAGGTTTGTGTAGGAAATGGGGTCGCCGCAGTGCAGCATGACCGAATTTCCCACATACAGCCCCACATGGGACATCCCGGCAGTGTCATAAGTGCCGACGAAAAATACAAGGTCGCCGGGCTTGGCCTGCTCCGGGGAAACGGGGGTGCAGATGTTGTAAAGCCCCTGCGCCGTCTGGCGTCCCACATTCCAGCCGGAATGCGCTCGTTGGACTCCAGGGAGAGGATCGCCTTCATGCCGGCCCTGCGCAGCACGGACTCTTCGGTGAGCAGCCGCCTGCCCCGCTCGGCAAAGGGAGCCTCCAGAATGTCGTTAATCAGGGTGACGCCGCTGCCCAGGCACTCCAGGGCCGCGTACTCGGCGGTGAGCCGGATGGTCTCCAGGGTCTGCCGGTTCTCCACCACGGGCCACCAGAAGTCCTCCAGCAGAGGCTTCAGGCTCAGATTGGGCTCCACCGCGCCGTGGGCGATGGTCTCGTACATATGGGTGTGGGTATTGGTAAAGGTGGGGGTCACAATGCTGTCCCTGCAGTCCGCCACGCCGGGCCTTCCCGCCAGCTTGCTGTTGGGGGCCAGCTCCACAATCCGGCCGTTCTCACACACGAAGCCCCAGTCCCTGAGAGCCTTATCCGCGTTCACAATCAGCCACCCGGCCATCACGCCTGTCATTGCCATATCTTATCCATCCTTTCTGTATACACCGATATACCTGCCGCTGCCCCGGTCCGCCCGGACAGCGCCTTCCGCAAACACTTCCCTGCCCCGCAGGAACACCCGCTCCACCGCGCCCCGGAACTCCCAGCCCTCAAAGATGTTGTAGTCCTCCGCTCCCGCGAAGTCCTCCCTGCCGAAGCGGCAGCGCCTGTCCCGGTTAATGAGGACGACGTCCGCGTCGCTGCCCGGCCGGAGACATCCCTTCCTGGGGTAGAGCCCATAAAATTTCGCTGCGTTCTCCGATGTCAGCGCCACAAACCGCTCCAGGGACATGGACCGGGCCATGCCCTCGCTGAACAGGTAGGGGATTCTTGTCTGTATGCCTGACAGGCCGCAGGGCGTCCGCTTGTAGCTGGTCTCTGACAGCTTCTGCTCCCTGGTATAGGGACAGTGGTCGGTGGAGAGGATGTCCAGCGTGCCGTCCATGGCGGCCTCCCACAGAGCCAGCCTGTCCTCCTCCCCCTTCAGGGGCGGATTTACCGCATACAGTCCGCCGTCGGGCCGCCGGTAGCACTGACTGGTCAGCGCCAGGTAGTGGGGACAGGTCTCCACCACAAGGCCGGGGTCCTCCTTCCGCTTGATCTCCAGGGCCTCCTTTGTGCTGGTGTGGGCGATGCAGAGGGTCACGCCGTATTGTCTGCGCAGGGCGGCCAGCCGGCGCACGCTGATCTCCTCCACCTCGTTGCGGCGGGTTTGAAACAGGGCGTACATATCCTCCCGGCCCGCTGCATCCAGCTCCCGGCACAACTCGCCGATCCGCTGATTGTCCTCCCCGTGGACAAGGAATACGCCACCCCGCCCTACGGCGGCAAAGATGGTCTCTATATCCCCATAGGACAGGGTGGTATTGGGGTAGGTTGTGAACAGCTTATAGCAGCCGATCCCCGCCTCCCTGACAGCCTCCAGATGCCGGAGCTCCTCCCGGTAATTCTCCGTAAAAACAAAATGGAGGGCATAGTCCACGGCGGCCCTCTTCGCCTGCTCCATGCGCCCGGCAATGGCCTGCTCCGGCAGCTGGCCTGGCAGCGGCTCGCAGAAATCCACGATGGTGGTGGTGCCGCCGGCCAGCGCCGCCAGGGACCCCGAGTAGAAGTCGTCGCAGGTGCGCACATCCCCCATCCGGTAATCCAGGTGCGCGTGGCCGTCCACGCCTCCAGGCGCCATAACACAGCGCTCCGCGTTTATCACGCGGTCGTAGTCCTCCCGCCGGAGCGTACCGCCGGAGGCAATGCGGCCAATCCGGCCGCTCTCCTCGATTGCCAGATCGTAGCGTCCCTCCCGGCCGTTGATGCAGGCCCAGCCGTTTGTCAGCAGCGTTGTATTCATGGCCGCCCGTCCTCCAGGCGGACAGCCCCAGGGCCGCAGACCGTGAAGCAGAGGCCGCAGCGCCTGCACGCGCTCTCGTCCACATTCCCGGGGTTCCGCTCGGACCGGGCGTGAAACGGACAGGCCCGGACACAGCGGCCGCAGCCGGTGCACCTCTCCCCATCAAAGCGGAACTGATCCGGCCGGAGGGGTGCGCACGTCTCCGCAGCCAGGGCCCGGCCCCGCACCTCCGCCGAGCTCTGGCTCCCCAGGTTCTCCAGCGCGCGCTCCAGCTCCCGGTTGAGCCGGGAGAATGCCTCCGGCCCGTACATGATCGGATAGGTACATACGCCGCAGCAGGCAGCGCCGGCCACCAGCATCTCCGCCGCATCCAGTCCGGAGGCGATGCCCCCCATGCCAACGATGTCCCTGTCCGTCCGTTGTGCGATCTCATAGACCGTCTTCAGGGACAGGGGCAGGATACCAACGCCGCTGATGTACCCATGCCCTTTCCCCCCCAGCAGAGGACGGCCAGTGCCCAGGTCAAAGCGCATCCCCACGCCCACGGAGTCCATGGCGGTAATTCCGTCCAAGCCCTCCTCCAGCAGCCCCAGAGCCGCCTCTACGGCGGTGACGCCCTCCCAGTTGGGGGAGACCTTGGCGATTACCGGAACGGAAACCGATTTCTTGACCAGCGCGGCGGTCTCCACCAGCGCCTCGGCCTCCAAGTAGCCTCCGACCTCTATCATATCCGCGCCGGCATCCACCAGGTCTTGGGCCAGACGCGCGTCCTCCTCCATATACTCCCCGATATTGGCAATGACAACAGAGGCCCCCATCGCCTTCGCCTTGGGCAGCTCCTCCTTGATCCACACCTCCGCATCCAGGTCGGAGCCCCCCTCGTTGTTGAGCATGGTCCGCGCCCCCTGGGCGATCATGCACGGCGACACCACCGGGCTGCGGCGGCGGTAGATGGTCTTTGTGGTAACCGCCCCCGCGCCGGCGGCGCTGCAGGCGGCCAGCCCCTGGGCCGTATTGCCCAGCGGACCGGAGCCCAGAACAAAGGGGCTCGCCAGAGAAATTCCGCACAGCTTGACAGACAGATCCATATGCCGCCCCCTTCCTCAGACGCTGTTCTGTGCGTCGTAGGCATACAAGTCCTCCAGCGCCGCAAACAGCCGTTTAAACTTCTCGTATTGCACCTGGTAGATCCGGTGGTTCTCCATGTTGGGCACGAACGACTTTTGGATTTTCACCATCTCGCCGCAGGCGCTCTCCATATCCTTGAACATCCCGGCCGCCACCCCCCCCTAGAATCGCCGCCCCCAGGCAGGCCGTGTCCTGGGAGGAGCGGGTGATGTGGATGGTTTTCCCCGTAATGTCCGCCTTGATCTGATTCCAGACATCGGACTTCGCCCCGCCGCCCAGCGTGCGGATCTCCTGAATCTCCAGCCCCATGCTGTCGATGGCTTCCATGTTCCGGCGGATGATATAGCCCAGGCTCTCCATGATGCTGCGGATGAAGTGCTCCCTCCGGTGCCGCAGCGCCGCGCCGTAGAACACAGCCTTGGCGTTCAGATTCACGTCAGGCGCCATGGACCCCTGCAGGTGGGGCAGGGCCAGCAGTCCGTCGGAACCGGGCGGCACTCTGGCCGCCTCCCGGTCCATTAGCTCGTAGGCGTCAAGACCAGACGCCTCCTGCAGCAGCAGCTCATTCTGGCAGAAGTTGTCCCGGAACCACCGCAGGCACATGCCGCCGGTGGTGAAGGTGTGCATCATATAGGTACCGGGACGGCCAAAATAGTGCGCCGGCATATTCCGCTGCGGATCGTAGGTCAGCCGCTCCGTAGGGACGCATATGGCCAGCGCCGCGCCGATATTCTCGGAAAAAATGCCCGGCCGAATGTTGCCCACACCGATGGCCCCCGCCGCCTGGTCCAGGCAGCCCGTACAGATCAGCGCGCTCTGAGCGACGCCCAGCCGCTCCGCCATCTCCGGCAGGATTGTCCCCACCGGCTCGCCGGGCTCCATCACCTGGGGCAGCCACGCCTCCGGAATCCCCAGATACGCCAGCATCTCAGGCCAGTACTCCCTGGTACGGATGTCCCAGTACTCTGTGGAGGTGAGCAGGGAGCACTCGCTGACAAATCTGCCGGTGAGCTGGTAGATCACATAGTCCTCCAGCAAAAGCACATGGCCCAGCTTTGCAAACAATTCCGGCCGGTGGTTTTTCACCCACAGGAGCTTGGCCGCCGGCCAGCAGGCCTCAAAGCTGACCTGACCGGTGACCTCATAGCACAGCTCGTCCCCGAACCGCTCCCGCAGGCACTCCGCCTCGGCCCCGGCCCGGTTGTCCATCCAGACGATGGCATTGCACAAGGGCTCCCCCGCCCCATCCAGCAGGCAGAGGGTCTCTCCTTGGACGGAGAAACTGACCACTTGGACGCACTTGGTGTCAACGGCGCCCTTGGCCCGGATCATGTCCATGCACCTGGCAACCGACTCCATATAGACCCCGCAGGGGGCCTCCACCAGCTGAGGGCCCGGCGTCAAGAGGGTGTACTCCACCACCGCCGCCGCCAGCTGCTCCCCCTGCTGGTTAAAGACCGCCGCCTTCAGGGAGGTTGTCCCAATATCAATTCCTAAAATCATCTTCTCCATAGCGCCGTTCCTCACTTTCCGGACGGGCCCGCTCACTGGTGGGGAGCGCAGGACCAGGTCAGAACCGCCCTGGTCTCCCCGATGTTGAACAGCTTGTGGCCCTTACCGGGCGTGACAAGCATGGCGTCCCCCGCCGTCAGCCTGTAGTAGCGGTCCTCCTCAGGCACATAGCAGAGCACCTCGCCCTGAACGCAGAAGAACACCTCGTGGGCCTCCTCATGGCCGGGGTCCAGCGCCCCCGCGCCGCCTACAGGCAGCTCGGACATGCCGAAGGTGATCTTGTCTGTTTTGAAATACTCCCGGCAGATCTCCTGGTCCTCCAGCCAGATCCTGACGCCGTCCTGGGCGCGGACCAAAATTTTCTCCTCCATGGCCTCTCCTTTCCTCTGTCAGGGCCGGAGAGGGTCCAGCCTCCGGTAGCCCTCCCAGGCATACAGCCGGCCCCCTATCTCCGGTTTCGCCCTCGCCTCTACAATCTGCGCCACATAGATGGTGTGATCCCCTGCGGCCAGCGCGTCCGTCAGCCGGCACTCCAGCGCCGCGCAGGACTCCTTGACAAGCTTCGCACCGATGGCCGCAGCGTCCTCCAGCTCGATGCTCAACTCCGCCGCCTTATCCCGATCTCTGCCGGAGCAGGCGCCGCACCGCAGCGCCCTGTCCTTCAGCCCTTCCCCGACCAGACAGAGGCCGAACTCGCCGGTCCGGCGGATGCACGTCCCCGTGTACCCCCGGTTGCTGACCGCAATGGCCAGCAGCGGCGGGGTGTTTGAGACAAAGGTCCACCAGGAGAGCGCCATCAGGTTCGTCCGTCCATCCTCCTTCAGGGAGGTGACCAGCCCAAAGGG
>Ga0224747_10276_pt1 | contig 10950 bp, 11 predicted proteins | sample LIM_F_Water_Pos_FD_182999 | JGI IMG/M metagenome (GOLD analysis project Ga0224747, IMG submission 182999) | Enriched cells from gastrointestinal tract of the lab mouse from Pacific Northwest National Laboratory (PNNL), Richland, Washington... | ecosystem: Host-associated > Mammals > Digestive... | reverse complement strand
AATCTAACAGGAGAGCGGTATGACGGATAAAAAGTTCGGAAACCGATTCAAGGAGTGCAGGAAAAGATTAGGACTTTCCCAGGAGGATTTGGCGGATATGATTGGGGTATCTGTACAGTACATCTCCTATGTTGAGAGAGGCAAAAGATATCCTCGTTAGGACAAAATGATTTTATTGCTGGATGCGCTGGAGATTTCGGCGGACGAAGTGTTCTGTGATGTTGTTAAAAAGTCCATGGACCATCGTTCTTCCTACTTGAGTGATAAACTGGCTTCCCTCCCGGCAACTGAAAAGGATGATATTTTGGATTTGCTTGAGCATTTAATCAAGCAAGCGACAAAACGCGCAGAGAGAAATGAATCGCTAAAAGAGATTGACAATCCCTCAAAAACCTGATAAAATAGCATTACAGTATCAGGTTCCCAAAACGGACAAAGTATCAGAGTTACAGAGTGTCATCAGTGTTTGCCGTGTGCAGACATAGATGGCACTTTTTGTTTCTCCCTACAACCCAATCAGGGCCGATATTGGTAAAAAGGCAGCAGTCGAAAAGACCGCTGCCTTTTTTTATTTCATCAAAGAAAGGGAGTATCAAAAATGTCAACCTGCCAAGACAAATTCTTCACCACATTCCCGGATTTCCCTGCCATGCTGGGCTATCACGAGAACCAGGCCAAAGAGAGCCAGTGGGAGCGCCGCCGGGTCAAAGACCTGCGCCTTGAGCCCCTGGACACCAACGCACCGCTCTACAGCGACCTCTCCTCCTTCGCCCCCGGCATCAGCCGTGAGGCAGTGGAGGACACCGCCCACAACCTGGGCCTCGCCATGAAGATGGACAGCGGCTACTACCCTGTCCGCGACACGGCCTACAAGAGCCTGCTGGGCCGGGCAAAAATCAACGGCACAGCCCTGCCCAAACTCAAGCGGGACAAATTGGCGGATATCCTCAACGCCTGTATGACCCTGTTCGGCGACGAGGCCCTGCTGCTTATCCGTGACGAGAAGGTTTCGGCGGTTCACTCCGGCGGTGAGAGCGACTATGCCGTGCTGCCAGTAGACGAACTGCTCATGACACTCAAGGCCAAGCTGGACGCACGATTCCCGGGCAACAACTTTGTTGACGGCTACTGCGACCACTCCATAGTCAGCGCGTCCTGGGAGATGCCCGACCAGAAAGATGACCTGCTGGGCACCTACGCCAAACTGCTGGCGGCCCAGGGAAAAACTAGCCTTGCGGCAAAGCTCGTGCCGGGCATCCGGTTCATGACTTCGGACACCGGCACAGCCTCTGCGAAAGTCTCAGCCCTGCTTATGGGCAGCCAATTCCCCATCCACATCGGAGAGTGCGTGGCGGTAGACCACCGCAAAGGCCACAAGGTTTCCGACTTCGAGAGCGCTCTTGAGCAGGTTTTCGCCCAGTTCGGCGACCTGGTGGGCAAGCTGCAGAAGCTCCTGGAGGTGGAGCTGGACTATCCCATCAACGCCATGACCAGGGTATGCAAAAAACTCAGCCTGCCCAAGAAAGCCGCGGTCGAGGCCATCGCTATGTACGAGATGGCCCTGGGCGGCAACACAGCCACGGCGCACGACGTGTACTTCGCCATGCAGGAGATACCATTTATCCTCAAGACCCAGGGCGCTCCCGAGAGTAAAATTCTGTCTGTTGAGGAAAATATGGCCCGGGCTTTGACCCTTCGCTGGAGCGATTACGACTTGGCAAAGGGTATCGGTCAAAAAACCGCCGAAAAGATCTACGACCTGTTTGGTGTAAAAGCCCTGGATGTGCTGGATTCTGAGCCTGAAAAGCTGCTGCAAATCAAGGGTATCACCGAGAAAAAGCTGCAAAAAATCCGTGAATCTTACCTAATGAACCGGGGAGCCCGGGACATCATTGCGTTCCTTGCGCCCCACGGCATCACGCCCCGGCAGGCTCTGAAATTCTATGAGGAGTACGCCGAGCACACCATGGACACGGTGAAGAATCACCCGTACCGACTATGTGAGCTGTCGGGCGTTGGCTTTCTGACGGCTGACAAAATTGCCGCCAGTATGGGGTTCGACCAGCTTTCCACCGAGAGGGTGGACGAAGGACTCCTTTACACCCTGACCGAGGCCGAGGGTTGCGGGCATCTCTGCATGGAGAAGCACGCTTTCCTCAAAGCGGCCCTCAAGCTGCTGGACACACCCGACCTCACCGCTCAGATGGCGGCGAACCGCGCGGCACGGCTGGTGGAGAGCGGACAGCTCACCACCTACGACCAATATGTGTACCGCACCAAGACCGCCCATGCTGAGAACCACTTGGCTCGGAGAATCCAGCAGTTTTTGCAGACCAAAATAACGGGCTGCACCAATTTGGAAACTGAGTTGGACAGCGCTGAAAAGCGCTTGAATCTCCGTTTTGCCCCGGAACAGCGGCAAGCTGTAAAAATGGCCCTTACCCAAGGTTTGTCCGTCATAACCGGCGGCCCCGGCACAGGCAAAACCATGATTCAAAAAGCAATTCTGGACATCTACCACCGTCAGAACCCTGACGCTACAATCTGCTGCTGTGCTCCCACTGGGCGCGCTGCCCGCCGCATGGAGCAGGCCACCGGCCATCCAGCATCCACCATCCACAAGGCCCTGAACCTTATGGCCGACGAGGACGGAAACTTCAACGAGCCCGAGCTCCTGGACGCCGACCTTGTCCTGGTGGACGAGGTGTCCATGCTGGACGTGTACCTTGCGGGCTATCTGCTGGACGCGATAAGCCTGGGCGCACAGGTTGTGCTCATTGGTGACGCAGACCAGCTACCCTCAGTAGGCCCCGGCGCGGTGCTCAGCGAGATTATTGCCAGCGGCAAGGTGCCTGTGGCGAGACTCGATAAGGTGTTCCGTCAGCAGGCTGGGAGCCGTATTGCGGTCAACGCGAAGGCTATCCGTCAGGGTGTGCGCAATCTGGAGTTCGGCGAGGATTTCCAGTTCGTGGAGTCTCCTGATATTGAAACTTCGGCTGATAAGGTGGTGGAGTTGTACCTGCAAGAGGTCAAAAAATACGGCCTTGACAACGTGGCCCTGCTCACGCCCTACCGCAAAAAGACGGCGACCGGAGCCAATGCCCTCAACCTCCGTTTGCGCGACCTGGTGAACCCGCCCGCGCCCGGCAAGCCCGAGGCCACTCATGGAAAGAGAGTCTTCCGTCTGGACGACAGAGTTATGCAGACGAAGAATCTGGGCGAGGTAAATAATGGCGATGTAGGATACATCACCGATATTTTCCGTGACACTGACGGTATCACCATCCGGGTCAACTTTGGCGACGGACGCGAGGTGGAGTACGACACTGACCAGTTGTCTATGCTGGACTTGGGCTACGCCTCTACCGTCCACAAATCCCAAGGTTCGGAGTATCAGTCGGTCATCGTCAACCTGCAAAAAACGCACTACATCATGCTGACCCGCCCGTTGGTCTACACGGCCATCACCCGGGGCAAGTCCAGAGTGATTTTGGTGGGAGAGAAGCAGGCGTTGTATATCGCTATCAGCCGGACGGACACTGAAAAACGTGGCACCTGCCTCGCAAAACGTATCAGAAATTCATAAAGGAGAGTCAAAATGAGCATTCTCACAGTATGCAGAGAAAAGCAGACAGAGTACAACTCCAAGATTGCCAAACACACAATTCAGCCCAGGGAGAACCTTGCCCTGCAGGAGCTGAACTACCGCATTTGCGTGCTGGAGACCTTCCAGGCTTTCTCCAAAAGCGCCCCCATGGGCATGAAGGTGGATGACCTGAGCTACCACTACCAGCTGGTGGACGCCTACATCAAGTCCGTGCTCAGCGAGCGGCAGTTCGGGGCCAAGACCGACGCCGACGGCAAAAAGCGCCGGGAGACGGCCCATCAGTCCCTGGAAAAGGTGGTGCAGGCCGGCCGCAGGCAGTTCAGGAACTTCTCGCCCAGCAAGCCCGAGCAGTACAGCCAGACGGTGGGCAAGTACATCAACGCGCTGCTGCCGGTCTGGATGCAGTACCGGGACACATACATCAACTTGCAGGAGGTCTTAAAAAGTGGACAACGGAAATATTTTGAATACGATTAACGCGGTGGAGGGCTTCGACCCTACTCCCTACGCGGTCGATTACACCGACCTCAACACCGGCGAGACCCGCAAGCGCCTGCCTGTCATGGCGCAGATCGCCTGGTTTCGGCTCAAGTACCCGGAGGGACGCATCTCCGTGCAGGCAGCTCCCGGCAAGGATTGCTTCGTTGCCACGGCCCGGGTGTACCCCAGCTACAAGGACCCGGCAGACTGCTTTTTGGCGGAGGCTACGGCCTCTCGGGGCTACCTGGAGGACAAACCCTCCGTTTCGCCCAGAGAATGGGCGCAGACTGCGGCAGTTGGAATCGCCCTGAGAAACGCAGGCTTTGGCCTACAGTTCGCTATGGCTGGGGACGAGTTCCCGGACACGGTTTCCGAGGGCGTGCCGACAAACAATGTGGTAGCACCTGCCGAGCCCTATGCCGTTGAGGAGCCTGCTCCCCGCGAACTGACCCAGGAGGAGAAGCTGGATCAGGCCATGAAAGTGCCTTGCCCCATCACCAAGTTCAAGGGCAAGACCCTGGGCGAGGTGCTTCAGCTTGACCCGGGAGCTATAAAGTGGGTAGCGGAGAAATTCTCCGCAGACGAAAAAGTGGGGGCTGCCGCGCAGTTCATCATGGACTTTGCCCTGCAATCCGCATAAAGAGCATAAGGAGTGAAGCGCATGGAACGGATCCGCATGACGGACGTGGTATCCCTGTTGGGCCTGCCCCAGCCCCCAGCTGGGCGAATCTCCTGCTATGTCCACTGCCCTTGCTGTGACGGTGAGCGCGATAAGCACCTGAACATCAACTTCAAGAAAGAGGTGTTCCGGTGCGCAAAATGCGGGGTTTCGGGCGGTATCTTTGACCTGTACTCCCTGTTCACCGGCACCGACCGTGACCGGGTATGGCGGGAGCTGGTGGAGCGGTTACGCTTGAATGAGCGGCCTATGCGGGCAGAAGCGAGAGATTATCAGCAGCCTGTTGAAACTCCTATCGCCGATATTTCTACGCGCCACCGTACCTATTCCGCGCTCCTCTCTGTGCTGGGGTTGGCGAACGCCCACCGTGACAACCTCCACAACCGTGGCCTCAGTGACCGGGACATAACTCAGCTGGGCTACAAGTCCATGCCGCTGTCGAATAACTCCGAGCTTGCCCGGCGCGTGCTTGAAACCGGCGCTGACCCGCAAGCTGTGCCAGGGTTCTTCCGCACAAAAGCCGGTTGGTGGTCGTTTGTACACCAGCGATCGGGGATCCTTATTCCAGTCCGGGATATGCGGGGCCGGATTCAAGGGTTACAGCTTCGGCTGGACAACACCGAGAACCGAAAGTTCCGTTGGATATCTAGTGTGGAACTGATTGGTGGATGCGGCTCGCCTGCCTGGACGCACTTGGCTGGTAAACCGGGCAAGATGGTAGTCCTGACTGAGGGCCCCATGAAGGCCGACGTTATCCATGCGCTCTCGGGGCTGACCGTTTTGGCGGTGCCGGGGGTGAATGCCTTGCAAAGGCTGGAAGAAGCTCTTACCGAACTACGAAAACAGGGCGTCAGGGAAATCAAGACGGCCTTTGATATGGACTATGTTACCAACTGCTATGTGCAGAGCGCCTACGAGAAGTTAATGGCCCTGCTGGACCGGATGGGGTTCCGGTATGGCACCTACGTCTGGGATCCACAGTACAAGGGGTTGGACGACTTCATCTGGGCCCGGCTGAAAGCAAATCTGGATAGAAATAGTTGATGAATGAGGGGTGGCGCGCCGCGTTGCCCCTTTGATTTTCAAAAATTATTGCGTATTTTCGTTGCAAATGCGCACAGTATAGGGTGTAATCCCTGCAAATGAAATTCAGGAGGTACTTACAATGCTAATCGCCATCGACCACGGCAACTATGCCATTAAAACGCCCCGGTTCACCTTCGTGTCCGGCCTCACAGAGCACTCCGTCAAGCCGCCCATGTCCGACGAGATTCTGGAATACGCCGGAAAATTTTGTACGCTGACCGGCCACCGCCTGCCCTATATGCGTGACAAGACCCAGGACGAGCGCTTCTTCATACTGACACTGTTCGCTATCGCCAAGGAGTTGGAGCGCAAGGGACAGTATTCCCCAGTTGAGCGTATCCAGCTTGCGGTGGGTCTGCCGCCGGAGCATTACGGCGGCCTGAAGGAGAAGTTTGCCTCATACTTTAAGCGCTCCGCGCCCGTGCGGTTCACCTACCGGGACAAGCCCTACTCCATCCAAATCGACCATGTGATGGTATTCCCCCAGGCTTTTGCGGCAATGGTGCCCAGGAGTGATATGGTGCTGAATACTTCACGTCTGTTCATCATTGACATCGGCGGCTACACCACTGACGTGCTGCTCCTGCAAAACGGCAAGCCTGACCTCCAGTTCTGCCGCTCCCTGGAGACCGGCGTCATCACCATGAACAACGAGGTCATCCGCAAGGTCAGTTCACAATACGACATGAAGATTGACGATGAGCACATTGCCAACGTCCTACAGGACAAGGAGAAGTATCTGCCCGATGAAGTTCGGGAAGTAATCTACACTGCCGCGAAACTCCATGCCAACGACATCCTGAATCAGCTTCGGGAGCTTCAGGTTGACCTCCGCTCCAACCCAGCTATCTTTATTGGCGGGGGCAGCATCCTCCTACAGCCGTACCTGAGTGAGTCCCCGCTTGCGGGCAAAGTGGAGTTTATTGATTCTCCCAATGCCAATGCTCTGGGTTATGAGATGCTTGGTGAGAAGCAGTTGGCCCGGTTGAGGGGGTAAAGTATGCGTAAGAATGGAAAGTATCGGTTTTCACTCCAATTTCCCGCTGAAACCGAGGAGCAGATACGGGCTGGCGAACTGCTGGAGCGGCTGGGCAACCGCAAGAGCGCTGTCGTGGTGGCGGCGCTGGGGGAGTATCTGGCAGCTCACCCGGCACTGCTTAGCCCGGAGTGCAGGGTGGAAATCAAGGCGGTGCAGAGCCTATCACAGAATTTTCTTGAGGAGATGGTCCGTAATGTGCTGAAAGAACAGCTCGAGGCTGTTCATGAAGATGGGAGTGATACTGGAGATGACGTAGATTTTAATGGCAATATAACAGAAATGTTGGATAATATAGAGGCATTTCAGTAAATTAAACATTTTTGACTTAACTCATCCTAAAACGATTACAATACATCTTTACAACTATTTTAATGGAGAGGCAAAAATGGTAGAATTATAATGCGGTTAAAAAAATAAGCGTCAGACGATATGTTGGCAAGTTGTTCAGCATATTGGCAGACATCTTTCCTGACCGTTCGCAAAAGGCTGTTCTACAGAAATGTAGCCCGGCCTTTTTGTCTTTTCAAATCATTTTGTCCAGGCATACCATTCAGGTGTATCTGGATTTTTCGTTCCGCACTTTGCCCTGCTGGTGTGCCCTGGAAGAAAGGAGCGCACCATGTGCGGCAAAGAACAGGAACGGGACGAGTTGAGGGCTAGGTTTACTAAGTGGATGGAGGTTTTAGCGTATCGAACCAGAAGAAAGTATTTGGACGCTAGAAACCAAGTAGAGCAATTTTCGCTGGAGGATATTCCGTCTGAAAGGTTGGCTTTCAAGGATGAGCAGGCTTTGCAATCGGACTCATTTGACTTTGAGGAGCAGCGCTTGGCAGATGCTCTTACCAACCTGCCAGATCAGAAACGACAAATACTTACCATGCTGTATGTTTTGGAGATGAAGCCGGAGGAAATAGCTGCAAAGCTGAATTGCACTATCCAGAATGTGTACAACCAGCGGTCTTTGACACTCAAACGGCTTCGCGCCGTACTGGGGGGTGGTGAAGGGCATGAGTAAGGAGAAATTCCGAGTTTGTCTGTCTAAAGCCATCCCTGGTGATACAGAAGCATTAGCCGATATTATAGAGCTATATATGCCCTTGATTGAGCATTACAGTATTGTGAAGGGGTGCTTAGACGAAGACTTACGCCAGGAAATCCTGATTGAGATATTAAAAAGCATTGCTCGATTCAAAATTTGAAAAAATTTTTTGATTGAGCGATTAGATTTCGAGGGTTTCTCAGCATTTTATAATTTGAAGGCATTTCCCCATGCCATTGAACCTTGACAATTTCACAATCTGACCTGGTACATATCCCTGCAGACGAGCGGCTATCCACCAGTGTGGCAAGCTGGCCAAGAGTACATATGAGATGGTGGCACTATCTCAACGCGACGACACCCGCAGAGGATATGGGAGAACCGACCACTCCATAGTCCGTTAGCCACGGACGCCGGGGAAGATATTTTTTGATTTTTCCGTTGCAAAACAAAACTTCCGAAGGTGAAATCTCATCAGAAAGCGATTACACCACGGGCAAGCAGACCATAATGAGCTATGAGGTGATACCATGAACATGACAGTTATACGCTATATCAACAACGAGCCCTACAGGGGAGAAAAGCTGCCCGCCATTGAGGTGGAAAATCCCGGCGTAGTCATGGTGCTGAAGGATCTGCAGCACCGGCTGTTGGACGCACCTAAACCAGAAACGAAAGGCAAGTCCTCTGGTAAATTCAGCCATTGATTTTCCCTCTGTGAATATGGTATACTGAAAGTGCCTTGCAGAGGGCATTTCCGGAAAGGAGAAGATGTGACAAGCAAGCCAAACCAAGAGTTAGAAACCCGCTTTCGCGTGCTGTATATCCGTGTTTCCACGGAGGCGCAGGCGGAGGAGGGCTATTCCATCGGGGCCCAGCAGGAACGGCTGGAAGCCTACTGCCGGGCTATGGGATGGAAAAACTATCAACTTTATATCGACCCCGGATTTTCCGGGAGCAACCTGAACCGCCCCAAAATGCAGCAGTTGATCGCGGACGTACAGGCGGGAAAGGTGTGTGCGGTGGTGGTCTACAAGCTGGACCGCCTCTCCCGCAGCCAGAAGGACACTCTGTACCTGATTGAGGACATCTTTATCCCCAACGATGTGGCTTTCGTATCTCTCAACGAGAACATCGACACCGGCACGCCCTATGGCCGGGCCATGATAGGGATTCTGTCAGCGTTCGCCCAGCTTGAACGCGAGAACATTTACCAGCGCACCCGCATGGGTATGCTGGAGAGGGTCAAGCAGGGCTACTGGATGGGCGGCGGTGGAGTACCCTACGGGTATGACTACGACCGAAACCAGGGTATCCTGGTGCCGAACCCACAGCAGGCCGAACAGGTACGCAAGATGTACGACCTCTATCTGAAGGGCTACTCCGCGCAAAAAATCGCCAATATGCTGGGGCTGCGTTATGACCGCATCGTTACCCAGATATTGACCCGAAAGAGCAATACCGGCGTGATATGCTATAAGGGCGAGGAGTACCCGGGACTGCACGAGCCGATCATCTCTGAGGAGATATACAACCTGACCCAGATAAAAATGCGGGAGCGCTCTGAAAAGAGCCGGGTGCCCACCAAAGGCACCCACCTGCTGGCTGGTCTGGTGTACTGCGGAGAGTGCGGCGCACGAATGAGGTATGTGAAATGGGGCAAAAACGGTTATAAGCTGTACTGCTACTCCAAAGACAACTCAAAGCCCCACATGAAACGCGCCGATTCCTGCGACTCTGAGCCTTGCTGGGCCGACCAGATTGAGGACTTGGTGATACAAGACCTGTTCAGCATCTCGGCTAACCTGGAGCAGTCAACAAAAGACGATTGTTCTCCTTCGGTCAACCCCCTTCAGGAGCTGGAAAGCCAAATCGCCCAGACCGAGGCCAAGGTCAAGCGCCTGTACAACCTCTACGCCATAGACGGCAGCGATATGCTGCTGGACACCATAGAGGAGAACAAGCGCCAGTTGGCTCTGCTCCGGGAGCAGCTTATCATGGAGGAGGAGACCCGCACCCGGGCCAAGCATATTGACCTGGTACGAGAGCGGGTAGTCAGTATCCGCTCCGCCTGGGATATGCTGAGTATGCAGGAGCGCCAGACCGTGCTACGGGACTGCATTGACCGCATTATCATTCACAAGAACAAGGTGGAGATATTCTACACCTTCTTAAAGGACAAAGGAAAGGCAGGGACAGCCAAATATGTTGCGTAAAAGCTGTTCTTTGCCTCAAAATATAGTTTTTCCCCAAGATACTCTCATGCCCATGATAATCGGCGAGGTCCGCCGCTTCCTCCGTGACAACAACTCCGTGAGGGTCAGCCGCTCCATGCGGGACACGGCCTATAAGGCCATCCAGTGCAAGGAGCGCCTTACCGCAAAGAACGGCAGGGAGCCCACTGTGGAGGAGATGGCGACTGAGCTTGGGATAAAACGGGAGGACGTGGTGGTGGCCCTGGAGGCCATTGTGGAACCGGTGTCCCTATACGAGCCCACCTTCTCCGACGGCGGGGACCCGGTGTATATCATGGACCAGGTAGGCGGCAGCGACGACCAGGACTGGCTGGAGGAGATAGCCATAAAACAGGCCATCCACAACCTATCTGAGCGGGAAAAGCGCATACTCTCCATGCGCTTTCTGGACGGCAGGACCCAGATGGAGGTGGCAGGCCTTGTGGGCATCTCCCAGGCCCAGGTGTCAAGGCTTGAGAAGGGGGCCCTTGGGAAGATAAAGGCGGAGATAAGGGCTTAACTTTAGGACAATATATGCCGATATACTTCATATAAGCGTATTGGAGGTATCGGCATGAACATAAAAATAGAGGGCGGCAGGCCGGTCTTTTACGGCGAGCCGGTCAGGGTAACCCACACAGACGTTACCGGTGGGGAGGACATGACGGTGAACGGCCAGACCGTGAAGCGGGTGACCGGGAACAGGACTGAGTACACCCTAAATGCCGACGAGATGAACGCCATCGGCTGGACAATAGACGGCTCTGTGCACCAGCCCCACTGGAA
>Ga0224747_10274_pt1 | contig 10981 bp, 6 predicted proteins | sample LIM_F_Water_Pos_FD_182999 | JGI IMG/M metagenome (GOLD analysis project Ga0224747, IMG submission 182999) | Enriched cells from gastrointestinal tract of the lab mouse from Pacific Northwest National Laboratory (PNNL), Richland, Washington... | ecosystem: Host-associated > Mammals > Digestive... | reverse complement strand
CGCAGGTCCAGGGGGAAGATGGAGTTCCAAAACAGGATGTACTCCATCACGGCCTGTTTTTCGTCCAGGATCGCTGGCCGCACACCCTGCTCCAATTCCGGGGCCATTGCGTCGATGTACTTCGTCATATCTTGAACGTGGCCGCAGCTGAACTCCGGTGTGCGGAAGCCGAACCGCTCCGTGTACAGCGTCCACCTGTCCAGCCCCGGACTGCCGAGGCGCACTTCGAAGGATGGAATATCGCCGATTTCTCCATCCGCTGGCCGGAACGCCGCACAGTCGTATATCAGATCCTCCTGCCCGATGTTGTTCGTCAAGGAAATGAAATAGTTGTCCAGGATGAGCGGGTCGCTGACACCCAGGATCACCGGCGCGATCAGCCTCAGACGCCCGGCCAGGGCGTCTCCCCGGCAGCACCAATGCCGCCAGCCCGCCGCCCGCTGTGTCTCGATGTCCCTGCCGTTGTAGGCTCCGGCCCGGTAGTTCTCCTGCCACTGGCGGACAGTTATCTGCTCTGTGCTCACCGCTCCGCCTCCTTCCGCCTGGGCGCCTTGGACGGCAGATGGCGGTGCGGATCGGGCGCGCCCCGCTGCAGCTCCGGCCCCAGCTGGTTGACGTAGCGGATCATGTCACGCACATTGCCGCACTGGAATTCCGGCTCCTGGAAACCGTACCGCTCGGTGTACAGCACCCACTTGGCCTTTTCATGGGGACTGTCCTTGGTCACCATGAAATATTTCCCGCTCCGCTCCCCGGACAGGGGCTCGAACCGCACATCGTCATACAGCGGGCCGTTTAAGGGGCAGTTGTTCTTGAACCAGACGTAGAAATTGTCCAGGATGAAGGGGTCAGTGATGCCAAGGACAACGGGTGCGATCTGCTTCAGCCGGCCCGCCAGGGACTCGTCCCGGCAGAACCAGTCGTACCAGCCCGCCTCGATCTGGACGGATCTGTCTTTGTCGTTGAACGCGCCCATCCGGTACATTGTCTGCCACTGGCGGACGGAAACATCCTCACGCACCGCCATCCCTCCCCAGTGAATATTTCTTCAACAAAACACCTCCTGTGTGAAAGTTTATGGTTTTCCTCCCTCATCCGCTGCTTGCCGCCGCCATGGTGTAGTAGTTGTCCTTGGAGGCCGGGGCGTCGAACAGCGCCGCCAGAAGGTAGGCTTTCGTGTTGCGCACCGGGACCTTGTTCTCCAGGATGGCGTCCAGCAGGCGCTCGATGTGGGAGCTGTCGATTTGCCGGAACCGCTCCCGCACCAGGGCGGCGGGGTACTCCCGCTTCCGCCCGACGCGGATGGTGGGGCTCTCGGTGAGGCTGGCCGCCAGCATGATCTCCACGAACTCGTCCACCTGCTCCCGGTTCTCCACGTTGATGATGCGGTCGTACTCGATCTGGGCCCGGATGCGCTCCCGCTCAAAGCGGACCGCCTGCTCGGAGCAGCCCGCTGCCTCGCCGGGCGCGCCCCCGCGCGCGTTTCCTTCGGTCGGTCGGGATAGATGGGTATTTGATCGATCCGTACTTACTGGATCAGTATTTAATTGCACGGGCTTTCCCGCACATGGCGCGGCCGCGTCTGGCCCCGCCGCATACGGGTTTCCCGGATGCGGTGAAGCCATATCCGGTCCGCCCGATGGCGGGGACGGCGTATCCGGCGCGGGCGGTACCGGGGGCAGCGTATCCGGCCCGCCCTGGGGCTGCTCGTAGATGACGTACTCGGTGTCGGCGATCCGCCCGCCCTCGCCCCGGAGCAGGCGGCGGACGATGTAGCCCGCCTTCTCCAGCTCCCGGACGGCGGAGCCGATGGCGTCCACCCCCTCCTTGCAGATGGCGGCCAGCCCCCGGGTGGTGTAGTTCCACGAGTCCGGCAGGGACAGCATCATGGACAGCAGCCCCTTGGCCTTCAGGGACAAATTCATATCCTTCAAATGGTGGTTGCTCATGACGGTGTAGTCCCGCGTCCGCTCCACTCTGAAAACTGCCATTTCGACACAACTCCTATGATGATATAATGTAAGGGCCGGAGCGCATCAGCGTCCCGGCCCAGCCAGTTATTTCTTCAGGTCACCGCTCCTGTCCGCCGCGCCCGGTCTTGTGCCGCAAGGGGGGCTTGGAGGGGGCGTCGGGGCCAGCCTTCTCAGGCGGCAGGACGGAGAACGCATCCTTCCCCGGCAGCACTCCCAGGCACCGCCCGTTGTCCCACTTAACGAAATGGGTGCCAACATCGTCAATGTCGAGCAGGGTCCCCATGGTCCCGGGCTCAATGGGCCGCGGGTCGTCCGTCATCTCGTGGAGCTCGATCCGGGAGCCAATAGGGTGCTGTTCCCGCAGACGCTCCACCTGCGCCCTGTCAATCATCATCATCATGTCCCCCTTCTTCTGTAATATCTGCCTCTACCGGCAGCATCCGTTCCAAAATATCCGCGATGGTGGAGAACACCCCGGACAGCTCCCGGGCCTCCTGGACGGAGTCCGCGATCTCATCGGGGCGCATCCGGGTGCCCTCCACCCACAGGCGCACGTTCTCCTCACTGGGGGTGAGCAGCACCGCCCGCTCAAAGGCTTTGCAGAACAGGGCCGCGATCTTGCCCCGGCGGTCCGCCTCGGCGTCCAGCGTCCGGATCTCCTTCTTCGCCTTGGCCAGCTCCACCGCCTGGGCGGCGGCCTCGTCCCGCTCTTCCTCGGGCACCTCCTGGAGCTGGCGGGTGAGGTTGTAGCCCTGGCTGATGGACAGGTCGCCGCTGTCCAGGGCCTCCCGGACGGGGGCGGGGGCGTGCTCGTCGATCTGCATCACCTTGCCCATGGTCCGCTCCCCTAGGCCCACCGCCTCGGCCAGCTCTTTGCGGGTGTCAACGGGAGGAAGGTTCGGCAATATTGCCGAACCTTCCTCCGCATCCTCGGAGGGCCGAAACGCCTGCCCACCCAAAGACATATTCTCTTTTGCTCTGGCTTCGATGTCGGGCTTCAGCTTGAGGGCGATTTTGCCCAGCTCCCACTTGTCCAGATTGCGGCGGCCCTTCTGGGTGTCCAGCGCCCACTGCTTGGCCTCCAGCATATCCTGGAACGAAAACACCGCCATTTTGTAGGGAATGCCGTGCTTCTCACACAGCTCATGGCGGTGATGGCCGTCCACGATCACCATGTCCTCGTTGACGATGACGGGCGAATAACAGCCGTTGGCCAGCAGGTCCGCCTCCAGGGCCGAGAGCTGCTCCCCCGTCAGCGGGGGGAGCAGCTGGGCCATTTCCGGCAGGACGACGGGGGTGGCCTCGCCGCTGGCGTACTCTGTGCCGGTGTTCCGCATCAGGCTGCGGGCTGGGCGGTATCAGCCGGGTCCGGGAGGGCGTTGGCGGCCTCCGCCACCTCGGGGGACCCGAGGAACTCCACGTCATACGCCTTGATGAGAAAACCGGGCTGACGGTTGGGTTCTCCCTCAAAGGTGACGGTCTCAAAGTCCCCCGAGACGGCCAGCTTGCAGCCCTTCACCGCGTAGGCGGCGCACCGCTGGGCCAGCCTGCCCCGCACCTTGGCGGAGATGAAGTCGGTGGGACGGATGCCCTCCCGGGTGCGGTAGCGGCGGTCCGAGGCGATGCGCAGGATGGCGTAGGGCTTGCCCGTGACCTCGTTCAGCTTCAGCTCCACGTCGTTGGTCAGGTTGCCGGTGGCTGTGATCTTCAGCATTGCGTTTTCACTCCTTATATTATAATGTAGGGGACCGCCTTGCGGCGGCCCCCTGTGGGTGGATCAATAGCCGGTCTTGGGCAGGGAGGGCACGACGGGCTTGCCATAGACGGTGGTCACCCACCGGCTGATGGCCTGGACCCAGACCCCGTTGTGCACGCCGCCCACGTCGGCGATGTTGGTGAAGGCGGAGGAGGCCATGTTCCGCACCGCGGTGCATTTCAGCATGGGCTTTTCCACCTGGGCGAAGCCGGCCGGGGCCTGGCCGAACACGAACATGATCTCGGTGACGCGCTCGTTGGAGGCCAGCCCCAGGGCGGCGGAGGACGCCGCCAGGGTGTAGTTCTTCTGGGTGGAGAGGTTATCCGCCAGGGTCCGGGGCTCCCCGCCGTTCACCCGGTAGGTGATCTTGTAGCGGCCCGGGAAATTGTAGGTGCCGGTGACCACTGTGTCCAGCCGCACCTCGGCGGGCAGCGTATCCCTCCAATAGAACGAGGTGAGCATGACGTTGGAATTGTTGCCGATGCTGGAGAAGGTGTAGTTCACCGGCTGGCCGCGCATGGCCTGCTTGGGGCCGGTCTTGGTGATGGACACGCCGGTGGACAGGGCCTTATTGGTCACCTCGAAGCGGACGATCTCGCCGGGATGCTCCAGGTAGGCCGTCAGCTCCTGGTCGCTGACGCCGTAGTTGGCCGGAGCCTTCACCTCTTTGATGGTGTAACGGGAGAGGGGCAGGGGCTTGGAGGTGGCCACGCCCCGGCTGTCGGAGCGGATGGTGTCCACCAGATTGCCCGCCTTGTCCCGAATTTCAAAGACAGCGCCCTCCAGCAGAGTGCCGGCGGGCAGGCCGTTGACGGAGTTGTAGTCGGCGGACTTTTTCGTGATCTGGATCTGGGCGGTGATGGGCGTATTCTTCCACTCAATGAGGGTAGTCTCGCCCGCCTTCACATAGACCGTTTTCATCTGGGTATCGGGGATATAGCCCTTGTTTTCCAGCTCCCGCAGGTAGTAGCGGCCGCCGTCCGCCAGGTCCTCGATGTAGACGTAGCCGGAATTGTCCGAGGTGTATTGACCGATGGGCTTGTTGGTGTTATCGTAGAGCAAGAAGGTAACACCATAGATGCCCTTTCCAGTGACACTGTCGGTTTTGTGGATCAGAATTCCTGAGAAAGCCTTATTTTCCACCGTCAAAGTGGTGTTTTTGCCGTCCTTCACGTTGAAGGTGTGGTGGGTGGAGTCCAGCTTGAATTCCTTCGGGCACTCCGTTTCCACGGCGTAATAATTGCCCGCATCCAGCTGGAGGGTGGCGCGGCCATCGCTATCCGTGGTGATGGTGTCCACCAGGGCATCATCGTCGGCCCGCCTGATCTCAAAGGTGACGTTGGGGATGCGCTTCTCCTTGTTCCCCGCCACCACTTTAATGAGCTCAAAATTGCCTGCGGGGGAATTGTAGAAGGTGAGGTACTGCGTGTCGTCCGGGTTGATCTCCACCGTCTGGATCTGGGTGGCCGGGTCGATGGAATATCCGGGCAGGGTCTTGACCTCTTTCACCACCACGGTGCCGGTGACGGACACCCGGATCTCGCCGTTTTGGTCGGTCTGGAAGATGCCCTTGGAGGACAGGTGGCCGTTGTCCGCGTCCACATACCGCCCGTCCGGGTGGGTGAGCTCGAACTGCACCCCAGCCAGGGGCTTTTGGGTCACAGAGTCCAGCTTGCGGATGACCAGGGTCCCGGCCCTCTCATTCCAGAACACCAGCTCGGGGGCCTGTTTGCCGGATTTGATAGTGATGCTCTTGGGCTCCCCGTTGAGCACGAAGCCCTCCACCGTGGCCACCTCCTGGGCCTTGACCACGGTGCCCGGCTCCAGGTTGGGGATCACGATCTCCCCCTTGGAATCGGTGTAGTAGGTGCCGTCCCCGGCCCCGATGGGCGCGCCGAAGCCGTCCGTCAGCTTGAAGCACACCCCGGCCAGGGGCTCCCGGTTGGTGCCGGTGATGTACTTTTTGATGGTGAGGGTCATCTTGCGGTCGTTCTCCACGGTCATGTCGTTGCCAGTGCCGGTGCCGGTCCCAGTGCCGGTGCCGGTGTTGCCGCCGGGCACGGTCACAGTGCCGCCCCCGGTGCTGCCGGTGAGGGCGTTGGAGCCGTTTTTCACAGTGATGACCTGGGGCGTGGTGTTGAGGACGTACCCATCGGGCACCTTGGTCTCGATGACCTGCACCGTGGTGCCGGGGATCAACCCGGTGACAGTGGCGGTGCCGTCCTTCCCGGTGGTGCAGCGGGCCAGCACGGCCCCATTGCCGTCCTTGATCACGAATTGGGTGTTGGGCACAGGCTTCCCGGTGATTGCGTCCAGCTTGGTGATGGTCAGGCTGCACAGAGGCTCGTTCAGGAACGTCAACGTCTGGGTATCCATGGGGTTCACGGTGACGGTCTGCACCTGGGTGGACTGGTCGATCACATAGCCGGGGGCAGGCTTGGTCTCCTTGACCACGACAGTGCCGGTGATGCCCTCGATGCGGACTTGTCCCTTGTCATCTGTCGTATACAGGCCGTTGCTGGACAGGTGGCCATTGTTATTGTCCACAAACCCGCCGTTGGCGTAGGTGAGCTGGAACTGTGCGCCGGGGATCAGCGCGCCGGTGAGCTTGTCCTTCTTTTCGACGACGAGGGTGCCCGCCCGCTTGTTCCAAAACGTAAGCTGCTGCACCCCGCCCTTGATCTGGATGTCCTGGGGAGTTCCATCAAGGACGAACCCGTCCAGGGTCTTGACCTCCCGGGCGATGACGGTCATGCCCGGCTCCAGCCCGGAGAGGGTGATGTCGCCGGATTTGTCTGTGAAATAGATGCCGTCGTCGGGGCCCACCGCGCCGCCGTTGCCGTCCGTCACCTTGAAGGCCACGCCGGACAGGGGCTCATTTTCCGTGCCCTCCACATACTTGTGGATCACCAGGGTGGCGGTGGGATCGTTGTAGAAGGTGAGCGACTGGGTATCGTTGGCGTCCACCACCACGGTCTGGGAGCGGGTGGCCTCGTGGATGATGTAGCCGGGGATAGTGTGCTGCTCGGTGACCACGTAGGTGCCCGGCTTCAGCCCGGAGATCACGATCTGGCCGTCCTTATTGGTGAAATAGATGCCGTTGCTGGACAGCTTTCCCTCCTGATCGGCCACCACCTGGCCGCTGGAGGTGGTCACCTTGAACTCCACGCCCTCCAGGGGCTTGCCGGTGGCGGAGTCCTTTTTGTTGATGATGAGGGAGCCCTTCTTGGAGTTTTTGACGATGACCGTCTGGGTGTCCCCGCCCTGGCCGATGACCACGTTGGTGCTGGGGGTGTCCATGACGTAGCCGTCCGGGGCTTTGATCTCATTCAGCACGTAGGCGCCAGGGGCCAGGTTGGTGATCCGGATCTCGCCCTGGCTGTCGGTGGTGAAAATGCCGTTCTGGGTCAGGGAGGACGTGCCGATCACGCCGTCCAGGCCAACCTCGCAGCCCGCCGCCGTGGTGACGCGGAACTCAGCGCCGGGCAGGGGCGCATTGGTGGCGCTGTCCCGCTTCTGGACGATGAGCTTGCCACGGGGCTGGTTCTTAAAGGTGAGGACGCTGGTGCGGCCCTCCTTGATCTGGATAGTCTGCGATTGGGTGTCGATCAGGAAGCCAGCCGGGGCCTTCACCTCGGTGACGATGACGCTTTTGCCAGGTTTCAGGCCGGAAATGCGGATCTCGCCCTTCTCGTCGGTGCGGTAGATGCCGTTGGAGTCGCCGATCACGCTTCCGTCTGCGTAAGTGATCTTAAACTCCGCGTTTTGCAGGGTAATGCTGGGATTTGTGGCGCAAACCTTCCTCACAAGGAGAAGTCCGTCCGGCATATTGTCGAAGCGGACCGTGATCACGCTCTGCTCCCCGTTGTCCGCCAGATAGACCGTCTCGGAGGAGTTGATGATGGAGTAGCCGTCCGCCGGGTCCACTTCTTCCACGACGTAGGCCCCGGGCTCCAGCCCGGTCCACATAGCCACGCCATTTTTGTTGGTCACTTTCTGCCCGATCACGGTTCCGCCTGTGCCGCTGCTGCCCGCCAGATAGCGGAGCTGGAAGGTACAGCCGCCCAGGGCTTCGCCGGTGACAGAGTCATACTTTTCGACTATAATACAATTTTTTGGAGTATTTTCGAAGGGAACGGTATGGGTTTCTCCCGCTTTCAGGTAGATATCCTGGGTGTCTGGCTGCTTGATGGTGTAGCCGGGGGCGGGCTCCAGCTCCTTGATGCGGTACCACCCGGTGTCGATGTGCTCCAGCACGATCTCACCGCTGTCGTTGGTCTGGAATACGCCCAGGTCGTTGAGCTCCCCGGTGATCGTGTCGTCGCTGCCCCGCCAGATTTGGAACTTCACCTTGGCGATGGGGCTGTGGGTGATGCTGTCCACCTTAACCACCTTGAGGGTGGGCTTGAGGATGTTGGTGAGCTCGATGGTGGTGGTGTGGTCCGGCTCCAGCTGCACCACATGAACGGTGTCGTCGTGGACGTAATTAGGAGCGGGCTCCACCTCGTAGACCTTGTAGGCCCCGGGACGAAGATTTTCCCAGAAGATCATGCCGTCCTTGTCCGTCTGGCGCTGATCGGTAAAGCCTCCGTCCACCTCCTCGATCTTGAAGGTGACGCCGGGGATGGGCTGGTTGGTCTGGCGGTCCCGCTTCACCAGCCGGACGCCGGGGAGCTTGGAGTTGACAAAATCGACCACCACGTCCTGGTCCTTGGCGGCGTCGATCCAAACGGTCTTGCGGTTGTTGGAGTCCAAAATGTAGGGCTTGGGCACGTCGGTTTCTTCCACCTCATAACACCCACTAAGCATATCCGACAGGGTAACGGTGCCATCCGCCCCCGTCACCACATCGTTCTCATAGCCCAGATTCACGCCCCGGACGTGAAAGCTGGTGCCGGGGATGGGGTCGCCTGTCTCAGCGTCCCGCTTCTGAATGGTCAGATCGCGCTTGTGATGGTTCATCTTGGTTACGGTGATGGTCTGCTCACCCTGGAGGTCCTCGGCCTCCACATGGACGCCCACGGGGGAGCGGTCGCAGTCGAAGCCAGCGGGGGCGGAGACCTCCCGGAATTCGTAGTACCCCTCGCTGACGTTGGACACGGTGATGGTGCCGTCCGCGCCAGTCTCCTCGGTGCCAATCACCTGGCCGTCCCGCAGGATGACGAAGATGGCCCCGGCCAGGGGAGCGTTGCTCTCGTCCACTTTCTTTAGCATGACCTTGACTTTGCTGGAATTTTCAAAAACCAGGGACACGTCATGCTCCCCATCCCAGACGAAGGGCTGTTTGACCTTGCTGACGTCGGAGCTCAAAATATAGCCCTCGGGCGGGGTGATCTCCTCCGCAATGTAGCTGCCGGTGGCAAGTTTGGAGAAGTCCAGATCCTCCTTCAGAATGTAGCCGCCGTCCTTGGTGGTGTACTCGCTCATGAAGCTGCCGCCATCATCCAGCTTGACGCTGGTAATGCGGATCACAGCGCCGGGGATGCCCACGGTGGGGTTGTCGGCGTCCACTTTTTTGATCGTTCCCGTGCCGGTGCTGGGGGTGTCAGGCGTGGGAGTTTCGGGACTTTCCGGCTCGTTATAGAAGGTGAAAACGCTGTTGGCGGAGCCGTTGGGCAGGACGGTGACCAGCTGAGAGGCGGTCTGGGCCACATAGCCCTCGGGCACGGCCTCCTCGGTGATCATATATTGGCCTGCGGTGAGGTTATCCGCATCTTTCGTGAGGGTGATGGTACCGTCCGCGCCGGTTTCTCGGGTGACGGAGAAGGCGGCGGGGTCGTTGGCGTTCTCGATCTTGAACGTCACCCCGGCCATGGGCTTGTTGGAGCCCGCCTCCAGTTTTTTCACGGTGAGCTGGACGGTGTCGATGGTGGGCTGCTCGGGATCGGGCACCGCAATGAGAAGCCGTTGCATGGGGACGCCGGACTGGCCCGCCAGCTTCCAGGGCTGGGACTTATCCCAGTCGTAGATCCACAGATGATACTTTTTGTAGTATTCCGGGTGCTCCTGCATCAGCTTGACCCCGGCGTTGATGTAGTCGTAAGCGGAATTGCCGGTTTTGCCGCCGTCCGCGCTGTCAATGATGGAGTGAATGTCGATCTTACTCCAATCCTTAATGAAGCTGGACTGGCCGTAGGTGTCGTGGTAGAGGCGCATGGCAGCCACGAACTCCTCGGCAGCCTGGTTGATGAAGCCCTCCCGGTCCGTGTTCACGTCCTTCAGGATGCCATGCTCGTAGTACCAGGACATCGCTTGGGCGACCATAAACCAGATATCGGACCAGTATTGGTTCCAGTGCTCTGCCGCGACCGCGTTCCCGGCATCCGTGAAATTGCCGTAGGTGTGGGAATAAATGTAGGACAGCAGCAGCACCAGGGAGGGGTGGGTGACCTCCTCCTTAAAATTCCACTTCTGTCCGTTGGCGGCGGGGCCCAGGGTGCCCTTCTGATAGGCGCACAGGGCGCGGGTGGAGCCAAAGCCCGGTACATCCACCTGCTCGTTAAAGACGTAGGGCAGGCCCACGTTGTTGATGGTGCTGCTGGCGGCCTTGTAGCGGACGGACCGACCGCCGATGGTCATGTAGGCGCTGCTTTTCTGGGTGATGGAGCCGGGGGCGCTGGACAGCCCTGCGGCGAAGGCCGCCAAGGGCAGAGCGCCCAGAACGCACACCAGCGCCAGCAGCAGGGATATAGCGCGCTGGACAAATTTGTTTTTCAAAGTGATCCCTCCATAAAAGGTTAGGCCAGGCCGCGTTTTTGCGGTCTGGCCTTGGCGTTGTAAGCAAACAGTGATCTTTTTTAACTTGGATACCTCGTGTAGAGGATAAGGCCGGGCTGTTTCTCCAGCCACCAGCGGGGGTACTGCCCGCCCCAGTATGCCTTTTGGGTGGGGCCGCTGTCCGTGAAAGTGATGGTATCGCTGGTTTTGCTCACCACCACGATCACATGGCCCCCCAGGTCGTTGTCGTACTCCACCAGATCGCCGGGGCGGAGCTGCTCCCAGCTGGGGCGGTCCACCCGCCGCCAGGGCAGGTCCCCGAAGGCGGCATCGGAGCACAGGATGGCCCAGCCCGCGCAGCTGTGGCTGCTGGCGCCGTATGGTCCGCCGCTGGCGGAGCGGCAGGGCGAGGGCCAGACCGTACCGTTGGGGTACTGTTCCCGCAGGGCGGCCAGGGCGGCCCGCACACTTTCCTCGGCGATGGTCGGGGGGGCGGGCAGGGGTGGCAGGGGTTGTGCAGGTGTGACCGCCTCCT
>Ga0224747_10273_pt1 | contig 10985 bp, 11 predicted proteins | sample LIM_F_Water_Pos_FD_182999 | JGI IMG/M metagenome (GOLD analysis project Ga0224747, IMG submission 182999) | Enriched cells from gastrointestinal tract of the lab mouse from Pacific Northwest National Laboratory (PNNL), Richland, Washington... | ecosystem: Host-associated > Mammals > Digestive... | reverse complement strand
CCTGGATACCGCTGCTGGCTGCACTTGGCCTGTTTATCGGGCTGGGTGGGTTGATTTATTGGCAGTGGAATACCCTGCAGGAACGTGAGCGGGAAGATAGTCAGCATCGCTTTGCGCTTGAGGCGCAGGATATTGGTCAGCGAGTGATGGCGCGCATGCAGGCTTATGAAATGGTCCTGCGTGGCGTTTCGGGGCTGATGAACGGGAGTGACCGGGTTTCTCCCATCGAGTGGGAGCGGGCACTGGATCAGCTGCAATTGCAGGATCGTTATCCGGGAATACAGGCCGTCGCCTGGTCGCGCTACCTGAGCCACGCGCAGTTGGACGATTTTCGAGCCGAGCCGAGCTGAAAGCGGATGAGCACCTCGATTATCAGGTGTTTCCCGAGGGGGGAGCGCGAGTACTACTTGCCCATCGATTACGTCAGTCCTCTGGATTGGCGTAACCGGCGCGTACTTGGTTTCGACATGTTCAGCGAGGCGATCCGTCGTCAGGCCATTGAGCGCAGCCTTGAGAGCGGTGATGCCAGCCTGAGTGGGCCGGTGGCGTCACGCCATCGAGAACGATGACTTCGTGCTGGTCTATCAGCCCCAGCTCCATCTCAATAGCGGCCGCCTGCGCGGCTTCGAGGCCTTGCTGCGCTGGCAGCATCGTGTCGTGGGTACCGTTGCGCCGAACGTGTTCATACCGCTGCTCGAAGAAACCCGCCTGATCAATTGCTTGAGCTGGGGGTGAAGATCGCCATCGATGACTTCGGCACCGGTTACTCGTCACTGGCTTATCTGCGTCATTTCGAACTGGACACGCTGAAGATCGGCCGTCTGTTCGTCTCCAACATGCTCGACTCACCGCGTGACGCCGCGGTGGTCAGCATCATCATCGATTTGGGCCATCATCTGGGGTTGGAGGTCATCGTGCGAGGGCGTCGAAACTCAGGCGCAGCGCGAGTGGCTGACGCAACACCATTGCAGCATCATACAGGGCTTTCTGGTGACGCCGGGTGTGTCGGCCGGCACCGCGATGCAGGTGCCGGCGCAGCTGGATTGGAGCAAGTTGCCCCTGCCACGTGGTGAATGAAGCGCCACTGACGCTTCAGGCTTGCTGGTGAAGGCCGGCGAGCTCCGCATCCTTCTCTTCCCACAGGCGATTGACCCACTGCTGGAATGCCAGGCGGTAGTCGTCGTCCTGATCGTAGTTGCGGCCGATGAATTCGCGCGGAATATCGACCTGCTTGAAAATCACCTGCACGGTATCCAGGCGGCCACAGAGCAGGTCCCAGAAGCCCGGCACACCATGTGGGTAGTGAATGGTGACATTGACGATGGCATGCAGCTGTTCACCCATCGCGTCGAGCACGAAGGCGATGCCGCCGGCCTTGGGCTTGAGCAGGTACTTGAACGGCGATTGCTGCTGCGCATGCTTGGCCGGAGTCAGGCGGGTGCCCTCGAGGAAGTTGAATACCGCCACGGGATTGGTCTTGTAACGCGCGCAGGCCTTGCGCGTGGTGGCCAGATCCTGGCCGCGCTTTTCCGGGTACTTGGCCAGGTATTCCTTGCTGAAACGCTTCATGAAGGGAAACTCCAGCGCCCACCAGCACAGGCCGATCACCGGTACCCAGATCAGCTCCTGCTTGAGGAAGAATTTCAGCAGCGGCATGCGCTGGTTGAGCAGGTACTGCAGCACCAGGATGTCCACCCAGCTCTGGTGGTTGCTGGTCACCAGATAGGAATGACGCGTATCGAAGTGCTCCAGCCCCTGAACCTTCCACTCGATGTGGCCAACCAGGCGCATCCAGAATTTATTGATACCGATCCAGCTTTCGGCGATGCCATGCATGACGAAGCGCAGCGCCCGTTGTATCGGCGCGAAGGGCAATAGCAGTTTGAGCAGGGCGACGAAGAACAGCGGCCAGCACCAGAACAGGGTATTGAGAGCCAGCAGCAGGCTTGCGATCAGGCCGCGCAGCGGCGCGGGAAGAAAGTGCAGCATCGGGCGAACGCCTCCATAAGCAGGCTGCACGTCCGGCGGGCAGCCTGAGAAAGGGGCTTTCTCTGCGCGCCCCGTATCAGTCGAAACAGCTGCGGCGTTCCGTGCAGCGAGCGGGTTCGGCGCCAAGGGTAACGGTTGTGCACTGACCTGCAAGTGCCAGCCATGACCAGTGGGTGCCGTGGTGTGGGGCGCCGAGCGCGCCGCAGGCAACGCCTGTGCGCCACGGCGCGCCCGGCAGGCGCTTCAGTTCGGCAGATCGGCCGCCTGAATGGCCGTCAGTGCGATGGTGTAGACGATGTCGTCGACCAGCGCACCGCGCGACAGGTCGTTCACCGGCTTGCGCAGGCCCTGCAGCATCGGCCCGACACTGATGCACTCGGCGCTGCGCTGCACCGCCTTGTAGGTGGTGTTGCCGGTGTTCAGATCAGGGAACACGAACACCGTGGCACGACCGGCTACCGGGCTGTTCGGCGCCTTCTGCCGCCCGACGCTCTCGATGGCCGCGGCGTCGTACTGCAGCGGGCCGTCGATCAGCAGATCCGGGCGTTTCTCGCGAGCCAGGCGGGTCGCGGCCCGTACCTTTTCCACCAAACCTTTCCAGTACCTGCCCCTGCATGTCCCAGCCGGCCTTGGCGATGGCTGGTGCTATGTACTTGCTGCAGATGTCCCGCTCGGAAAGCGACTTCTTGTCCATTACTCCAGGTTCCTTGCAAAGCTGCGGCTCACTCCGCGCTGCTATGGCCGGCCGTGTTCAGTGATGGCAAATGTACATGCTTTGCTGCTTCAGGTGTTCCAGCGGGCGGGTTCGATGGTCGCTGGAGGGAGTCAATCTCGCTGTGCCAAGATTGAGTCATCGATCACTCCAGGTTCTACCTCATGACCAGTAAATCCGTGCTAATCCGCGAAACCTTCCCTGTCGGCCCCTTGCAGTGCAACTGCACCATCATCGGCGACCCGATTACCAAGAAGGCCATCGTGGTCGATCCGGGTGGCAATCCCAATCTGATCATGGCGCGGCTGGAGGCTCATGGCCTCAAGGTGGTGAGCATCATCCACACCCATGCGCACCTCGATCACTTCCTTGCCTCGGGGCAGATGAAGGAGAAGACCGGTGCCACGCTGCACCTGCACAAGGAGGATCAGTTCCTCTGGGACAATCTGGAGATGCAGTGCAGCATGTTCGGCGTGCCTTACACGCCCGTGCCGGCGCCGGACAAATGGCTGGCCGATGACGAGGAACTGGCCTGTGGCTGCGGCGTGGCCTTGCATACGCCAGGGCACACGCCGGGTTCGATGAGCTTCTGGTTCGAGGGTGCCAAGCTGCTGATCGCCGGTGACACTCTGTTCCGTCGCGGTATCGGCCGTACCGATCTGTGGGGCGGTGATTACGCGACCATCGAGCGTTCGATCAAGCAGCGCCTGTACAGCCTCGACGAGGATGCCACCGTGGTTACCGGCCATGGCCCGGACACTCGCCTGGGCGATGAGATGCGCGAGAACCCCTTTATTCGCGCGTGAGAGGGCACTAATGGCGGCGTGATGACTCAAAGAGCCATCACCCACCGTTCATGGAGACGCCTTCATGTTTCGCCTGCCTGTTATTGCCCTTTGCACCTCTGCGCTGCTGCTTGGCGGTTGCGCCTCGCAGAACCCCTACGATCAGAGCGCACCGAGCTCCAACCGCACCGCCACCTACGGTGGTATCGGTGCGCTGGCCGGCGCGGCTGCCGGTGCGCTGATCAACCATGACAACCGCGGCAAGGGCGCGCTGATCGGCGCGGCCGTGGCCGGTGCCGCAGCGGCAGGTTATGGCTACTACGCCGACAAGCAGGAAGAGGAACTGCGCCGCAGCATGCAGGGCACCGGCGTCGAGGTGCAGCGCCAAGGCGATGTGATTCAGTTGATCATGCCCGGCAACATCACCTTCGCTACCGACTCGGCGCAGATCGCCAGCAGCTTCTATCAGCCGCTGAACAACCTGGCCAATTCCTTCCGCCAGTACAACCAGAACAGCATCGAGGTTGTCGGGCATACCGACAGCACCGGCTCGTATAGCTACAACATGGAGCTGTCGCAGCGTCGCGCGCAAAGCGTGGCCGACTATCTGTTGGCGCAGGGTGTCGACCCCAGTCGCTTGAGTACCCGTGGTATGGGGCCGGATCAGCCCGTAGCCAGCAACGCCACCGCTGAAGGCCGTGCGCAGAATCGCCGTGTCGAAGTGATACTGCGACCGCTGCCAGGTATGCAGTAACGCGCGTGTACGGGGCAGAACTGCTCTGGATCGCAGTCCCTATCCGCCCGGGCTGATAAGCTTGGGCGGAACTTCACCGCGCCTTGGCGGTTCGAAGGCTGCGGCATGTCTGCCCGATACCAGAAGAAATCCTAAGGAAAAGTTATGAAGACCAGGCGTAATCTGATCGCAGCCACTGCGCTCATGGCCTTGCTGGCCGGCTGTACCACCAACCCTTACACCGGCGAGAGCCAGGCCGGCAAAGCCGGCATCTATGGCGGCATCGGCGCCGCGACCGGTGCGGTGATCGGCGCTGCAACTTCGAGCAAAAAGGACCGCACCAAAGGCGCGCTGATCGGTGCGGCCGTCGGTGGCGCCGCCGGTGGTGGTTACGGCTATTATGTCGACACCCAGGAGGCCAAGCTGCGCCAGACCCTGCAGGGCACTGGCGTGCAGGTGCAACGCAACGGCGATGATCTGAAACTGATCATGCCGGGCAATATCACCTTCGCCAGCAACTCGGCGGATATCTCCAGCAGCTTCTACCCGACCCTCAATTCGCTGGTGCTGGTGTTCAAGGAGTTCAACAAGAACGGCGTGAACATCGTCGGTCATACCGATAACACCGGCTCCCTGGAGCTGAACCAGAGCCTGTCGCAGCGTCGTGCGCAAAGCGTGGCCAACTACCTGACCGCCAATGGTGTGCCGGGTCAGCGCATCTCCGCATACGGTGCCGGGCCGAGCCAGCCGATTGCCAGCAACGCCAGCGTAAAGAACTACTCCAATAACTACCCAAGTGTGTCGAAAAAATCGCGGTAACCCAGACTGGTGGGATAGTGAGACTAACGGGTTCTCCACCCGAGTCGAGAACGAGTCCGCCTAGAGCTCCGGTGCAAAATATCTGGATGCCTGCAGCAAATGGCGTAACTCTTCGCCCGAGACAAGTGCATTATCTCAAGCCGCCTGCATAGCGTATTTGCCGAAGGAGAGCTGGAATTCCATGTAGTAATTGCAAAAAAATGCAACAACTGCGACCGACGACAATACCTATCAGGTCGAGCTTTTCAAGCTTGTGCCGTGCTATCGGTCAGTTACTGGTTCAACTCCTGGAAATGCACACGCTTTCACCAAGAGGCCACAGGCTCTGAATCTGAGCCCATCATACTTTCAGGTAAGGTAGGCGCTTATCAATCGTGAAGGTTTGCCTCCTCTCGTGACCCAGACCTATCCAAAGCCCTGGAAAAGCTACCAGGAGCAGCTCGACCAACTAATCGCTCGCGGCATGACCGTCACGGATAACGCCAAAGCATTGGATTACCTGGAGCGCATCGGTTATTACCGGCTAAGCGGCTATTGGTTTGCCTTCCGTGAGCGGACAGAATTCTGCTGCCCTCTCGATCCGCATAGCGGGAAAAAGCCCAAAAAGGTCAAACAAGACCGGCTACCGCTCGATGACTTCCGCCCAGGTACAACCTTCCAGAATGCTGTAGACCTATATGTGTTCGATAAGAAACTGCGGCTGCTCGTGCTGGATGCACTGGAACGCGTTGAAATAGCCCTGCGTGTCGACATTTCTCATAGCCTGGGGAAACACCACAAGTTCGCCTACCTGCAACCGGAGCTGTTTCACGAGAGCTTCTCCAGCAAGCTGGATGGCCAAACAGGCTTGACCAAACACCATGGCTGGCTGAGCAAGCATGCGGCGCTGATCAGCCGCTCCAAAGAAGATTTCATACGCCATAACAAAGAAAAGTACGGCCTACCGTTGGCCGTGTGGGTGGCGTGCGAGGTTTGGGATTTCGGCACACTGTCGACGCTATTCGACGGCATGACCGAAGCGGATCAGGACGCTATTTCGTCGCAGTACAACATCAGCAATGGCCGCATTTTCGCCAGTTGGCTGCGCAGCCTGAACTACCTGCGCAACGTATGCGCACACCACAGCCGGCTGTGGAATCGCAACATCGTTGATCAGCCGAAACTGCCGCCAGTGGCTCAAGTACCTTCATTGGCAACGTTTCATAGCGATCCTCAGCGGCAGGCGCGCCCGTTCATGCTGCTGTGCATGACCCAACATCTGATGAAAATCATCAATCCCTCATCGAGCTGGGGGGTTCGACTGAAAGCGTTGCTGGAAAATGACTTCCCAGACCTGGCTCACCTGGATCTTGGGCTGGATCGGATGGGCGTGGACGATGGCTGGAAGGCGAGAGACTGGTAAATCGCAGGCAATAAAAAACCCCTGAGCAATCTCAGCGCCGGAGCGCATCAACCGACAGGGGCCGTGTTGCTGACGATTATTAGGCAGCTACGCCATTGCGTCAACTGCTGCCTGGCGCCACCTTAATCTCACCGCGCCGACATTCCGCTGCACACCTGAGAACTGCAGTCATCCATACAGACCTCGCCTCATTCCTCAGCGCGGTAATCGCCGGGCAGTTTACCGGTCCATTTGCGGAATGCACGGCGGAAGTTGGACGGGTCGCTGAAACCCAGCAACTGGGCGATTTCATACAGCGGCAAATGCGTGGTGGTCAGGTACTGCAGGGCCAGGCGCTTGCGCACGTCGTCGAGCACCTGCTGGTAGCTGGTACCCATCTGCGTCAGGTGCCGGCGCAGGCTACGGCCGCTGGTGTGCAGGGCGCTGGCGGCGCTTTCCAGGTCGGGAAAATCGCCGGGGCGCGCCAACAACAGGCGTCGCACCCGTGTGAGCAGGCCGTCCTGCACATCGAGACTGGCCAGCAGCGCTTCGCACTGTTGCTCGCACATCTGTACCGTGGCCGGGTTGGCCAGCGCCATCGACCGTTGCAGGTAGTGCTGGGGCAAGCGCAGCCAATGAAAGGGCTGTTCGAACTGTGCGGCCACACCGAACACCTCGGCATAGCGCTCGGCGTAGTCTGGTGCAGGATGAGCGAAGCCGACGGCCAAGCCCTGCAACTCTTCCCCCAGGAGAAAGCGCGCAATGGTATGGATGCTGGTCAGCAGGCCTTCGGCGGTAAAGCGCGATTGCGGCCCCATGGGGAAGGACTCGACGGCGCGTAATTCCATGTCCTCGCCCTGCTCCACCAGCTCCAGTTCGAAGGACAGACCGAGCACGCGATAGTACTTCAGGGCGAACTGCAGCGCCTTGCCCAAATTGGCGCTGGACAGCACCGCGTAGCCAAGAATGCCGTGGGTAGAGACGTTCAGGCGCTGGCCCAGCACCAGGCCAAGCGCCGGTTCGCCGCACCGCTCCAGCGCAGCCTGAGTCAGATGGTGAAAGTCGATAAAGGACAGGCGGGCATTGGGACTGCCAAGCACTTCTGGGCGTACGCGCGCGGCGGCAAACAGTTCGGCACGTGCCAGACCGAGCTCTTCGGCCAGCGCCAGCAATGCCTCGGCGTAGGCAACGGGAACCAGTTCGGCGGTGAAGTTGAGGGTTTGTTTCATGGGTTCGTTGTTCTGGCGACTGGCCGCAAATGACCTTCCCGATTGCGAACCTTAGCTCAGCGAATCCATGCTCGCTGCCCTGCTGCTGCCCCAACTTTCTGCTGGAATAACGCACTGGCCGGATATGACTGTCACCTTGGCTGTTACGAACCTGTCCCCAGCGGCTTATGACGCCCATAGTGGGAACCAGTCAAACAGCGCAATGGAGTTCTCATGGCCAGCACCACACCGGAAGGATTGCAGATTCGTCCCAGGCACATGGATTTCGATCTGCCCAACCCGCTGCCGCGCCACTGGAACGGCGGCGACGCCTTCAAGACCCATTTGTTCGATGCCATGTCGGTGTTGTTTCCCGATGGCGAGCGGTTCTTCATCGATTCGGTGCGCCAGTTCCGCGACCGCATCGACGACCCGGTGCTCAATGAACAGATTCGCGGCTTCATCGGCCAGGAAGGCCATCACAGCCGTGAGCATCTCGAGTACAGCCAGCGCCTGCGCGACCTGGGCTACAACGTCGAGCGCATCGAGAAACGCGCCCGGACGCGCATCCGCTACACCCAGAAGAAGTTCTCACCACAACGCCAGCTGGCCGCGACCGCGGCGCTGGAACACATCACCGCGATCATGGCAGATGGCTTGCTGAGAAATGACGCGTACATGGCCGACGCTCACCCGGCCTTGGCTCGCCTGTGGCGTTGGCATGCGCTCGAGGAGACCGAGCACAAGGCGGTGGCTTTCGACGTTTACAACCAGGTATGCGGCAGCCGCAAGCTGCTGCGCAGGGCGATGCTCATGGGCACCTTCTTCTTCGTGCTCGACACCACCCGCGGCCTGGCGCACATGCTCAAAGTGGACGGCCTGTTGTGGAACTGGCGCGTATGGCGTGACGGCATCCGCTGGATGTGGGGCAAGGAGGGCGTGTTCCGCCCGCTGATCAGCACTTATCTGGACTTCTTCAAGGACGGCTTCCATCCCTGGGAACACAACAACCTGGATCTGTTGCACGCCACCCGCGAGGAGTTTGATGGTACCCCGCTGATTCAGGCCGGAGCCACCTGAAACGCAGCACCTGCCACGTAATACAAACAAGCCCGGAATCTGTCCGTAATCCTGTTCACTTAAGGTTGCACACGTTTGGCTCCCCTCTCCCATTTATGGGAGAGGGGCTGGGGGAGAGGGCAGAAAACACCGCAAAACTGCCAGTTTCCCCCTCTCCCTAACCCTCTCCCCGGAGGGGCGAGGGGACTGATCGAGCTCGACCGTTTCTTAAGTGAACAGCATTACGGAATCTGTCCAGGCTTGTTTCGTGGCCCGGATTTTCTCTGGGCCTTTCCAGGGCAAACTCAACCCAGCAGAAATCTCATTGCATCGGCCGCGCTCTGTTCGAGAATTTCTTCCATGGGGATATGCCCGACACCCGGATAGACCCTGACCTGAACACCTGGCAGATCGCGCTGCCAATGCGGCACATGTTTGGGTGAGATCCAGCGATCGCGATCGCCCCACATGAGCAGGGTTGGCGCCTTGATCAGCGCAACCCGCTCTGGCGTCGTGTGCAGCTCCTCCTTGTTGACCTTCAGCAGCACGCGGAAGATCTCCATCATGCCGCGGCGGTTACCCGGGCGTCGCGACAGATCGTAGTAGCGCTCGACCACACCTCGCTTGATTCGCCCCGGCTCGCCGTAGACCTCCTTGATGCCCTGGGCGATCAAGGCGCGCGGCATCCACATCGGCATGGCGACAGTCGCACCGGGCAGCGCGGCCGCAGCGATCATCCACGGCACCTTGTGCATGGGATAACCGGCCGGGTCGATCAGCACCAGCTTGCCGACGCGCTGCGGCTGCGCCAGGGCGAAGTTCCAGGCGATATAGCCACCAAGGGAGTTGCCGGCGATATCCGCCTTGCCCACCTGCAGGTAATCGAGCAGTTGGCCAAGCACGTGCATCATTCGCTCGACCGAATAGACGCCGTCGCGCGCCGGACCGGTGAGGCCGAACCCCGGAACGTCGAAGCGGATGATGCGGTAATGCGGGGCGAAAGCCTGCACCCACCCGTCCCAGGTGTGCAGCGAAGCGACCACGCCGTGGATCAGTAGCAACGCCGGTTTGTCACGGCTGCCTTCGTCACGGTAATGGACATTGAAGCCGTCAATCTCGACATAGCGAGAACCCTGAGCAGCATTGCCATAACGCGATTTCAGGCGCTCCAGCGGCAGAGGCCCGAAGCCCAGACGGGCGAAGCCTGCAGCCAACGGCGGTTGCAGGGAAGGTCTATTGGCAGACATGCGCGATACCTCGACACTTGCAGTAGGTATCCGCGATCAGAGCATGAGTAGGCGCCAAACACCGCCCAACCTAGGTTGAGCCAAGCACCGTCTTGATCGGCTGCTGCAACGCCCAGATCAGCGCAGTAGACCGAGCCCCTTGGCCCGCGCTACCGCCTGAGTACGCCGCTCGACACCAAGCTTGCTGTTGATGTGACGGGCGTGGGTCTTGACCGTGTGCAGGGAGATGAACAGACGCTCGCTGATCTGCTGATTGGAGCAGCCGCGCGCGATCAACTGCAGCACCGCCAACTCGCGGCCACTGAGTTTTTCCGCCAGGGCGCTCTCCTCTGCAACAATCTCCTCGTCCGAATCCCGACTGCCCGGCAACTGGGCAAGTAACGCGTCGCGCAGCGGACAGGCCGGACGCCCCTGCAAGCGCTCACGTAACCACCGAGGCTGATGCTGCAACAGCTCGATGAAAGGTAACAACGCACCGCCCTGAGCGAGATCCAGGCAACTGTCGAGCTGCTGCTGCGCCTCCCGCTCTCGCCCGGTCTGCTTCAGTAACTGGGCGAGCTGCGCCTGCGCCGCCAGACCGACCAAATGACCACCCAGCCCCTGTGCACGCTGCTGCAACGCACGCAGACGGCGCTCCGCATGCTCCAGCTCGCCCTGTAAGCGCTCCAGAGCCGCCTGCTGCAGATCGATATGCAACGCCAGCTGCGGGTGAAACTCCGGCGCCAGTGCTCCCCCCTGATCACCATAGGTTTCCGCCAACTGAGGCAGCCAGGCGGCAGCCAACTCCACCTGCCCTTGCCGCAGCCACAGCTCACACTTGATCAGCGTGATCATCGCCAGGTAATAGATCGCCGGCACATCCCAGACATGCATCAAGCGTTCGGCCTCACCCAGCAGAGCAAACGCCTCGGCTGGCCGTCCATCACGCCCTTCCAGGCTGGCCAGCACACAATAGCCAATCAACGCACCGACGTCGCGGCAAGCCCTGGCTTCGGCAATCCCCACTCGTAAGCGCTCCACGGCCTGAGGCTGCAGACGCAAACTGAGCAGAT
>Ga0224747_10272_pt1 | contig 10991 bp, 10 predicted proteins | sample LIM_F_Water_Pos_FD_182999 | JGI IMG/M metagenome (GOLD analysis project Ga0224747, IMG submission 182999) | Enriched cells from gastrointestinal tract of the lab mouse from Pacific Northwest National Laboratory (PNNL), Richland, Washington... | ecosystem: Host-associated > Mammals > Digestive... | reverse complement strand
ATGAAACTGTCACAGGCAGTCGGCGTGATTATGGGTGCAAATATCGGTACGACAGTTACCTCGTGGATTCTAAGCCTTTCCGGTATCGAAAGCGGGAATTTTTTTGTAAAACTTCTGAAGCCCTCGTCTTTTTCTCCGGTATTGGCCCTCATCGGTGTGATACTGTTAATGTTTATCAAGAATGCGAAAAAGAATGATGTGGGAACGATTCTGATTGGGTTTGCAGTACTTATGTTCGGAATGGAAACTATGAGCAGCGCCGTAAAGCCGCTTGCAAATGTACCGGAATTCACCTCACTTTTTACGGCATTTGAAAACCCTGTCTTAGGTATGATAGTCGGAGCGGTTCTAACTGCGGTGATTCAGAGTTCTTCTGCTTCCGTCGGTATTTTGCAGGCGATGTGTGCCACCGGAAGCGTCACGGTGGGAGCCGCGCTTCCGGTGATCATGGGACAGAATATCGGAACCTGTGTCACAGCGCTGCTTTCCGGTGTCGGTGCAAACAGAAATGCAAGAAGGGCATCTTTGGTACATCTTTATTTCAACCTGATAGGTACGATTGTGTTTATGGCGGTATTTTATGCCATAAACCATTTTGTACGGTTTGCTTTTTTGTCGGATACGGCAAACGGTGCAGTCATTGCAGTGATACACAGTGTGTTTAATATTGTCTCAACACTCGTGCTGCTTCCTGCTTCCGAGCTGCTGGTAAAACTCGCATATTTTACCATCCCGCAGTCAGAGGACGAGACATTGGAAACGTCAGGAAAAGTGCTGGACGAAAGATTTCTGGAAAAGCCTGCGTTTGCGGTTGCGCAATGTAAAAACGTGGTGTGTGATATGGCGCAGCTTATCTTAAAGGCAATGAGTTTATGTGTATTTGCCCAGGAAAAATATGATGAAAACGCCGTGCAGACAATTATGGAAATTGAGCAGGAAGTAGATGTCAGGGAAGATGAGTTATCGACCTACCTGGCAAAACTTTCCACAAAGCCGCTCTCGGAACGGGACAGTAAAACCATCAATAAATTCAGCAGGTGCATTACGGATTTTGAAAGGATATCCGATTATACAAAGGGCATCGCATATACGCAAAAGAAGCTGTATAAGAGCAAAGAAAAATTTTCAAAGAAAGCGACTGCGGAAGCAAGGCTGATCTATGAGGCAACCCTCGAGATCGTAGAATGTACGGTTTCCGGTTTTATACATGAGGACAAAGAGATGGCGTTTCGTATTGATCCGCTTGCCGATGTGATCAGTCAGGTAAAAAAAGATATCCGAAAAAACCATAGCAAGAGGCTGGAGAAAGGAAGATGCTCTGTGGAACTTGGTTTGGCGCTTACAGATATGGTTACTTCCCTGGAGCGTATTGCGAAGCATTGCTCCAACATAGCGGAGGAACAGATGGCATCCGAAACGGACCAGTACGCATTGCATCAATATGCACGGAATGTCAAAGAGAGAAACGAACTGTATAAGGAACTGTTTGATGGATATACGGAAAAGTATTTGTTAGAAAAAACTTGAGATAATATAAATATAAATTATCCGTATGATGCAGCCTTACAGCGGCGGCTTTGGGAGAAGTGACGTGAAATGGACGGAATAAGCAGAACCTTATTACGCAGTCAAAGCATATGCCTGAGTCGGAAATTTTTATAAAAAGGTGCTGATTATTCCGAATGACAATATATAATGGAGGGAGGTGTACAAAATGGCAATTGGTAGAGTCACAAGCAGCATAGAGGCATTGGCTGCTGCTGTCAATCCTCATAAAGAAGCAGTGGAACTGGTGGAACAGCAGATAGATGAGTTGGCAGATGATCTTGTTCGAGATACCTATGAAACAACAATAAAGCCGGATGATTATGTTTATCCGAGTGAGAATTATAATGATATTATGAAAATCAGTGCCGGAGGACATTTTTCATCATCAAGCAATAACCGTCAGCCTCAATAAAAGTCCGATCGCAGAGATACTTGGGAACCCCCCTCAATGGATGCCCGGCAAATCAAAAAGCTTGACACCTCTAACATATTTCATGCTATAATTTATATAAATACCGTTGCTTTCTGTTCCGGGTATTTCATTTTATCTGATAATTTACCTTATACGCAAAGGAACTCAACATATGAATCTATCCTGCCTGGAAGAAATCCCCATCCAATGGGAGCGTGTCCTTGTCATCGGAAGAACCATGGAAAGGGATAAGAAAAAGTACCATATTATCGGCATGAGCGCCGGCAGTGAACTCAGGCTCTACATAATTGAACCCTTTCATGAGCCGGAAGTGCCCGTGCGCAGAAACAGCCGCAGGCGTCACAGAAGCCAGCTAAAGGAACCGGGAATCCGTCCGGACAGTTACCTGCATTGCAGTACGTTTTATCTGGGGAACACAAAATTAAAGATGCGGGGCGGCAATGCCGGCTCATTAAAACATTCCGAACAGGATTACCAAACGATCTGTTTGTTCCTTGATATGATGCGTGCCGGCTGGACCATACCCGACTGGCTGAAAAATGAGGAATGGGACAATCTCCAACTGGTCACCTTAACCGTTGCAAACCGGAAAAGACTGCCCCGATATGCACCGGATATGCCCATAATCATCGTACACCGGCCCGACTCCAAACGTCATTTTGTCGAAAAAACGCTGACGCTGACAGTGGGAAAAAGACGCTCTTTTTGTTTTAAGGATCATACCGGTGAGGATGTATGGTGTCATATTAACCGGGTTGCTCTGATCGATGTCTGGGACGATGCCGAAAAGGAGTTCAGGGATCCCGGATTTATAAAAAAGGTTACGCCGGAACAATTACGGGAAATCAAAGAGCACTGTTATAAAGCGCTTGAACGCAGCTGCCGTAAGGGAATGTGTTATATCGGAGTGGAATATGAATGCAGCAAAGATTACCAGTTACAGTTTTACACAAAAGAATATTTAAATTCTTATCCTGAAAGCCAAAACGGAAGTGCCTCCTTCTTTCTGATGCACTTAAAGCCCGATCAGGAAAAAGGAATACACGGGCTTTTGTTAAAAGGTTGTATTATGCAGACGGCAGTGCCGCCCGACACCGTCAGGATCCCGGCGGAATTGTTTTTATATTATGAAAAACCGGAAGAGTGGAGTGAATATAACGGAGGAAAAACCACATGAAGGATATCGTTTTACTGTATGAAAACTGCTGTATCTACGAAATTACCATTCTGACTTATTTTCTGAAAGCAACGGAAAGCAATCTTATTTATTGCTCTTTGGATGGCCGGAACATAACGGCAATGGAAGGTTATACCATTATCCCCGATGCGGCTCTCTCCGAAATCAGTTTATCCGAAGTCCGCAGCTTTATTGTTCCCGGCGGCGATATATCCAATATTGGTCAGGATATCGTCTATGACTGCCTGAAAACTTTACAAAAAGCGGGCGTACTGATCGGCGGAATCTGTGCCGGAGTAGATGTTCTGGAAAGAGCGGGACTGCTGCACAATATTCATTCCACCAGAGAAGACGCTTTTGACTGCGTTCTGGATAAAAATATCGTTACCGCCAGAGCCAATGCCTACGTTGACTTTGCAATAGAAACAGCAAAGGCTCTGGATCTGTTTGAAGATGAAGCCGACCTGATGGAGACGATCGCTTTCTGGAAGGAGTTTAAGCGCGCCTGATTTTTTGATTTCAGAAATATGTTAACCTGCAATGATGCTCTCCCACCCGAATGGCAGGTTTTGTTTTCCCGTGATAATCGCTCCCGCAGGTTGTGATCAGATGTCTCTCCCGTGCCGCGGCGTAAAAAAATTCCGCCTGCTCTTTTGTATGGTAACTGCTGAAAGCTTCTATTCCATCTATGCCCAAAATCATAATATCATCCAGCAGGTATAATTTTTCTTTCAGATTTACTCCCGGATGCGCCAATACCGCAAATCCTCCGTTTGCATGGATCAGATCGATAACCTCTTTCATTTTCGGATATTCTATTTCGACATAGCAGGAGGTTCCCTGAGCATAATAGTCCCAGTAAAAATTGACGTAGGGATTATCTCCCCGGTAACCTCCCGGGCGGTACGGTTTTAAAAGCGGATGATTCTGATATTCCTGCCTGCCCAAAAGGACCTCCGCAAACATTTCTCCTGTCCATATATCCTTCTGATAGCGATCCTTTGCCAACGCCCACATATCGTTTTCCGTCACATGAAACCCCAGTGCCTGTGTCAGGGTAAGCCTTTCCATAGATGCCTGAAAGCTCTGCCTCTCTATATTCCGTTCCACTTCCTCAAAGTCATGGCTCTTATAATCTATTCCATAGCCGAGTACATGAAAATTTATGCCCTGAAAAATACAGTCTATCTCGACACCCGGGATATAACGGATATTTTTTGCCCCGGCGGCCTCCTCCGCCTCCGCATTCGCCCGTACACAGTTATGGTCCGTAACAGACATCACTCTTATACCTGCATCAAAACATTTCCGTACCAGTTCCTGCGGACTGTACTCGCCGTCGTCGCTGTAACTGCTGTGCATATGTAGATCAACCATTCTTCGCCTCCTTTATCCTATTTGTTTTGCTTTTTTCAGTAATTTTTCATGCATGAACACCATCATCCCCAGAATCGCCAGTAAATACAACGGCAGGAGCGATGCACTGATATGGTTTGCAATCAGCCCGAAAACCGGCGGCATCAGGCAGGTTCCCACATAAGCCGCCGCCATCTGAACCCCGATCACCGCCTGAGATTTATCCGCTCCGAAATGCTCCGGTGTTGAGTGAATGATGGACGGATAAATCGGCGCACATCCAAGGCCTACCATAATCAGTCCCAAAAGGGCGGCATTTCCTCCGAGCGGCAATAGCAATAATACATTACCAAGCAGGATCACGCCCTGTCCAAGTCTTATCATATGTGTATCATTTAATTTCATTGTCAAAAATCCGCCAAGCGCCCGCCCTGCGGTAATGCCGATATAAAACAGGCTGGCAAAACCTGCCGCCGCCTCGGACGTAAGCCCGCCATGCAGTACAAGGTAACTGCTTGCCCAGAGCCCCGCTGTCTGTTCCACCGCGCAATAACAGAAAAAGGTAATCATCACTTCCTTTGCCCCCGGAATACGGATGATCTGTGCAAGAGAAAGCGCCTCTTTTTGTGATGATCCGCCGGCGCCGTTATCTCCGAAATCCGCTCCTGCGGCACCCTGACGTTTCCACAGCGGCAGGCTGATCAGCAGGATCATTGTCAACAGTATCTGCAAAATGCCGATATAGCGGTAACCCATATTCCAGCTCTGACCGTTTGACAACGCAAATCCCATGATATAAGGTCCAAGGGAAGCCCCTACGCCCCACATGCAATGCAGCCAGCTCATATGGCGGCTCGCATAGTGAAGCGCCACATAATTATTCAGGGAAGCATCCACACAGCCTGCGCCGAGGCCGTAGGGAATTGCCCAGATACACAATGCCGCAAAGGAATGGCTTATCGAAAAGCCGAATAATGCCGCGGCGGTGGTCAGCACACTGATCGCCGTCACTTTTCCCGTCCCCAGTTTTTTTGTCAGACGGTCACACTGCAAACTGGAAACAATTGTTCCCGCGGCAATGATCATCGAAATACCGCCCGCATAGGAAACCGGTACGGAAAACTCCCGGTACATAAGCGGCCACGCCGAACCCAAAAGGGAATCCGGCAGCCCAAGGCTGATAAATGCCAGATAAATAATAGCTAACAGTAACTGAAACATACTTTGACCTCCTTGACAGCATCCGCTGCTTTCGCTTTACTTTTCTTTACTGTCATTAGTTTATCGACATTTACGCCTTGATACAATCTGTTTTTGGACATATAATATAAAAAAACCGACTAACACGGACCGTGTTATGGCATTGTCGGTTTTCAAATTACATACCGCCCACATAAAAAGGAGAAATCACTTGGCACTGCAGGAATGTACATTACATCAGAATCAAAGATTAAAAGAACTGAACCCCCACGGCACTCTTGCCTTTCCCTGCGCCGGATATTCTTCCGTCTATACAGACAGCGAAGAACATGCCATACCGTGGCACTGGCACGAAGACCTGGAGATCATATATATGGTGGAAGGACGCATGGAACTGAAAATACCTTCCAAAGCATTTTATCTGAAAGAAGGGGATGCTTTTGCCATCAATTCAAATATCCTTCATTACGGCATCGGCGCGGACTATTGCCACCTGTACTCCCTTGTTTTCAGCCCTCTGCTTATCTCCGGCAATGAAGATTCCGTATTTGCCCGGAAATATATACAGCCGCTGGTATCCTGCAGCAGTTTTACCGCCACGCCCCTTTTTCGCACCGGGCGGGAAGATATTCTACAGTGGTTCTTATGCGCATTTGAAGCAATGCGAAATGAACCCGCCGGGTTTGAGTTTACGGTCCGGGAAAATCTGTCCCGGATCTGTTTTTTTCTGGCGAAAGAATTTGAAGATACCCTGAATGCCTCCGGTCCTGCTCCCGGACAGGATAACCTGCGTATCCGGAAAATGCTGGAATTTATCCACAAAAATTTTTCTGCCGACATTTCCCTGTCGGATATCGCAAAGTCCGCCGATATCGGAGAGCGGGAATGCCTGCGCTGCTTTCAGAAAACCATACAGCTTTCTCCTGTCCAGTATCTGTTAAAATACCGCATCATGCAGGGCGCCGAGATGCTTTTATGCTGTCCGGAGTGCAGTATTTCCGATATCGCGTCTTCCTGCGGCTTCGACAGCCCCAGCAACTTTGCCGGAACTTTTAAACGGTTTCATAACCAAACGCCCCGGGAATACAGGAAAGTATTTGGCGGGCGCTAAAAGGCATTTTTTGAGCATTTGAGGCATCCGTCCTCCATCTCATAAACCTTATCACAGAGTTCCTCCATATCCTCCCTGTGATGGCTCGACAGCAGAATCGTGGTGCCTTCCTTTTTCAATTTTAAAAAAAGTTCTCTGATCTCAGCGGCTCCCTCCCGGTCCAGCCCGTTCATCGGTTCATCCAGCACCAGAAATTTCGGATGTTCCATGATCGCCTGGGCGATACCCAGCCGCTGCCGCATACCAAGGGAATATTTTTTCACCTTCTTTCTGCTATCCGGATCAAGCCCTACAAGTTCCATACTTTTTCGGATCTCATCCTTTCCTATCTGCTTTTTGATGGCGGCAAGGTATTCCAGATTTTTATAACCGCTGAATGCGCCCAGAAATCCGGGTGTCTCAATGATAATACCCGTATCTTCCGCGAAGTCCGTATTCTTTCCGATCTCTTTTCCATTCACAAAAATTTTTCCTGTGGTCGGCTTTAGAAAACCGATGATCATCTTAAATAATACGGTTTTTCCGGAACCGTTTCTGCCTGCTATTCCATATATTTTTCCCGCATCCAGAGACAGCGAAACCTCTCTGACCACTGTCTCATCGCCAAATTTTTTGCTCACGTTTTTTATTTCCGCAATACATTCCATACTTTTCCTCATTTCTGCGTTGCTTTTGGCTCAGGCTGCCCGGTCTGCACATGAACGAGTTTGTGACAAGCAACGCGCAGACACAAATCCTGCGATCTTTACCTCTCTGTTTTACCCGGCGGTTTCCGCTCCGTGGATTTATGGGAAACCGTCTTTTCTTTCAAGCAACAGTGCTCCCATCTTCCACGCCGCCGCGATCATCAGGCCTTCTAAAAGAATTACCGCCGCCGGGGAAAAACCGTAAACCTCCTCCACCCTGTCGCTCTGCAAATACATCCCCCAGTTGCCAAACATATATTTTGATATATCCCACCAGTAAAAGCCCACCGTATAAGTTGACACCTCTGTCATAAATAGAACCGCCGGTGTTACATGCCGAAAACCGGCCAAATCAAGCAGGCAGAAAATACTCGCCAGTGTCAGCATGTGAACCAGCCACAAAAGCATCATCAGTATCTCTTCTTTCCCCTGTATTCCTGTATATTTCCCGAAAAAGTCAAGTCCTTTCATACAACATGCATAGCACAGACATCCCGCCGCGGCTGCCGGAAATAAATCCCGAAACTCCATATTCCACCAGCTCTTCTTTCCGCCGAGCCGCACCATCTCAAATACAAAAATCTGTCGTCTGCGGCTCAAATAGATTCCTGTAATAAAAAGGATCACCGCCACTCCCATCAGCCACCGCCCCATCGGAATCAGCGGGATTCTTCCAAAATAGATGCTTCCGGCATCGGGATATTCAATTCCCCCAAGATAATCATATAAAAATCCTTTTTCCATCCTTTCCCCCTGTTCCGACTGCCGTTCTCTTTAAATACTGTTTTATTCCTGTGCATCCCCCTTAAAATCCACCTTATCCATAAAACGGTCTCCCACAACCACAAGCACTGCCGCAAGCCCAGCCATAACCGCCACAGGCTGCGCCAGATGCATTCCGCCGGAATCCGCAAAATTTCCCGGACGTGCATATTCCATCAGCGCAAATCTGATATCCCCCGAAAAAGCCAGTCCATAGCCGCTGATATGCACAATAAAAGAGATAACAATCCCCCAGATACCGCCGAGCAGCAAATTACAAGTATAAAGAATGATTCCCATCAACACCAGATACAGGAAAAAGCACAACGCAGTCGCCGCAAAAGCCTGGGGCACATTCATCTCGCGCATCATGTTCTGCCGCAGAAAACTGATCCCGTACTCCCCGCCCTTTCTCATATCATAATCCCTGGACAGCATATACACCGGATTGCTCCACATCTTTCCCGCAAAGCCGCAGGGAAGGGAGGCAAGTATCATGGGAACCGCCACCGCCGCCGTATAGAATGCCGCCTGTGCCAGAATATAGAGCACCATAGCGAGATTCCAGCTTCGCTTTCTGGTACGGTACAGGGAATAGTAAGTATTACCATTGATAAAAGGTGCGTCAGAGACAATGAGAAACCATCCCAACACCAGAAACATCACACTTTTGTATTCATGTTCCACCACCGGAAAAGCTTCCAGAATATTCACCGGCTCCCCTGTACCTGCCGCATAGTCCAGAAAATTTTTCAGCCAGAAAACCGGCACCGTCATCCCCGCCAGAAAGCCCATTATGACACGCTTGTCATTCCACTCATACAGGAGCAGGCTCCTTGTCATATGTAAAACACTCCGCAATTTTTTCATACTTTCCTCTGTCCTTATATAGCCGGCGATAGGAGTCCCATATATAAACCCCATGCCATATTTCCCTCAGCATCTCCTCTCCTGCCTTATCCCAACATGAACCGCAAAAAGTGCGGCGGCAATATAAAGCAGATCGATCAAAACCGCCAGCGGATAGTTTCCACGTCCGACATCATCCCCCGCCAGCAAAAATATCGGATTAAATGATCTGTATCCGATGAAAAGCCACAGCGCATCATAGAGAATAAAAGGTGCCAGCAGACTGACATACCGGTTCGGAATCCACACCGCGAAAGCAAACCCCACAAGCGCCCACAGCACACCGAACAAAAACCCAAGGACCACTTTCCCGCCGACCACATACCAGTCCCCGTACTTTATAATTGCTTCTATAATCTTCGTCCCGGCGAGAAGTCCCTCATCCGAGTCTGTGGGAATCCCGGGGACGCCTCCTATATAAACAATCAGGCAAATCACCGCAATTGGCACCGCAATCATCATGCCGCCGGAAAATCCCACCGTGACGGCTCTCACCTTCATAAACCCGGCAAACCCTGTCCGATGCAGGATCATCCTCAGATAACCGCTGTTATGCTCCTCACAGAAAACAGATGCATATGCCAGAACCGGAAAGACCGCCGCAAAAGGCGAAAACCCCGAAGCGTGAAAGACATTTCCAAAACCATACAGATAACTTCTGCTGCCGTCCAGAGGCGTATCAAGCACCGCCGCCGGAAGCAAAATGACCAGCACAAACACGATCCCGACAAAAAATCCCGGATTTATAATACTCCTTTTCAAATCCTGTATGAAAAATTTCTTCATGCCGACTCCTGCCTCTCTTTCAAAGCGTGTTCCCTCCGTGTTCTTTTATATTGCCGCATCCGCTGCGGAAAGTATCCGAAGCCTTTGCCCTGTTGCTGACCGGTCCGATTCGTAAATGACAGCTTTGTCACTGCGCCGCCACAAGTTCCCCCGTCACCGCATCGATATAGACCGTCCAGTTAAAATCATTACTGCCCACCTCTCCGGTATATTCAACATACTCCTCCGGTTCCATATGAATATTCCACATCGGGACAAGTTCCAGCACATTATCTTTCTGTTCCACGAAGTACACCAGTTCCACCGTGGAAAAGGGAACATCCTCCACACAATACAGGCTGCCGTCTTTCAAATAAGTTTCCAGAAGCTTTTGTACTTTGTCAAAGCTTAAAATTTTCTCTTTTTCTGTCGCAGATACCTGCTCCATAAGGCAGTTCCACATCCCGATTTCCGCCACGCCTTCCTCACTCACCCAGGCAACCCCGCGAGGGTATACTTTCGAGATATCCTCCTGCCCGAAGCAGTAAGCAACCGGCATTCCATACACAACAGGGCAAAACTGCACTTCATAAACGGAAAAACCGTTATCCTCATAAAAATATGCTTCTATCAGATATATATCCTCTATTCCCAAAACGGAAAGCCTGCTCATCAAAAGATCTTTCGCATCCTGCAGGGAAAAAGAAACATCTCCTCCATTTTCCTTTTTTACATCCACCTTCTGCGCCTCTTCCTTAGCCACGGCATAGCATTTTTCCATCAGAGCGGCGTCTTCGTAACTGCCGCCTGTCCCGCCGACGAAAACCGCCTTTCTGTTTCCATCCGTCAGGGCAAGGCGGCTCCCGTCTCCCACGCCGGCTATCTCTATCATACTGTTTCCCTCACCCAGTTTCTCATCGATCTCCGCTACCCGCTGTCTTTCCGCTTCCTCTTCCGCCAGCAGTTCTTCCGTGAAATCCTTTACCTCTCCCTGAGGTTCCAGGAAACTTCTCAATGTCTCCTCCCTCAGCCTGCTGTCCGCCT
>Ga0224747_10266_pt1 | contig 11069 bp, 11 predicted proteins | sample LIM_F_Water_Pos_FD_182999 | JGI IMG/M metagenome (GOLD analysis project Ga0224747, IMG submission 182999) | Enriched cells from gastrointestinal tract of the lab mouse from Pacific Northwest National Laboratory (PNNL), Richland, Washington... | ecosystem: Host-associated > Mammals > Digestive... | reverse complement strand
AAAAAATCACAAGTTATAAATCCTATAGGGGCATTAACACCGCAAGAGCAAGCTTGCAATAATGAAATACTATCAATGTTAGAATACATTAAGCAAAATAATCTGAGAATTTCAGAAATTGATGTTTTGAAAGGAAATAATTTGAAATTTATAGATGATAAGCTTAATCTGGCAAAGAGTAAAGCAGCTCAAATAGATAATAAGCAAAAAATGAAACTGGACACTCTCATACGAAAATATTTTTCGATTTATAACTCTTATATTAAGGAAGTGGTGTATGATGTTCAAATGAACGGAAAGAAAATAAATATAAGTTGTGCAAAGCTTAATTTTGAAAAGAATCATCCAACAATTTGATAAGTTGGGAATATATAAGCAAGAGTTTTTGAAAAAATACTGTTATTCCGGTGTCTAATAAGGCAATTTTCAAAGCGTAAGGAGGGAATTGATATGTCGGTAAATTCTTATTTGAAAAATTTAGCGAGTGAACTCGTTTTATCTGAATCCGAGAAAAATCATGTAGCTACATCTGTTGATACTATCGAGGGTAGGCTTGATATCTATTTTGAAAGTGAAGTAACGGAGAAGAATGTGTTTGGATCTTATGAAAGAGGAACGATACTTCCAAGAAGAGCAGATGAGGATTCTGACGTAGATATCATGGTTGTCTTTGGATCGAATCCTCATGGGTACAAGCCACAGACTTTTTTGAATAAGCTGAAGGCCTTTGCTGAGCACTATTACAGTACATCCGAGATATATCAGTCGAGTCCTACGATTGTTTTGGAACTTAATCATATAAAATTCGAGCTGACGCCATCCTATCTTTTGTATGGAACTTATTACATTCCGAATGGACAATCGGATTGGATGACAACAGATCCTGATGAATTTAGCATTAATCTAATGGAATGTAATAAGAGCAATGATTATAAAATAAAACCTATAATTCGTTTGCTCAAGTATTGGAATATTCAGAAGAATTCTAGGGATATGAAGTCATATAAACTTGAGGAAGAGATAGCCGATGGTTTGATGTATTCGTACTACTCGTGTTCATCATATACAGACTACCTGAAAGCTGGATTTAAAGAGATTAAGAACAATACCGATTATTCCAATGTAAATACAGCTATTGACTATATAGATAAGGCCATTTGTTATGAAGAGCATGGAATGTCTGAGACTGCCTTATCGGAGATTAAAAAGGTTTTTCCGGAGATATGATATGAGTAGAAGAGATGATGTAAACCAGTTATACAAATATTCAAATTATCTTGCTAGATTTGAATCGGTACTATTTTGGCTTGATATTATTGCAGGAGTAATTGCGGTTTTCGGAAATGTTCAGGTGTCTGCATTTGCGATAATGATTCAAATTGTGGTTGCGGTGCTATATTTTGTTTCCAATGCAGCCGATGATGGATACTTTTGGTATAGAGCTGAAAAAGTACGGCGAAAAAATAATATTGAAAATGGTCTTGGAACAAGACTTTCAGAATTTGAAACTGAGGAATACTACAATAACCAAATAAATCCATCAATAAAAAAATATGCGCTTAACTCTCTGGAGAGTAATTATTTCAGTAAGAATATTGCAGGTAAGATGATTTTGGGAAGTTGTATAAAATCTGTTTTTGCTATAATTGTGCTTATCATAGCATGTAGATTTGTGCAGGATTCGGAACTTCTCCTTATCGTTGCACAGACTGCGTTATCATCTTATGTTCTTCTTGATACGGTGATGTTGATCTTTTACAAGGTCAGGCTGGATAGTCTGTTTGATGAAGGATATGCCATAATGATAAGCCAGCGTATAAAGGGAAAAGGAAAGAATGCATCTCTCTTGGCATATTCAGTGGAGTATGAAGCTATCAAAGCACATTACAAAATCAGACTGGATGAGAAGTCATTTAAGAATGAAAATCAGAGATTAAGTGCTGAGTGGGAGCGGATTTTAGAGCATTGAGAACAGTAACAATTTAATTATGTTCTGCTGCAAAACAAGTAAATCTGGTATGGTTAATGACTTGGTACTCACTTGGGAATAGATAAGGAACAACCTTTTATTGTTTCATGGTCACACTTTTTTATGAAGATTGGGATTTTTAGGAAAAGGACAGGTAAATATTCTACTACAACCAGACAAAGTGAAGGCAGAAGCTAAGAAAAAGGAAAACGAAAATTTTAAATTCCGTAGCTATTTGAAAGGTCATGCGGACGAGGATGAGCTAGATAAGTAATTTTTACGATTACATAAAGAGCTTTTTGCGGACTATGATTGCAGTAAATGCGGAAACTGTTGCAAGATGTATAAAGGAAGTATTTCGGCAGAAGATATTTACAGGGATGCGCAATGCTTGGGAATTACACCAGAGCAGTTTGTGGATGTTTACTTGGAAAAAGAAGAATATGACATGAACTATCAAACTAAGCATAAACCATGCGATTTCTTACAGGAAGGCGGAAATTGTAAATTGGGAGACTGTAAACCAGATAGTTGTAAAAAATATCCATATACTGATCAGCCGGAGAGATTGTCAAGTTTGCTTAGTGTATTAGATGTGATAGAGATTTGTCCGGTAGCTTTTGAGATTTTTGAGAGATTGAAGGTAAGCGCTCAATAACAGAGTGCCTTTCATTCATAGTCAATTACATGAGATAATACTCCAAATATCAAGTTGAAGTTTTTCAAGTTTTTCAATTTAACTCGAAAGGAGTTCTCATGGATCAAGTTACTTTAGTGAAAAATCAGTATCGGCTTGAGCAATGGAGCCGATTGATTCAAGACTGCCAGTCAAGTGGCATGAGGGTTGATGACTGGTGTGAAGCAAATGGTGTTACACATCATGCTTATTATTACTGGCTCCGCAAGGTAAGAAAAGCCGCCTGTCAGGATCTTTCTGTTACCTCTGAAATGGAATCGTCAACTCACTTCAAACAGCTGGAAGTACAGGTCCCAACGGCTAATACCCAGGCGGCAGTCATCATTCATCTTCCTTCCGCTACACTGGAAATACAAAACGGTGCAGCTCAACAGACTGTGGAGGCAGTGCTTCTTGCTCTGAAATCCATATGTCAGGTGACATCACGATTGCAAGAGAAATCTGCCTGGCCTGCGGTTACACAGACATGCGCAAATCCATTGATGGACTGGCGGCTGTGGTTGAGCAGCAATTCAACCTGAATCCATTTCAGCCGGCGCTGTTTCTGTTCTGTGGAAAACGTTGTGACCGACTGAAAGCACTTCTCTGGGAAGGCGATGGTTTTGTGCTTCTCTATAAGCGTCTTGAAAGCGGAAGGTTTCAATGGCCAGGGACACAATCCGAATGCCGTCCGATCACCTGGCAGGAATTCCGCTGGCTGATGGAGGGGCTCCAGATAAAACAAAAAAGTGCTATCAAACCGGCTCTTCCAGCAAGTTTTTGCTGACAGTAAAAGTGCCGCGAGCCCTTGTATTTACTGGATTTTTCAGCATTTTGTGGTATAATTATCTCATCAAAAACAGGTGAGGAAAGCCACAAATGAATGAAAAAGATGCGTATATCATGCACCTTGAAAACACCATAAAAGACCTGCAGAATCAGGTCAGCAGCCTCACCGAAATGATCATGCTGCTCCGTAAGGATAAGTTTGGTTCTTCCAGTGAGAAGCCTCCAAAGAATGAGTTCCCCGGGCAGCTTTCTTTATTTAATGAGGCTGAAGTGGAAGCAGATCCATCTGCATCTGAACCGATCACCCGTGATGTGAAAGGCTATAAACGAGTCAACTCTAAAACCAGGCGGGAAGAACTGATCAAAGATCTTCCGGTTCGTGAGGTTCCATGTGAATTATCTGATTACGAAATGTTCTGTGAACAGTGCGGAACACCCTTGAAGCCTCTGGGAAAGGAAACAGTACGTGAAGAACTGGAATACATTCCCGCACAGTTACGTATTGTACGCTATGTCAGATGGACTTATGAGTGTCCGAAATGCAAGCATACGGACAAATGCTTTATCAAAAAAGCACCTGCACCAACTTCTCTGATGAACCATTCACTGGCTTCTCCCAGCTCAGTGGCACAGGTCATGTACCAGAAATACGTAAATTCGACACCGCTCTATCGTCAGGAAAAGGAATGGGAACAGCTTGGGATATCTTTAAGCCGGGCAGCTATGGCGAACTGGATTATCCGCTGCGCAAAGGATTACCTGATCCCTGTTACGCAACATCTCCGGAAGCTGCTCCTTAAGCGGGATATCGTCCACTGTGACGAGACACCGGTGCAAGTCCTGAAAGAGGACGGTAAGAAGCCACAGACGAAATCTTATATGTGGCTGTACCGAACCGGTAATGATGACAGGGCGCCGATTATCCTCTATGATTATCAACCATCCCGAAACGCAGAACATGCCGTGACATTCCTTAAAGATTTCAAGGGCTGTGTTCATTCGGATGGATATCAGGGCTGCAACAAACTGAAGGACATCACAAGATGTGGCTGCCGGGCCCATCTGAGAAGAAAGTTTGTTGAGGCTATCCCGGCAAAGAAATCCGAGGGTGCTCCCTTAACAGCAGCTGAGATCGGTCGGGATTATTGTAATCAGCTCTTTAAAATCGAAGAGTCCCTGAAAGGCGTATCTGCTGAATCAAGATATCTGCAGCGTCAGGAACTGGAAAAACCAGTCCTTGAGGCTTTTTGGTGCTGGCTTGAAAAAGTACAGCCCCTGCGGGGATCTGCTTTAGGAAAAGCAGTCACCTATGCGCAGAACCAAAGCCATATATGGAAAACTATCTCTTGGACGGAAGACTTTCCATATCGAATAACGCAGCTGAAAACGCCATCCGACCGTTTACGGTTGGCAGAAAAAACCGGCTCTTTTGGGCCACCCCGAAAGGAGCAAAAGCATCGGCTGCTGTATATAGTCTGGTTGAAACCGCAAAAGCAAACGGACTCAACGTATACACATATCTGGAATATCTTCTTATGTACATGCCCGATTCCGATTGGCAGAATTATCCGGATGTCCTGGATGCACTGATGCCATGGGCGCAGGCTGTACAGGAAGAATGTAAACAGTAGAAACTCAAGGGCGGGGATTATACCTCGCCTTTTGTTATTAATCAAGGCACTCTGTTATTGAGCGCTTACAACTGACTGGCGGATATGCTGGCAAATTTAATTGAAAAATATGCGTCAGATTTGGATATAGAAAATTTACCTGATATAACAGTAGACAATCATGCGGAAGAAAAAATAAGGCAACAAAAGACTGGAAAGATGTTTCTTGCCAATAGCAATTGTATAATGCATAATAAACTTGATAAGAATGTCTAAACCAAATTTGAAAAAAACATACTTGCTCATATTTGAGTGAAAGTACAAGGAGATGAGGATGGATTACAGAGATGAAATGGGAAATTCAAATATTATAATCTATACAACAGAGGATGGTTTGTCTAAGATCGAAACAACTTTTGATGGGGATACTGTGTGGCTGTCTATTGACCAAATGGCAGAACTGTTTCAGAGAGATAAATCAACAATTTCAAGGCATATTAAAAATATTTATTCAGAAGAAGAACTTGTGCAGGAAGCAACTGTTGCATATTTTGCAACAGTTCAAAATGAAGGAAACAGACAGGTAGAACGCAGCATTTGTTATTATAATCTCGATGTAATCATCTCTGTCGGCTACCGTGTAAAATCAAAACGCGGCACACAGTTCAGAATATGGGCAACCGGAATCTTGAAAGAGTATATGCGTAAAGGCTTTGCACTGGACGATGAACGTCTGAAAGATTTAGGCGGCGGTGGATATTTTAAGGAACTGCTTGAACGGATTAGGGACATTCGTGCCTCCGAAAAGGTATTTTACAGGCAGGTACTGGAGATTTATGCTACCAGCATTGACTATGATCCGAAAGCGGAAATATCCATTCAGTTTTTTCAGAAGGTTCAGAACAAAATTCATTATGCTATTCATGGGCAGACTGCGGCGGAAGTTATTTATACAAGGGCAGATGCGGAAAAAGAATTTATGGGGCTTACCACGTTTGCAGGAAACCAGCCGACTTTGCGGGAAGCCGTCATTGCCAAAAACTATCTGGATGAAAAAGAACTTCGTGCAATGGGGCAGCTTGTGTCGGGATATTTAGATTTTGCAGAACGTCAGGCAGAACGGGAACAGGCTATGACCATGAAAGATTGGGCGAAGCACTTAGACCGGATTTTAACAATGAGCGGCGAACAATTATTGTCAGGAAATGGATGTGTGACGCATAAGCAGGCGGTGGAAAAAGCAACCGGAGAATATAAAAAATATAAAGAGCGTACTTTAAGTGATGTGGAACAAGATTATTTGAACTCGATAAAAATACTGGGTAAAAAGGCGGATAAAGAATAAAATTTGTAGATTTATAAAAGAATGTGGTTATCAAAATGAAAAATGGAAAATATATGCACAGAGGAAGAATAAAGGTTTATACATATACAAGAGTATCTACAGCCATGCAGACAGACGGTGTTTCCTTTGTTCTTGTTTTTAAACTGTCTCGATTTGGCAGAAATGCGGCGGACGTACTTTCTACATTGCAGATTATGCAGGACTTTGGCGTAAATCTGATCTGCGTGGAAGATGGAATGCCGGATTTGCGCCATATGGTTATCAGCTGATAGACGGCAAACTTCAGATTAACGAGGAAGAAGCAGAAGCTATCAGAGTAATCTTTGACCAGTACGTATATACAGATATTGGCGCTAACGGTGTTGCAAAATATCTTGAAAACTGTAGCATTCATAAAATACAGCGGCAGAACGGGAAAAATCCTCTTTTTGATGCGCATTTAGTACGCCTTATTCTGAAAAATCCGGTATATTGCGGTAAAATTGCTTATGGACGCAGAAAGACAGAAAAAGTCCATGGAACACGAAACGAGTATCATCTTGTGGAACAGGATAATTATATTCTGGTAGACGGATTGCATGAAGCTATTATTGCGGAAGATGTCTGGCAGGCTGCACAGGTTAAGCTGATTGCACAGGCAAAGAAATATGAACATGTAAATAGAGGCAAAGACGCGAAAGCGCATCTCCTTTCGAGAATTGTCAGATGTCCGGTCTGCGGAGCGGGATCCGAAATAAGCACATAAAAAACTACTTTGATGTTTCGGTAGTAGTTGAATCGGGTGTGGGAACACAAACGGAAAATAAAGGCTTCCCGCAATCAACGTGTCTATGTAGTTCCCACCTTGCGGATAAAATATAGGCAACAGGCACTTAGGAATTGAATGGGATAGGCGTATCATTAGAGATAGTGGTACGCTTATTTTAGATAGTATTTTACAGAGATGTGACTTCTTATGAAACGATGTGAAAATGCTTACGATAGGATGTTCCTCTTTTTTGTTTTTAGATATAAAACAGCGTGTTTGCTTAAAATCAAAAAACCTCAAATATTGACTTCAAGAGTTCCTTTCTATATAATACTAGGCTAGATGGCAGGAAACTGTTATATGGAATTATTTTTTAAGAGGTTGCAGATATGTTTAAGATAGCAATTTGTGATGATGAAGAAATATTTATCCATACATTAAAAGAAAATTTAGATAGATATGCTGCGGATACCGGGGTAGAATTTTGTTGCCAGACTTATGCTGACGGAAGTGAGCTGCTTGCAAAGTATCAGCCCGATCTTGACTTGATTTTTATGGATATCAAGATGGAAAAGCTGGACGGCTTAAAAACGGCGGAAGAAATCAGGAAGATGGACAGTAATGTCGGGCTTGTATTTTTAACTTCTTTAAAACAGTATGTTTGGAAAGGTTATGAATACAGTGCGGTTAATTATCTTTTAAAACCTGTTAAATATAATGTGCTGAAAATGGAGTTAGATCGTTATTTTGCCCGTTATCAGGGAAAAGAGGAGCCATATCTTAGTTTTGCAAATGATAGTGGGAAATACAAGGTGCTGTATAAAAATCTGTCCTATGCGGAAACCAACAAGCGCAATGTTATGTTGCATTTTGACGGACAGGAACAGATTATTTATAAAACTATGAAAGAAATATCTTCGCTGCTTTCACAGCAGCCGCAATTCGTCTGCTGTCATAAAAGTTTTGTGGTCAATCTTTCCTTTGTGAAAAGTCTTGAGGGACTGGAACTTATACTGACCACAGGAAAGCGCATCCCCATCAGCCAGCCGAAGCGAAAGGATTTTATGGTAAAACTGACGGATTACTGGGGGAATATGCTATGATGTGGCTGTATCAAAGCTTAGATATTCTATCAACGATTACAGAGTCGGTCAGTTTATTGGTTTTTGGTATCTGTTTTTGCAAGAAGTCCCGTTTTCATTCTCCAGGATATAAATGGTGCATTTTAGGCGCCTATTTTATTTGTGTTTATGCATTTACCTGGTGTTCAGAATTGGGAGCATACAAAATACCTGTCTTCATTATAATGGGGATTGTCATTTTGAAGATATTTTATAAAGACAGTATCTATCAATGTGTTGTTGCTTATGAAGTATATTTTCTTGTGGTATCAGTCATACCTGAGAGTATTAGCACGTTGGTTTTTACATTGATCTTGGATGAGGATTTGATCGTCAGGGTGGGCAGCAGGTATTTTCTAAGCTGGGAAACATATTTTTTGGTGTTGGCAATCAGGGTTTTGACTGTTTTGGTTGTTTATAAAATATGCAGGAAAAATCAATACCGGCTTATGTGGAAAGATGCACTTGTCCTCACTATTGTTTTTGCAACTGGATTCTTTATGTTTATGAAAAATGCTTTTATGCATTTGAATCTGGGAACGGTGTCGGAAATCTCTTCTTGTATCGTAGAAGTGATTTACCCATTGTTTTTTATGGTATTTTTTCTGTATGTGAGAAATACCTTATATCTCCGGGAGCAGGAACAAAAGGATAAGATGCAGATTGCACAGCTTCAGAAGCAGTTTGATTATTATCAGGCGAAACAAAAAGACGAAGAAAAGGTACGTGCCGTTTACCATGATATGAAAAATCATCTGCTTATTTTACAGCAGCAAATCAATTCTCCCGAAACAGCCGAGATGATAGAGGAACTGCAGGCACAGGTGGCAATGTATGAGGACTATGTGCATACGGGCAATGGTATTCTTGACATCATTCTGAGAGAGAAATCCGAGCTTGCCAGAGAAAAACAGATTGCTTTATCGGTTTCTGTTGACTTTAATGGCGTGGATTTTATAGAGCCGCTTGACATCAGTACTATTTTTGGCAATGGATTGGATAATGCCATTGAAGCAAGTGAAAAGCTTCCCGTAGAACAGAGGACAATTCTTGTAAAAACAGGTAAAATACAAAATTTCCTTTCCATTGTCATACAAAATAACTGCATGGAAGAAAGTAAGCCGGCTAAAAAACGTACGACAAAGAGCAGTGAATTTCTTCATGGCTTTGGTATTTCCAATATGCAAAAAGCCGCCGGGAAATATGACGGTGAGCTTATAACAACATGCGAAAATGGCAAATTTGTTTTGAAAATATTGATTCCAATTTTATAAGTTTTAAAGTCTGTTGTCTGATTTTGTGACAGCAGACTTTTTTCGTGTTAGATTTTGCGTTCTGGATATTAGAAAATGCGACATCTATTGCTTCTTTTTTTCTATAGTGTATGGTGTGCATATCAAGTGAAGATGAAAATAGGAGGGATTGGTATGTCAATATTAAATGTTGCCCATCTGAAAAAATATTATGGTAAGGATGAAAGTCTTGTAAAAGCGCTCGATGATGTCAATGTATCGGTAGAAGACGGGCAGTTTGTTGCTATTATCGGAACTTCAGGAAGCGGTAAGTCTACTTTGCTGAATATGCTTGGCGGTTTAGATATACCTACATCAGGAAGTGTACAGGTGGAAGATAAGAAGCTGGAAAGTTTCAGCCAGGAAGAGCTAACGGTGTTTCGCCGTAAAAGAATCGGTTTTATTTTTCAAAACTACAATCTGATTCCATACCTGACAAGCTACGAAAATATTGTTCTGCCTGTTCGTCTGGACGGAAAAAAAGAGGATAAAAAGTTTTTAAAAGAAATCGTGCATTTTCTTGAATTGGACGGAAAACTTCAAAGCTATCCGAGCCATCTTTCGGGTGGTCAGCAGCAGCGTGTAGCCATTGCGAGAGCTTTAATATCAAAGCCGGCTATTATCTTAGCTGACGAGCCGACAGGCAATCTCGACAGCCGCACCAGTGATAAGGTCATTGCTCTATTGAAGATGACAAGCGAGAAGTTTCATCAGACGATCGTAATGATTACCCATAATCCGGAAATTGCGGAAAAAGCAGATGTGAGAATACGAATTGAAGACGGGAAAATTCAAGGCTAGGAGGTGGACAGAATGAATGAGAAAAAAACAGCGTCAAAAATGATTGCTCTCATGTCAAAGCAGAGTCTTAAATCAAGCCGAATGCGTAACTTTTTCGTGATGATTACCATTGTTTTGGCATCAGCTCTTTTGACCGCCATCCTTATGTTTGCAATAGGGCAAAAGCAGCAGATTAAAAATGACCTATCCCATAGACAGCAGGTAGTTTACTTTAATCTGACTGACAAACAGGTGGAAAATCTGCAGGCAGATGAGCGGATTTCCTATCAGGTTAAAGCAAAGCTTGGGGTTCGTACCCGAATGGACGGTTTTGACGTGATGCCTTGTTATCTCAGCGATTTATCTGAGGAAATAAGAGTTTTTGCAACATTAGAGCAGGGAGAACTTCCCAAAGAAGAATATGAAATTGCAGTGCAGGCTGCCATGTTGAAAAAAATGGGAATAGCACCCGAAATAGGCAGTAAGTTAAAGCTTGATTTTTATGTTGGCAGCGTAGAGACATTTACAGTCAGCGGTATCTTGAATGGCAGTGAAAAGGTAACGCAGTTCTCGATACTATTATCTGAAAGCTATGCAGAAAACGGAAGTCAGCTAAAAGATGTGCCTTATGAGATATATGCAAAAATCTATGGTGCAGCCGATATGGGGGCCTGGGAATGTAAAGAAACAATGTTTCGGATTGGAAAAGAGGCAGGCATTGACAGAAAAAATATCAGTC
>Ga0224747_10180_pt2 | contig 11069 bp, 12 predicted proteins | sample LIM_F_Water_Pos_FD_182999 | JGI IMG/M metagenome (GOLD analysis project Ga0224747, IMG submission 182999) | Enriched cells from gastrointestinal tract of the lab mouse from Pacific Northwest National Laboratory (PNNL), Richland, Washington... | ecosystem: Host-associated > Mammals > Digestive... | reverse complement strand
TAGCGATGGGAACCTTGGGTGTGCGCGGTATCACTCAGGTCGCCGAATCCAGTACCACGCTGACCAATCGCCATCTGCCGGCCATCAGCCTGCTGCTCAACGCCGACCGCGATCTTTATCAGGCCTTCGTCGCTGAGCGTAGCCTGCTTGATGAGGGTGCCGAGGATCACGTCGCCGCGCTCAAGAAAACTCACGCCGAGAACCTGCAGCAGGCCTACGACCGTGTGCACAAGTTCGCCGACATGCAGCCCGGCAGCGAGGCGCTGGCGCTGGTGGCCGAGTTCGATCGTGGCTTCGAGCGCTGGAAGGCCACCTCGCAGCGAGTGCTGGAGCTGGCCTCCAGTGATCCGGAAGGCGCCAGTCGGCTTAGCTTTGGCGACAGCGAGGCGCAGTTCGAAGAGGCGCGCACTGCCATCGACAAGCTCGGTGAATTGGAAGACAACGCCGCCAATGCCGTTGGCACCGATGCCATTGCACGCGGCGAAGCGCTGGTCTGGCAGCAGGGACTGATCATCGCCATCGGCCTGCTGGTGTGCCTGGTCCTGGTGGTGGGCTTCCCGCTGTTGGTGACCCGTCCGCTGCATAACCTGCTTTATCGCATCGAACAGATCGCTGACGGTGACGGCGACCTGCGGGTGCGCCTGGACGTGCTCTCCAGGGACGAACTGGGCAAGCTCAGCCACGCCTTCAACCGCTTTCTCGACAAACTGCAGCCGTTGATCAAGGAAGTCGGCAGGGTCACTGGTGAGGTGGCCGACTCGGCACAGAGTCTCGCAGGCATGGCGGCCGCCAATGATCGATTGATAAGCAGCGAGCACGCGGCGGTCGATCAGGTCAGCACTGCGGCCACAGAAATGAGCGTGGCCGTGCATGAGGTGGCGCGCAATGCGCAGAATGCTGCCGATGCCGCGCGCCATGCCGAGGTCCAGTCGCGAGAAGGCGCCCAGGTGGTCGGTGCGACCATTCATTCGATCCGCCAACTGGCCCAGGAAGTGGAGAGCGCATCCGACACCATCCAGACCCTGGAGCAGGAAACCGCCAACATCGGCGCGGTACTGGCGGTGATCAAGGGCATCGCCGAACAGACCAACCTGCTGGCGCTCAACGCGGCCATCGAGGCGGCGCGGGCAGGGGAGCAGGGCCGCGGTTTTGCCGTGGTCGCCGATGAGGTGCGAGCGCTGGCAGCGCGTACCCAGGAGTCGACCAAGGACATCCAGCAGATGATCGAGCGTCTGCAGGCTGGTGTGCAGAATGCGGTCAAGGCCACGCATTCAGGCAGCGCACGGGCGCGGCAGAGCGTGGAGCAGGCTGCCGGTGTGGACCAGGCTTTGAGCGTGACCGGTGATTCGGTGCAGCGCATCAACGACATGGCTGCGCAGATCGCCACCGCCTGCGAGGAACAGAGCAGCGTTACCGAGGAAATCGCGCGCAATATCAGCGACATTCGCGACCTCTCCAACGAAGCGGCGCAGACCTCCGAACAGAGCACGCGTGCCAGCCAACACCTGTCCGAGCTGTCCCACGGGCTGGCCCAGTTGGTGGGACGTTTCCGGGTGTGACGTCAGTGTCTCGCGTATCTAAGTGTTTGAAGCAGTTGTAAGTTTACGTTTAGCCGTTACAATGGCGCGGCTCGTCGCAATGGCGAGCAGCGTTATGGTGGCCCTGCCGGTCCCCTCGCAACGATTACCCGTTAACCTGGTCAGGCCCGGAAGGGAGCAGCCACAGCGGGAACATTGTGTGCCGGGGTGTGGCTGGTGGGGTCCACCTCCAGTGACATAAGTCATTGATTCTGAAGGGTTTTTCACTCCATTCCACGCAGTGGTACAAGGAGTGATACATCCGTGTCTACTGTCCCGTCTTACCTCCTCCTGTCGCGCCATTCGGTCTTCTATTTCCGTATCGTGGTGCCTGAAGTCATTCGCCCTTTGTTCCCTCAACGGGAGATACGCAGGTCGCTCCAGACGCGCTGCCGTAGGGAGGCGTTGATCCGTGGGCGTGAGCTTCTGCTGCAGGCCCAGCGACTGTTCACTGAGGCATTCCAGGGGCGTCGGCCATCGTTGGACCTCCTGATCGGTGCCTGGGAGGCGGGTGGGAAGCGCGTCGCTAGCTGGGCCTCCTGGCTGCGCCAGCAGCAGTTGGTTAGTACCTTCGAGGCCGTGATAGCTAATCCTAGGGCGCAGCCGAGCAGGGGGCCGCAGAAGGCCAATACGGTCCCCATTCGTGACGAGCCGCCGCTGGCCCCATTGTTCTCCAAAGTCGTTGACGAATACCTACGTCAGCAAGCTCGGGAAGGTGTCTCTACCAAGACCCTGGACGACAAGCGGGCAATGGCTTCCCTGTTTGTCCGCGTCATCGGAGACCACCCTATAAACTTCATCACCCGCAAGGAGACACAGCAGTTCCGGGAGACCGCGTTGAAGCTGCCGCCACGGATACACCAGCTGTCCGTCACGTCCCTGGAACAGGCCATTACCGAGGCCAAGACCACCATCAGTCAGACCACTTTCAACAACTACGTGAAGAACCTGACGACGTTCTTCGCCTATGCCATCCGGGAGGGTTACTGCGATAAGAACCCGTTCTACAGGCTTGGCATCAAGCGCAGGGGGAAGGTGAACCAGGAGCGTTCGGCGTTCACTGAGGCCGACCTGAAGGCCTTGTTCGACAGGAGCAGGTACGCGCCTGCAAATGGGCCTAAGCCGAATCAGTATTGGCTACCCCTGTTGGGGCTCTATACGGGCGCACGGCTGAATGAACTGTGTCAGCTGTACCTGGACGATATCGTGGTCGTTAATGGTGTGGACTGTATTCACATACGAAAGGGTCGGCCGGACCAGAAGCTCAAGAACGATGGCTCTGAGCGTTTGGTCCCGATTCACTCTCGCCTGAAGGCCCTTGGGTTCATCGAGTATGTCGCCAGCCTGCGTGTAGATGGGCATGCGCGGCTATTCCCGGAGCTGACCCTTCACAAGAAGCATGGCTACAGTGCTGCCCCTTCCAAGTGGTTCGCTCGGGTCAGGGCGCAGCTGGGCTTTGAGGGGAAGAAGGACTTCCATAGCTTCCGCCATACATTCGCAGACCACTTGAAGCAGAAGGGGGTTTCTGAGGCGCTGGTCGGCGGTGTACTGGGGCATCAGACAGGCGGGATAACGTTCGGTCGTTACGGGAAAGACTTCAGGCCGGAGGTGCTGGTGCCCGTGGTGGAGCTAGTCGGCTTGACTGCCTTGTGAAGCCAGGCATTGTCGGCAATTGATTGCGATACTGATGACGGCGGCCGGTGGTCGGGCCTGTTCCGGGACACTCCAGCCTTCTTCTTCGTCGAAGCCATAATCCGCTGCCGTGTGCCTATGGTCGCTCTGCAGTTCGATGATCTGGACAGCCTCCAAGTGGAGAATTAAGCCGGCCATACCGATAGCAGAGATGAAGTACGGCAAAGCCTCAAAGGCAACGATACCTACAGTGCCGTCACAAATCTCCGGCAACTTGCCTGTCAGCAGTTTGCCCTTCGCGTCGAAGAGGGCCGGTCGGCGCTTCCGCGTATATGTCATACCGCTGTCCACGGAGGTGCCACTAGCCTTCATCTTGAAGTTGAAGATCAGGTTGCCGGTCGGCTCCTCGGTTTCCTTGTCGTACTCGACGCTGAACAGGTCATTGACCTTCAGCTCTTTCAGCTTCTTGCGCTGCTCGACCTTCAAGCCGGCGAAGCCTTCTTGACCTTCAGCGATGGCTTGATCCAGGAGCGGTGCCAGGGTCTTCAGTAGGGGCTGTGCAGCCTCCTCGCTCAGGATGACGCCGACCTTGTATTGGCCATCCGGGTTCGGGAAGGCTTCGGTGCCGTAGTCGGGCTTGTCGAGGGCGGGGAAGCGGAAGACGCCACGCGGGGTGCGGGCTTTCAGGATGGTGCGTTTCTTCTTGTCGGTGGACATGTAGGTACTCAGGTATGGATTTGTTCGAGGGCTTCTAGGCCGCGCTTGGTCAGGTCGACCAGAAAACAGCAGGGGGGAAGGCACGCCCGTGCGAACCTTCCTGGGGATGGCTCTGCAGGGCGTGATAGCGGGTTAGACCATGGATGTTTCTTCAGCCGGAATCAGCTTCCGGTGCGACTTCTGGAACTGTGCAGCCTTGGCCGCCAGGGCGTCGACATGTTCATTCTCGGCGTGGCCGCTGTGCCCCTTGACCCAGTGGGCGGTGACGTTGCACTGGCCGAGCAGGGTATCGATGACCTGCCATAGGTCGGTATTCTCGACGGGCTTCTTATCAGACTTCCTCCAGCCCCTGGATTTCCAGCCTGGCAGCCATTCGTTGATGCCGAGGACTACGTACTTGCTGTCGGTGTAGAGGTCGACCACTGCAGGCTTCTTGATGATCTTCAGGGCCTCGATTGCAGCGGTCAGTTCAGCGCGTTGGTTGGTCGGATGGTGGCCGTCGCCCAGTGGGCCTGCGGCTTCCATGGTGGCGCCTTCAGGGTTGCGGACAAGGACTCCCCAGCCAGCCCTGGCGATGAGGCTGCCGTTGTTGATACAGGAGCCGTCGGTGAAGGCGGTGTAGGTACGTGCGGTCATGTGGTGTGTTCCTCGATGGTGAATTTTGGGTGCAACCTTCCCGGCATCCTCAGCGGAGGGCGCCTGGCGACTGGTGGGGGATAGGACGAGCAGGTTGGAGCGGACCAATTCCCGACAGAGATATAGGTGGTTCACTGGTCCATTTGGGATGCATCTTTCAATGCAGCCTTGGGAGCGTTATGTCAGGGGTGGTCGTGGAGGGCGGTAGTAGCGCAGCTGCTGTCGGCTTTCCGAAGAGGCCGACCAAGGAAAAAGACCAAGGAGGACGGACAGAGGTGGGTAGTCCTTAGTCCATCCTCACTTCATTGTTAATGGTCAGGCTTTCCTTGTTCAGACAGTTGATGCGCGACTGCCCTGCAAGCATCTTTCTGGGGTATGGCTACTGTCTGAGGTCAGAGGCATAGCCGATCAAGTTCGGCGTCGGGCTTGACGGTTGGGGCATCGTTTGCTGCTGGTCGTTGGGCCATATGGCCGAGTCGTCCTTGAAGTAGTTCAGCAGTCTCAGCGTGCCGTTGGCACTTGATCTCGACAGGTTCGGGGGACGCTTGCTTGAACGCAAGGCTGACCAGCTCCGTGAAAGCGTGTTTCCTGGATGCACTCGGGAAGAGGGACATGAACTCGGAGACATACTCCTGGGCTCGGTCGTGGAGGTATCCGGCCATGCTGACCAGCGTATCGTTGGCAGCAACGGGGGCCTGTCGAGGAAGCCACTCGGGAATGAACAACGCTTCTTTGCCTTTGGCAGAGGCTGCTTTCGTGACCTGCTTCTTCAGGTACTGATACTGGGAGTCCGTCATGTCGAGCATCCACGTCCGCCTATCGCGGTCCAGGCGAAGACCATACAATTCACGCAAGACCGGCCACATCTCAGAGCGACGTACCCCGCCTGGTCGTGTGCTCAACTTCACCAACTCGGCAATGGCAGCGGCGCGTGTCATTGTTACCTGATGCTCAAGAACCAGTGGATTGTCATCCTTGGTCTCCTTCACTTCTTGCTTGATCTTGCGTATCTGGCGTCGGGAGAGTTTGGTCTGCTCCTCAATGGCGCGTTCGGAGGCTTTGGTCTGCAGTAGCTGGATGACCTGCTGCTTCTGGCTATCGGTCGGCCTCATTGTGCTCGCCTCCCGGTCTCCAGGATGGACGTGGCATTGGGCCGTCTGACGATGGGACCGAGGGCGAGCCAGCGAGGCTCCTCACGGTCGCTCCGGGCCAAGTCCAGGAGGTCGTCATCCTCCCAGGACAAGCCCGCTGTAAGGGCCAGCTCCATGGCTTCAGCCAGGCGTGTGTCGCGGCACTTCTTCTTGCCCAAGGCGCAGGCCAGGGTGGTCAGTCGGTCGATGTGGTCAGGGCGCAGGTGCAGGTTCAACCGCACCAGCTTGGGGGTGGTGTTCATTGGATCGAAGTCCTTAGTGATAGAGCGAACGCAAGCGCCCCGCCTGGAGGGCTCCGGGCAGGGTGTGTTGTGGTCGTCGTTGATGGGAGGTGTAGTGGAGGGCGCTCTCCAGCCGTTGGAGTGAGGAGCGATGCGCCCAGGTTTACTATGTATGGCCGTAAATCAAAATCGACTTACTGCAGGCCTTTGCGCTGGTTGTTCATTGGGGTGGCCGTAAATGGCCAGGAGGGGCTGCAGGGGCTGTGGCTGGTTGTCCAATGGGGGGGCCGTAAAAGGCCTGCACGAGCACCGTGAGGGTGGCCCAGGTCGACGGTGGTCATTGGCCAGGCGCTCGTCGTGGCCTGCTCCTAGAGCCGCCTGGCTTGCTGCTGGAGTGGCGCTCAGGCCTCGACCGGGTGTGCCCTACAGGCCCGCTTCACGGTGGCCGTAGAGACGCCCCAGTGGTCGGCAGTGGCCTGTATGCTGGCGCCGTTCTCCTTCCTCCAGGAGGCGATAGCCGCGTCGTCGTGCTGCTTGGGGGCGCCCAGCTTGCGACCGTCCTGCCTGGCCTTCTCGATCCCCGCCATTTGCCTGGCCTTGATGTTCTCCCGCTCCAGCTCGGCGACCCCGGCCAGTAGGGTGAGCATGAGCTTGCCAGTGGGCATTGATAGGTCGAAGCCTTCACGCATGGATACGACGGTGACGCCCTTGGCCTTCAGTGCCTCGACTGTCTCCAGGACGTCGATGGTGTTGCGCCCCAGGCGGTCGATGGCTGCGACGATGACGGTGTCGCCCTTCCTGGCGAAGGTGAACAACGCCTTGAATCCTGTCCGCTCCAGCGCCTTGGTGGTGCCGCTGGTGGCCTCGTCGGTGAACCATCCATCGTCGCTGACCTTGTAGCGTTGCCCGATGGCGTGGCGCTGAGCCTCGACTGACTGGCCGTCGCTACTGACGCGGGTATAGGCGAGGATGGTGGTCATGGTGCTGGGCTCCGACTGGCTCATAAGGTAGGCTCTCAATCTGCCTTGTGGCTCATTGAAAGTCAACACAATTGAGCCAATCTGCAGGGCTCATTCCGCCGTGTCGTCGTGAGGTCGCCGGGCTTGGGTCATAAGGTGTACTTCCTGAGCCATCCTCATACCGCCTTCGCGCCGGACAGCAACGTCCTGACGCCGACTCTAGAAGGTAGACTTGAACGACGCTTTGACCGTCAATTGCATAGATAGACCAGCCCCCAGGGGGGGAAGTCTGTAAACCACTTTATATTCAAGGCCGAACAAATTTTTTCTTTTCAACTTGCCGCCACACGGAGTGCAGATGCACACGGAGAACGCAACATGCCCAAACCCCGCACTGGTCGAATTACTCCAAGAGCAACTTGAACTGCTACGAGTAGCCCTGTTCGTAGCTACGCAGGGGCCTGCTGAAATGGCAGGAACGCAGTTGCATTGCTCTTTGGAACCCTCCGTCGTCAGCGCGTCGCAGCCGATAGCAATGTGCGCGGGACAGTCGGTGAGTACGATCCTGCGTTGCCTTGACTGGCGCGGCATTCCAGTAAGAGACCTGTATCCGATTGCAAGAAGCGCAGTGGAGTCGTTCATCAACGCAGCCTTCCTGGTCTCTCAGGACAACGCCACGTCTGAGCGGGCACTTCGATACGTGAAGTTCGGGTACTGGAAGCAGCACAACCGAAACGTTGGCGAAGGGCTCTTCAGTCTGAAGCTTTCCTCCAGTGGCTTGCCTGCGGGCTCCACGCCAGCAGAGTTCGAGGAGTTCACAGGGAAGGGTCAAGATACCTGGACGAAACTGTCTCTTCCCAGCCGAATCAATCGCGTGGGCCAAGCTGCGGGCAGAAAAGCCGGCAGTCGGCTTCTTGCCGCTTACGCATTGATCTACTCCGTATCCTCCGAAGTCATCCACGGCTCCCCGTTCGGGGTCAGTTACTTCTACTCTGCCAGGGCACCTGCTTCAGTTGAAGAGTTTCAAAAAGCTACCGTTCACCAGGTCGAGGACATACTCGTTGCCGTGGCACACGCGGCGGCGGGCTACCTCTCCACGTTTTTCACCTATCAAAGCATGGAAGTCGCTGTGGCGGCCGAGCAAGACATCTTCAACAAGCTAATGGCCATCGAAGGAGTAGATCCTCAATAGACTCCCCTTCGGACGAAGCTGTCGTACAATCCCCGCCCTCACACGCAGCTAGAGCCCAAAGGGCGTGGGGCTTGAGGTTTTCACGGGTGTCTCGGCGGTTCGGTTCACCGCCGGCCGTGGCGCAGGTTGCTCATGACGGTGCTGACAGGCGCCAATAGATTTTTCCCTTCTCCGTATCGCACGAAGCCGAACCGGGCCCCGAAGGCCGTGGCGTCAGGGTTCGCCTGCTCTACGCCGATGTGGGTGTAGGGGACTTCGTCGGCAACCTCGACGAGAAACTGCATTAGTGCTCTGCCGTGGCCTTGCCGCTGGTTCGTGAAGCCAATCCTCGACACCACCAGCGTGTCGCTGTTCCATCCGTGCATGGAAGGGGGCGTGACCCGGAAGTAGAGGTCGTACTTGGCTGTCCGTGCATCCACGCTGCAGCGGGAGATTCCAAGGCGTACTCCTGGTCGTTTGTACCCGAACTGAACCTGTAGGTACTCCGTCAACAACGCGGCGAAAGCACGGGTTCTCTCATTGGCGGCTTTCAGCATCTCTTCATCGTTGGGCATGGGGCGGTTCCGGTATCGATTGGCGTGATGGCTGTTGTATCAAGCGAAGCCCGATCCTGTCCCGCAAGTGGTACAAAAGGGGGGCAAACAGGTGATACAAAGCGCCTTGTAGGCTGACCCAGGCAGTCGCCTACAATGGCCTCGATTTCCATTTTTCTGCGTGGTCTGGTGAAGACCGCTTCAGAGGTGGCGCTGACTCATGAAGGCTCTAGAACGGGCTTTTGGCAGCGTTATGGTGGCCCTGCCGGTCCCCTCGCAACGATTACCCGTCAACCTGGTCAGGCCCGGAAGGGAGCAGCCACAGCGGGAACATTGTGTGCCGGGGTGTGGCTGGTAGGGTCCACCTCCAGTTTCCAAGCCCTTGCATCCTTCTATCTCAATATCTTCAGCGTCTATCTGGCGGTTTTTTGCTGTGCGCAATAAAAAGCCCGCGCTTTGGGCGCGGGCTTTCGGCTGTTTGCAGGCTCAGGCGATGCGGTAATTCAACACGCTGTCCTGTTCCTTGAGCGTCTTGCGCAGATCGGCTGGGATATTGCCGGCGCGTACGGCCAGTTCCAGGCGGATTTCTTCCAGGCTTTGGGCGAAGGCATTCTGGTCGTTGATCTGTGGCTTGGCCAGGACGCGGCTGTAGACAGTGATGTCGCTCTCGTCGAGCAGGGCGAGGATGATGCTGCCGTCCGGGCGCGGTGAGCTGAAGCTGGCACGCAACGGATTGAACAGGTGATCGACGAGCTGTTGGTTGGTGAGTTCCATGTCCTACTCCATCCTGAGGTTGGTCACCTTCGACCTCAGGATGACGACTTAGTTCAGGCAGTGAGCGACTGGCGGGTACGCTCGATCACCTGTTGCAGCGATTCGTCGCTGTACTGGCCTGGGTAGAGACGCTGGCTGTACTGGGCGATACCGGTCTTGTCGACCAGGGTAAAACTGAAGCTGCCCTTGCGCGTTGCCTGAATGCGGCAATCGAACGGTGCAAAGGCGTGAGTCAGGGTGCTGATGGCTTTCTGAATTTGATATTGAGCATTCATTTTTCTAAGTATTCCTTAAAGCATGTGCGCTTCGTTGCGCGTGGTGTAGCTCCATGTGGTTGGCCGAAAAACGGCCATAGCATGTCAACCGATCGGAGCTTGATTAGCACGATAAAGTTCCATTGTTACGGTTCTTCGGCGTGGTCGGTACGTCGGAGGCAGGCAGAGGAACTGCGCCGATAAACGGCGAGTCGGCCTGATCAGTCAGCAGATGGGATCTTGGAGGGCGGCAGCGCAGAGATGCGCTAGACGTTGAACCGGGAAACCAGCGAGGGGGCGCAAAGGCCTTAATGACTTGCAGCGTGGTACGAACGGCGCGAATACTAATGCTTTGTGCAAGAAATGACCAGTGTTATTTCTCAAGTCAGGGCGATGCTGCTCCACACAAGCGGGTGGCGGATGCAATTTGCCGGTTGCTCCGCTAGGATTAGCCCACTTTTGCTTTCCTCATATGACGGTTTTCCATGAGTTATCAGGTTCTTGCACGTAAATGGCGTCCGCGCTCGTTCCGCGAAATGGTCGGCCAGACGCATGTGCTCAAGGCTCTGATCAACGCCCTGGACAGTCAGCGCCTGCACCATGCCTACCTGTTCACCGCCGGCCGTGGCGCAGGTTGCTCATGACGGTGCTGACAGGCGCCAATAGATTTTTCCCTTCTCCGTATCGCACGAAGCCGAACCGGGCCCCGAAGGCCGTGGCGTCAGGGTTCGCCTGCTCTACGCCGATGTGGGTGTAGGGGACTTCGTCGGCAACCTCGACGAGAAACTGCATTAGTGCTCTGCCGTGGCCTTGCCGCTGGTTCGTGAAGCCAATCCTCGACACCACCAGCGTGTCGCTGTTCCATCCGTGCATGGAAGGGGGCGTGACCCGGAAGTAGAGGTCGTACTTGGCTGTCCGTGCATCCACGCTGCAGCGGGAGATTCCAAGGCGTACTCCTGGTCGTTTGTACCCGAACTGAACCTGTAGGTACTCCGTCAACAACGCGGCGAAAGCACGGGTTCTCTCATTGGCGGCTTTCAGCATCTCTTCATCGTTGGGCATGGGGCGGTTCCGGTATCGATTGGCGTGATGGCTGTTGTATCAAGCGAAGCCCGATCCTGTCCCGCAAGTGGTACAAAAGGGGGGCAAACAGGTGATACAAAGCGCCTTGTAGGCTGACCCAGGCAGTCGCCTACAATGGCCTCGATTTCCATTTTTCTGCGTGGTCTGGTGAAGACCGCTTCAGAGGTGGCGCTGACTCATGAAGGCTCTAGAACGGGCTTTTGGCAGCGTTATGGTGGCCCTGCCGGTCCCCTCGCAACGATTACCCGTCAACCTGGTCAGGCCCGGAAGGGAGCAGCCACAGCGGGAACATTGTGTGCCGGGGTGTGGCTGGTAGGGTCCACCTCCAGTTTCCAAGCCC
>Ga0224747_10264_pt1 | contig 11131 bp, 9 predicted proteins | sample LIM_F_Water_Pos_FD_182999 | JGI IMG/M metagenome (GOLD analysis project Ga0224747, IMG submission 182999) | Enriched cells from gastrointestinal tract of the lab mouse from Pacific Northwest National Laboratory (PNNL), Richland, Washington... | ecosystem: Host-associated > Mammals > Digestive... | reverse complement strand
CGTTCAGCGGCTCAAGCGCTATTGCTTTCCTTGCTTCTCCCGCCGCCGCCTCAAGTTTTCCTATCTTATGCAGGGTCACGCTCAGACTATCATGATACCTGGCATTCGACGGCTCCAGCTCAAGATGGAGAGATATTAGGAGGCGGAGGAAGAAGCAAGAAAGGCACTTCAATTGGAACCGTTTAATGCAAATTATCATGACCGTTTGGGCATAACCTTACATGAGATGAAAAGGTATGAAGAAGCGGAGAAGGAGAAACGGAGGGCAGTGGAACTTGAGCCGGCAAACGCAAGGTATCATGACAGCCTTGGAGTAACCCTGCATGAGATGAAAAAGTATGAAGAAGCGGAGAAAGAGGCGAAGAAGGCGATAGAGCTTGACCCGCAGAATGCAGGTTATTATAACAGCTTTGGGATAACTCTTCATAATATGGAAAGATACAAAGAGGCGGAAGAAGAGATAAGAAAAGCGATAGAGCTTGATCCGCAGAATGCGTGCTATCATAACAGCCTCGGGATAGCCCTGTATGCAATGGGAAGCTATGAGGAAGCACAAAAGGCGATCCGGAAGGCCATAGAACTGGAACCCGGGAACGAGGAATATTCACGCGACCTGGATTTTGTCCTGAACGAAACAAACAAGGGGAATACAAATGAAAATAATACACTGCGCGGACCTGCACCTTGATTCCAGGATGAATGCAAATCTGGAGAAAGACAAGGCAAAGGAGCGAAAAGGAGAAATTTTACATACCTTTGAAAGAATGATAACCTATGCCGCAGAGAACGAGGTATCGGCAATTCTGATAGCCGGAGATCTGTTTGACACAAAGAACATTTCTGCCACCGCCAGGAATACCGTTCTTCACCAGATTACGGCACATCCCGCAATCCGTTTTTACTACCTGAAGGGCAACCATGACCGGGACAATTTTCTCTCGGGGCTGGAGGACCTGCCGGAAAACCTGAAGCTGTTTGGTTCGGAATGGACCTCCTACGAGGAGGCCGAAGGCCGGATTACCGTGTGGGGAATGGAGCTGTCAGCAGAAAATGCGGAGTCGGCCTGGGTGTCTCTTGTGCTGGATTCCAGAAAATATAACATTGTCATGCTTCATGGCCAGGAGGCCCGGAGCGCGTCAAAGGATCGGGCGGAAATCATTAACCTGAAGGCGTTGAGAAACAAGGGCATTGATTATCTTGCTCTGGGCCATATTCATGCCTACAGGAAGGAACAGTTGGACGCCAGAGGAATTTACTGCTATCCGGGGTGTCTGGAGGGAAGAGGATTTGACGAATGCGGGGAGCATGGCTTTGTACTGCTGGAAATAGAGGAGGAGACGGGGAATTGCAGACAGGATTTTGTCCCCTTTGCCCAACGACGGCTGTATACGGTCAGTGTGGACGTGACGGACTGCCAGACTACGGCGGAGTTGATCTCCAGAGTTGAGCCGGTTCTGGGGGATGCCGGATGCGGCCCTGAGAGCATGGTAAAGATTGTGCTCACGGGAATGCTGGATGTTGCATGTGAAAAGGATATGGCCTACCTTTTGTCCTCGTTCCGGCAGCGCTTCTATTATGTGAAGGTATACGACGAGACATCGCTCAAGATAGATGTTGAGGATTACATGCTGGATCAGTCCCTTAAGGGAGAGTTTGTGCGTCAGGTGATGGCGGACGAGGCTCTCGCAGAGGAGGATAAAAAGATCATGATCCGTTACGGCCTGCAGGCCATTGCCGGAGAGGAGGTGCAGTAATCATGAGAATTTTATCCTGCCATATTGAAAACTTTGGAAAGCTGCATGATTACTCCGCGGACTTTCGTGATGGCGCCAATATTGTCTGTCAGGAAAACGGTTGGGGGAAAAGTACCTTTGTGGCGTTTCTCCGCGCCATGTTTTATGGATTGGAGGGGGACAGAAAGAGAAGTCTTGAGGAAAACGAGCGCAAAAGATATAAGCCCTGGCAGGGCGGTGTCTTCGGCGGACAGCTTGTCTTTGAGATCCATGGGAAGGAGTATCAGATTTCCCGTATTTTTGGGGACAAGGAGGCAAACGACGAATTTGAACTACGGGACGTGGGGACAAATCTGCTGTCCCGGGATTACAGCACACGGATCGGGGAAGAAATTTTCAAAATCAACAGGGAATCTTTCATGAGAACCATTCTGATCGGGCAAAGTCAGTGCGAGACTTCCCCCACGGACGACATCAACGCAAAAATCGGCAGTCTGGCGGACAATGAAAGCGATCTCAACAGTTTTGAGAAGGCATATGCAAAGCTTACAGAAATCATAAACGCCATGAATCCAAACCGCATTACCGGCTCCATTGCAAAAAGGAAGGAAGAGATTGCCGGATATGAAAGAAACGTCCGGGGAGGTCAGGGGATTTCTGACAGCATCAGCCAGTATCAGCAATATCTCCATCAGGAGGAAGCATCCCTGGAGGATATGAAGCTTCAGCTGAAGGAGGCCGGTGAAAGACAGAGCCAGGTTTCCAGAGTGCAGGCCTTACTTGCAAAAAGAGCTGAGTGGAAGAGGCTCCAGGGGGCTCTTGCCGAAAAAAAGCAGGAAAAAGAAAGACTTCAGAGGAGGTTTCCGGGAGAAATTCCGGACGCCGGGGAGGTGAGGGATAACATCTCCAGGTGCGAAGACAGGAAAACACTTCAGGAAAGAGTACGGATGTATGAGCTTTCGCCGGAGGAAAAAAGGGAGCTCTCCCTGTTGACGGATGTGTTTGCGGAAGGTGTGCCCTCGGACGCGGAGTGGAGGACGAAGCGGGAGGAAATCGCCAGAATCAGAGATCTTCGGCAGGCGTGTGCCGCGGAGCAGATGGATCTTGCCGAAAAGGAAAGACTGCAGGAGCTGGAAGCCTTCCGTGAGGAGGATCCGGGTGAGGCCGCGGAGATGATCAGGCGCTGGAGCGACAGGAACGCCAAAAAGGAGGCGCTGGAGGCAAAGCGGGGAGCTCTCGCATCGCAGGGGAATTCTCTGGAGTCGATCAGACGACGTCAGGCCGGGAAGGCTTCTTTGCTGTTTGTTCTTGGGGGCCTGTTGATTTTGGCAGGGGTGGTCATCCTGGCAGCGGCGGTGGCTGTGTCTGCATTTTCGCCTGTGTTGGGAATTCCGGTTCTGCTTGCCGGGGTTATCCTTTTGATTGGGGGAGCGGCGGCGAACCGCGGAAAGGCCAGACATCGACAGCTGGAGGCTGCCGCAGCGTATGAAGAAATGCGGCGGGAGATTGCGGAAGATGAAATTCTGATCGACGAGGCGGAAAATGAGGTTGCCGCGTATCTGACGGCTCACGGAAGGATTTTTGACGAGTATACGGCTTCTGTGGCATTGCAGGAAATCACAGGAGAGGCGTTGGAGTATCGTTCCCTGCGGGAAAAGAGGAGGCGGGCGGAGAACAGCGCCAGAGCAGGGGAACTGGAATCATTGAGAAGAACCGTGGAGGGCTTTCTTGGCAGGTACGGAGCCGTACCCCGGGACTCCGGGTTTTCCGATGAACTGTATGAGCTGAAAAGCAAGGCGGAAAGGTATAAGGCGCTGCAGGAGAAGAAGGGAAATGGCGAGAAGGCAGAGCGGGAATACGGAGCGGTCAGCGGCACAGTGCTCTCTTTTCTGAACAGGTATGGCTTTGAGCCGTCGGCAGATCTTTCCAGACAGTTTATGGATATGCGGGATCTGGTAAATGCCTGGCAGGATGCTGCGGAATTCCAGAAGAAAGCGGAAAGGGAGCTGGCACAGTTTGAGGGGGAAAATGATTTGGCCGCACTTCAGGATATGCCGCCGGAGGAGTCCTTGCCTTCTTTTGAAGAGCTGAATCAGACCATCCGAAAGCTTACGGAGGACATGGAGGAGGCTCATGGCAGGATAAGAGGTTACAACAGCACTCTGGAAAGCCTTCAGAGAGACTATGATGAGTGGGAGGAAAGCTGTGCCACGCTGCAGGAGCTGGAAAAGCTGCAGGCCGCGGAAAAGGAGAAATATCGCCTGGTGATCGGGGCGCGGAAAAGACTGGAAACCGCCAAGGAGGCATTGACGGCCAGATATGCAGCGCCCATCTATGCAAGCTTTGACACTTATTATAAAATGATCTCCGGCGGAGGCTCCCAACGGTTCCACATTGACGCCAACACAAATGTGACGGTGGATGAGCTGGGAAAGCAGCGGGAGACTGCCGCTTTCAGCTCCGGCTGCAGGGATCTCATCGGAATCTGTCTGAGAATAGCGCTGGTGGATGCCATGTATCAGGAGGAGGCTCCTGTGCTGATTATGGATGATCCCTTTGCCAACCTGGACGACAGAAAGCTCAATGCCTGCAGAGGTTTTTTGGAAAAGCTGGGGGAGAAGTATCAGATTATCTATTTTACCTGCAGCGCCTCCAGGGGATGAAATGTGGAAGGAAAATCACGAAATTTGAAAAAGTATCTACTGTTGAATTGAGTTATAAAGAAGAGTATAAAGCAGGGATGTAAGATGGAACGGAATGCGATAAGTTTATTTTCCTCGTCCGGTATTGGTGACTTAGGAATGCATGCAAATGGAATAAATACTGTGGTTGCCTGTGAACTAATAAAAGAAAGAATGGATTTATTTCAGAATAATAACCCTGGCACACCGTGTTTTTGCGGGGATATATGGAAATTAGAAGATGAAATTGTAGATTTTTATCGTTCTAAATATGAACACCACTTTACAAGTTTTTTAATAAAAAAAGTATCGTACAGGACTTTCTGATGTATAATGAGTTTGCTACAACCATTACAAAGGAAAGTGACCCTGTACGATAAACTCATTATACAACAAAGATAACCTGATTGGTAGACTTCATCAATATTTTTTTACTTATTTTGAAACATTTTCTGCCCCTACTGCAGAGACGCTGTTTTTACTGGTACTATCCATACTGGCAATGGAATCAGCCTATTCCATACGCTTCCTTTACAGGCACTTTTTGTCCGGCATCACGGAAAAATCGCTGAATGCATTTTACTATGCCTGCACCCATGCGAAAGTGGATTATTCCAGGTTTATGAACGTAACAGCGGCCATGGCCCTGAAGCTGGTTCCGGAACGCCTGAAGTCACAGCCGGTTTTTCTCTGCATTGACGACACCATGGTGGCAAAGTTTGGGAAAAAGTTTGAGGATGTATCAAAACTTTTCGACCATGCCGCGCATAATGGTTCCAATTACCTCAACGGGCATTGTTTTGTCAGCCTTATGCTTTGTGTTCCGGTATGGCGGAAACATCGGATTGTCTATCTGGCAGTTCCCTTGGGATACCGTATGTGGAAAAAGGAAGTATCCAAGCTGGAACTGGCGGCATCCATGGTACGGCAGGTTATGCCGGAGTTTTCTGCACAGAGAAATGCCATCATCCTGTGCGACAGCTGGTATGCCAAAAAAGACCTGGTGTATATCGTGGATGAGTATGCCAACCTGGATGTTATCTGCAATGCCAGGTATGACTCTGTTATTTATGACCTTGCACCGCAGCCTACAGGCAAAAAGGGCAGGCCTGCCAAACATGGGAGACGCCTGTCCATAGAGACAGATTTCACCCTTTCTGAGGAAAAGGTTGGGGATTATTACATTGGCGTGCGCCAGGTGCTCACCAACCTCTTCGGGCAGAGGGAAGTCCTTGCCTATGTGACGGCATCTGATAAAGCAAAGGGCGCCAGACGTTTGTTTTTCAGCACTATTTTCCCCTGGCAGATGGAGATATTCTGTGCCTGGCAGGAAAAGGCACCGCTGAACCAGACCGGGAGCAGCCGAATGCAGTTTATTCCCCTGTTGTGTTACTATTTCAGGTGGAACATCGAGGTCAGTTACTATGAGCAGAAAACGTTCTGGTCATTATGCAGCTACATGGTTCGCAGCAGTAAAGGGATAGAAATGCTGGTCAATTTGATTAATGTCGCATACTGCGCAATGAAAATGCTGCCTTATCAGGATGAAGTTTTTTCAAAATACCGTAACGAAAGCGTGCAGGAACTCCGGTTCGCCCTCAGTGAGGAAATTCGCCGGCAGGTATTTTATGCCACTTTCCTGCAAAATGTCGAAACGGGCATAAAATCAAGTGTCTTTACAAAGGTACTGAAACAGCTGCTTTGGCATCAATGTAGCGGTTGGCATAAGTTGTAAAGTGGTGAATATGAAGAAAGTCCATTTCTTATTTTAGCAACGCCTCCTTGTCAGGGAATGTCACCAAACGGGATGGGAAAGATGTTAAGTGATTATAGAAAAGGGTTACGTCCGCAGTATGACAAGCGTAACAGACTGATTATCCCCGCCGTGCACATTATTAAAAAATTGCAGCCTCAATGGATCATATTTGAAAATGTGGCAAACATGGGAAATACTTGTATTTACGACGAGAACGAAGAGCTTGTGAACATAATAGACTTTATCCACAGAGAATTGGGAGAAAATTACCAAGGTGAACCGGAAGTAATTGACTGTGCCGATTATGGAATACCGGAACATAGAGTTCGATTATTGACTGTATTTTCTAAAACAGAAAAAGGAAAACGGTATTATGATGAACACGGGACATATCTTCCTCCGGTTACAAATTCAAAAAATGGTATCTCTGGTACAAAACCCTGGAAAACTTTGAGAGATGCAATTGGAGACTTGACTGCATTAAGGGCAGAAAAAGGAAAAAATATTGATAAAGCAAATACATTACATAAAGTTCCTGTTCTTGATGAAAAAAACTATGGTGGCTGGATAATACATCTGAAGGTCAAACGGCCTTTAATAACCAATGTGTTAATCCTGAGTGCGGCTATCAGGGAAACAGGGTACATGGTTCAAAGTATAATATTGAGGGGATAAATCAGTATAACAAAGATACGCCCTTATATTGCGAAAGGTGCGGACATTTACTGCCGAGGCCATATGTTGAAGAAAAGAGTACCGGAGAAAAGAGAATAATGAAGGGTTTTGTGAGCGCATATAAAAGAATGTTTTGGGATGAACCGGCAAGTACGATAACCCAGAATTTTCAATATGCCTGTTCTGATAACAAAGTGCACCCGACACAGACGAATTCTTTTAATAGAAGGGACAAATTTATACCTTTTTTACTTTGTAATTTATCCATTTTTTATTAGATAAGGCATTTATATAGCTGCTGTCATCAATAACGGCAAGCCAGCCTGCACACATTTTTCTCACACCTGAACTTGTCATTATGGAAACGCTGGTGGTTCTTCCGCCATCAGCTTTAGGCTGAACAATTTCACCCCAGTCGAGAAAGGTTAAATCATTTCGGTAAAAGACGGCCACGACAGCGGGAACTTTATTGAGGCAGTTTGTAAACACAAAATTTCAATTGATTGCAACAATTAGTTGAATTTATGGAGCTATGTTTTGTGTATTTTTCAATGACTTCTCCACTGTTTTATGCTAAAATAAATGCGTGTATTGCCAATACAATCAAATGTACATTTACGGAATATGAAATTTGAGGCAAGAAAATTATTAAGTAATCAAAGGCATAGGTGCCAAAGCGTGCAAGAGGTAAGAAAATGCAAAAGATATTGGTAGTGGACGATGCGGAGGTAAACCGGGAGCTGTTAAAGAGCATATTGGAGAATGAGTACATTGTGGAGACAGCGGTGAACGGAAAACAGGCGCTTCAGAAGCTGCAGGACTATCACAGCGACACGGCCGCAGTTCTTCTGGATTTGCAGATGCCGATTATAGACGGCTTTACTGTCATAGCGGAAATGAAAAGAAAGGGATGGATAGAGAGAGTTCCTGTTCTGATCATCAGCGGAGAGACAGGGCCTGAGATAGAAAGCCAGTGTTTTGAACTGGGTGTTTCCGATTTTATTCACAAGCCCTTCGACGCCTCCATTGTCCGGAACAGGGTAAAAAGCACCATAGAGCACTTCAGCCGCAGGAACCGTCTGGAGCAGAAGGTGGAAGAACAGGCCGAGGCGCTGAAAAAGCAATCACATATTATTCAAATGCAGGCGGAGAGACTCAGTGATGCAAGACCCTTCAATAAGCTGATGATGGAGTACCGGTCGGTCATTATGGAGGTGGAGACCAGGCTGAAGGTGTTGAACGCCGTGTTTTCCGAGGAGTACAAGCGAAATCCCTTTGAGGCCATAAAAAGCAGGCTCAAGACGCCGGAAAGTATTTACAGCAAGCTGGAGAGGAAGGGCTATCCTGTCACTATAGAAAATATCAGAGAGCAGGTGGCGGATGTGGCAGGTCTGCGGGTGATCTGCTCATTTCCCGACGATATTTACCGTCTGGCAGAGCTTTTGATCAGGCAGGACGATATCATTCTTCTGAAGGAAAAGGATTATATTAAAACGCCGAAAACCAACGGGTACAGAAGCCTTCACCTGATTCTGAAAGTGCCCATCTTTTTACCCAATATCAAAAAATATATGAGGGTGGAGGTTCAGTTCCGCACCATAGCAATGGATTTCTGGGCAAGTCTGGAGCACAAGCTGAAATATAAAAAGGATATTCATGATACGGGGGAGATTGAGCAGCGGCTGAAGGCCTGTGCAGATTCCATAGAAGCATTGGATTATCAGATGCAGGAAATTCGGGATAAGATCGACAGTTCCGGGAGATAGTATAAAGAAGCATTCGTTTTTTCTGAATGAGCAAATGGTATCAATTCTGTAATTTGCGGCAGGAAGGAATGGAACCGGAAGTTTGGAAAGGAGGTTTCCCATGTGTACTGCGGTAACCTATAAGACAAAGGATTTTTATTTTGGACGGACATTGGATAATGATTTTTCCTATGGGGAACAGGTGGTCATAACTCCGCGCAGATATTGTTTTCTGTTCCGGGAAATGGGAAAGCTGGAGACACACTTTGCCATGATCGGAATGGCGCATGTGGAAGGAGACTATCCGCTCTACTATGATGCGGTCAATGAAAAGGGACTGGGAATGGCCGGGCTGAATTTTGTGGGCAATGCGCAGTATAACGAAAGCCGGGCGGATCGGGAAAACGTGGCCACATTTGAATTTATTCCGTGGATTCTGGGCCAGTGCGCTACCGTTTCGGAAGCGGAAGAACTTTTAAAGAAAATTAATCTGATCAATACGCCCTTTCATGAAAAACTGCCGCCGGCCCAGCTTCACTGGATCATTGCGGACAGCGGGAAAGCCATAACGGTGGAAGCCACCGGAGACGGCATGAAGGTGTACGATAATCCGGTGGGCGTGATGACAAACAATCCGCCTTTTGACGAGCAGATGTTTCACCTGAACAATTATATGAATCTCTCCTCCAGAGAACCGGAAAACCATTTTTCTGCGAAGCTGCCGTTATACCGGTACAGTCGTGGAATGGGGGCCCTGGGGCTTCCGGGAGACCTGTCTTCCCAATCCCGCTTTGTCAGAGCTGCCTTTGTGCGGATGAATGCCGTTTCCGGCGAATCGGAATCGGAGAGTGTCAGCCAGTTTTTTCATATCCTTGGCTCGGTAGACCAGCAGCGGGGCTGCTGTGAGGTGGAAGGCGGAAGCTATGAAATGACCATCTATACCTCCTGCTGCAATGCCGACAAAGGGGTTTATTACTATACAACCTATGACAATCATCAGATCACAGCTGTGGATATGTATCGGGAGGATCTGGACAGCTCTGATCCGATCTGCTGTTCCCTGATTCAGGAAGAGCAGATCAGATATCAAAACTGATTAATTTTTTACACAAAAAGCAAAGTAGTCCTTCTTCTCCGTGCTGAACAGCAGGCTGTAAGGAGGATATTGCTTTTCCATGGCAAAGAGACGCGCCACCTGTGCAAAGGTCAGCATATCCACCTTCTGAAGCTGATGCCGGGTGGGCAGGACAAAATGGCAGGACAGGCAGTCCATAAATCTCTGTGAGATTATTTTTACAGCGCTGATAACCGTTTTGTCTACTTTTTTGACAGGCTGATCCAGGGTCTCACTGAGCATGGAAAGAATCATATTTTCTCCGTAGATCAGGTAGACAAGTAATGGACGCTTGGCGTCTGCGCAGGTATAGGTCAGGCGGTAGCAGAGTGCCTTTCCGGAGGAAAAGTCTTCTCCGCTGTAATGCTCGCTGATCACCTGTGCTTTTACCCGGAAAAGCTTATCTAAGGCCTGGGAAATTGCCTTTTCCAGGGAGGCCATTTCGTTTTCTGAACCCTGGTGCACCCATTTCTTTGTGGTTTTTCCGGTGATGGCATGATCTTCAATCATGATATGCCCGTTGAGCCACCCTACGCAGATTCCCAGAAAATGCTGAACAGATTTTACAGAGTAATCCTGTTCCTCCAGCTCCTGTTCCAGGGCGGGCAGGGTTTTGTCGCGCATATTGTCGTGCAGGCTTTTATGTATGTCGTAATCGGCATAGCCGATGGACTTCATGTAGGCCTCTTCTTCCGCAAAATGCTTTGTGGTGTAATTTTTAAAATATTTGATTCCTTCCCTGCAGGCGTGCTGCTGCTTTGTCTCGTCTTCATTCAGGCTGATCAGTTTGCTCACAATCGAAAAAAGACGACGATGCGCTTTGTCAATCCCCTCTACGCCGATATTGAATCGGTCATTCCATTTTACTTCATTCAACGGTATATTCCCCCTTCTGATCTATTCACAAAAATTTTGCATGCAAATAACGGATTAATAAACTATTGAACATAATACTCGCTTCTGCCAGTTTAGCACAGATTGGAAAAATAAACAACCGGTCCCGGCAAAATCTTGCATATTAAAAAATATACATTTATAATGAAGCAAATACAGCAGTGAGAAGCTTGACAGGAGATTGCTGCGGAATGGAGCCCAAAATTGAGAAACGGAAAAAGATATGACAGAGGATCAGGGGGCGGCCTGGGAGTTTTGCTTGTTCTGGGATGCCTGGTTTTGGCCGCGGTGTTTTTTCTTCGTCAGCCGGAGGGGACAGGCGATGCGGGAACGAGGGAGACGTCGTTGTCGGAAGACATGGCAGGCAGCGGGGAAAGGGGAAATACCCAGGAAGGCGATTCTGCGTCGGAAGCGGAAGGGTTGGAAGCAGAAGCCTCCGGAGAGTCGTCCGCTGCAGCAGAAATGCCAGGAGGGGCTTCCACAGGGGCGGAATCGGAGGGGTCCGTGGAATCGTCCGTTATATCGGAAGCAGA
>Ga0224747_10262_pt1 | contig 11171 bp, 8 predicted proteins | sample LIM_F_Water_Pos_FD_182999 | JGI IMG/M metagenome (GOLD analysis project Ga0224747, IMG submission 182999) | Enriched cells from gastrointestinal tract of the lab mouse from Pacific Northwest National Laboratory (PNNL), Richland, Washington... | ecosystem: Host-associated > Mammals > Digestive... | reverse complement strand
AAGCCTACGCCGCAGACGGCAGGGTGTGCCTGGCGTGTTTTGGCGGCGGCTATCCGACGGCGATCCCGGCCCACGGAGAAAAGGCGCGGTTTGAGGGAAAAATCAAAGGATAAGGAGGAAAGGATATGTGCGCAATCATAGGGGTTACCCGCCGGGGGATAAGCAAAGAAACCTTACAGGAATGTTTTTCCCGCACCCGCTCCAGGGGGCCGGACAGGGAACGGGTGCGGGAGGTGGGGCCAGGCTATCTGGGGTTCCAGCGCCTGGCTGTTATGGGGCTGGAGGAAAGCGGCATGCAGCCCTTTTACCTGGGCGAAACGGCCTGCGTATGCAACGGGGAGCTGTACGGGTTCCGGGAGGCCAAGGCCATGCTGGAGGGAAAAGGCTACCGCTTTAAAAGCGGTTCAGATTGCGAGCTGCTGCTGCCCCTTTACCGAGAGTATGGATTAGACATGTTCGCCAGGCTGGACGCGGAGTTCGCTATGATCTTATACGATGGTGAAAAGGGCGATTTCATCTGCGCCAGGGATCCCATTGGCATCCGGCCCCTATTTTACGGGGCCTTACCAGACGGCTCTATGGCTTTTGCCAGCGAGGCAAAGGACTTGCTGGGCCTGTGCGGGCAGATCAAGCCTTTCCCGCCGGGGCATTACTACGCCCAGGGCGAGTTTGTGCGGTACGCCGATCCGGCTTCCGCCCCTGTCCTCCATACAGGGCCTGTGGAAGAAATCTGCCAGGGTATACACGACCGCCTGATAAAGGCTGTGGAAAAGCGGCTGGACGCGGACGCGCCAGTAGGCTTCCTTCTCTCCGGCGGGCTGGACAGCAGTCTGGTGTGCGCCATAGCGGCAAGGCTTATGAAGAAGCCCATCCAAACCTTTGCCATTGGGATGGATTCCGATGCCATCGATCTGCAATACGCCCGGCAGGCGGCTGATTTCATCGGCGCGGACCACACCGAGGTTATCATGACAAGGGAACAGGTGGTAAGCTCCCTTGAGGAGGTCGTTGCGCTGCTGGGCACTTGGGATATTACTACCATCCGGGCCAGCATAGGGATGTATTTATGCTGCAAGGCCATCCACGAGACAACAGACCTGCGGGTGCTGCTGACCGGGGAGATCAGTGATGAACTTTTTGGCTACAAATATACAGACTATGCCCCAAGCGCGGAAGCCTTCCAGAAAGAAGCGGAAAAACGCGTGCGGGAGCTGTATATGTACGATGTTTTGCGGGCTGACCGCTGTATCTCCGTCAACTCCCTGGAAGCGCGGGTGCCCTTTGGGGACCTGGCCTTTGTACGGTATGTGATGGGAATCGACCCTAATCTGAAAATAAACACCTACGGCATAGGGAAGTATCTGCTGCGCAAAGCCTTTGAAGGGGAGGGGTTATTGCCGGAAAACATCCTTTGGCGGCAGAAAGCAGCGTTTTCCGACGCGGTGGGGCATAGCATGGTAGAAGACTTAAAGGAATACGCTGAAGGGCGCTATACGGACAGGGAATGGGAAGAAAGGCGGCGGGCATACCGGCATGGCACGCCCTTTACAAAGGAGAGCCTGTTGTACCGGGAGCTTTTTGAAAAATATTATCCTGGACAGGGTGAAATGATACAGGACTTTTGGATGCCAAACCGGGATTGGGAAGGCTGCGGCGTAAACGACCCTTCGGCCCGGGTGCTGGGGAACTATGGAGAAAGCGGGCATTAGAGGCGCTGCGGCGCGGCGGAAAGGCAGGATGATACGGATGGATAAAAAATACATCTTCGTCACGGGGGGCGTGGTTTCCGGGCTGGGCAAGGGAATCACAGCGGCCTCTTTGGGGCAGCTCCTGAAGGCCAGGGGCCTTAAGGTAGCGGCCCAAAAGCTGGACCCCTACATCAATGTGGACCCTGGTACCATGAGCCCCTATCAACATGGCGAGGTGTACGTCACAGAGGACAGCGCAGAAGCCGATTTAGACTTGGGGCATTATGAGCGTTTCATTGATGAGGACCTGAACAAATTTTCAAACCTCACCACTGGAAAAGTCTACTGGAACGTGCTTAATAAGGAACGCCGGGGGGAATACTTAGGGTCAACCGTACAAGTGATCCCCCATATCACCAATGAGATCAAAAGCTTCGTCTACAGCGTAGGGCAAAAGGCCCGGGCCGATGTGATCATCACGGAGATTGGCGGCACCATCGGCGACATAGAGAGCCAGCCTTTTTTAGAGGCCGCGCGCCAGGTTTCCTTGGAGGCCGGCCGGGAAAACAGCCTCTTTATCCATGTGACCTTGGTGCCTTTCCTGCGGGGGTCAAATGAGCACAAATCAAAACCGACCCAGCATTCCGTGAAGGAATTGCAGGGCATGGGCATCAACCCCGACCTGATCGTTCTGCGCTGCGATGAGCCGCTGGAACCTTCTATCTTCCAGAAAATCTCCCTGTTCTGCAATGTACAGCCCGACTGCGTCATTGAAAACCGCACCATCCCCAACCTCTACGCAGTCCCCTTGATGCTGGAGCGTTCCGGGTTTTCCGGGGTGGTCTGCCGGCGGCTGGCCCTGCATACCCCGGCCCCTGAACTCTCGGAGTGGGAAACAATGGTACAGCGTATGGAATCGGCCGATAAAACAGTACGGATCGGCATAGTGGGCAAATATGTGCAGATGCACGACGCTTACCTTTCTGTAGCCGAAGCCCTGCGCCACAGCGGGTTTATCCTGGGCGCCCGTGTAGAGATAGAATGGATCGATTCCGAGGGGATCGCCCCGGAAGCCATCGGAGAAATTTTAGGCGGCATAGACGGCATCCTGGTACCGGGCGGGTTTGGCAGACGGGGCATAGAGGGCATGATAGAGGCCGCGCGGTTTGCCCGGGCGAACCATGTGCCCTATTTCGGCATATGCTTAGGGATGCAGATCGCCGTCATAGAATTCGCCCGGCATGCCGGGGGCTTTCCCGGCGCTAATTCAGGGGAATTTGACAGCGGCTGCCCTTATAAAGTCATCAGTTTCATGCCTGGCCAGAGCCAGGAAACCGATAAAGGCGGTACCCTGCGCCTGGGGGCCTATCCCTGTGAGATTCGCCCCCATACCACACTGGCCCGCTGCTATGGCAAGCCCACTATCTCTGAGCGCCACCGGCACCGGTATGAATTCAACAACGAATACCGGGCCGCCTTGGAAGAAGCCGGTATGGTCTTCAGCGGCCTTTCCCCAGACGGCGCCCTGGTAGAAGCTGTCGAACTGCCTGGCCAGGATTTCTTTGTGGGCGTGCAGTACCACCCAGAGTTTAAGAGCCGCCCCAACAGGCCCCACCCGCTTTTTACCGGGTTTGTACGGGCCGCGTTGGAGAAACAGAAGAGGAAGGGATGAACATGCTCCATTTTACAAAAATGCACGGTTTAGGCAATGACTACCTTTATGTCTACGGCGAACCGCAAAACCCGCAGGCCCTCTCCCAGAAGCTTTCCGACCGCCACTTCGGCGCCGGGGCCGATGGGATGATCTGGATCAGCCCCTCCAAGGCGGCTGATTTCAAAATGCGCATCTTCAACGCGGATGGCAGCGAGGCCAATATGTGCGGCAACGGGATCCGCTGTGTGGGCAAATATGTATACGACAAGGGCCTCACCTCCAAGACCCGCTTGACCATCGAGACGCTGGCAGGCCCGCGCACCCTGGCCCTGCAAATCGAAAACGGGAAGGCTGTCGGCGCGGCGGTGGATATGGGTACGGCCCAGGTGGGGGATACCCTATCCCTTTCCCTGGATGGCGCGCTTATTGCCTGTACGCCTGTGGATATGGGAAACCCCCATGCGGTGCTCTTTGTAGAAGACATGGCCGCTGCCCCCCTGTCTGCCCTCGGCCCCCAGATCGAACGCCATCCGGCTTTCCCCGGCGGGGTCAATGTAGAATTCGTCCAGGTGTTGGGGCCTGGACGGCTGCGCATGCGCGTCTGGGAACGGGGCAGCGGGATTACCCTGGCCTGCGGCACTGGGGCTTGCGCCTGTGTGGCAGCAGCAGCCGCTATGGGCCATTGCCCTAAAGGCAGGCCAGTCCTTGTGGAACTGGATGGGGGTACGCTGCAAATTGAGATAAACGAAAAGGGCGCTGTGGTCATGACCGGCCCGGCGGTGACGGTATATGAGGGGGAAGTGGAACTATGCTGAAGCCAAACAAATGCTATGGGGACTTGCAAGACTCTTATCTGTTTTATAACATTGCCCAGAAAATCCAAGCCTATTTGGAAGCCCACCCAGACGCAAAGCTGTACCGGATGGGCATTGGGGACGTTTCCCTGCCCCTGTGCAACGCTGTGGTCAAAGCCCTGCATCAGGGGGTGGCGGATCAAGGGGTGAAAGAACGCTTCCACGGTTACATGCCCGAATGCGGCGCCCCCTTTCTGCGGGAGGCTATTGCAGCCCATTATCAAAAACGCGGCGTCCCGTTGGACGCAGACGAGGTTTTTGTCAGCAGCGGGGCCAGCGATGAATTAGGCGACATCCTTGATCTGTTTGACCGCAGCAGCACGGCTTTGGTTATGGAACCGGCTTACCCCGCTTATGTGGACGCCAATCTTATGGCTGGACGTAAAATTGTGCGTCTGGCGGCGGGGGAGGAAAACGGCTTTTTACCGCAGCCAGACGACCGTCTGGAAGGGGACATCCTCTACATCTGTTCGCCAAACAATCCCACTGGCGCGGTTTTTTCTAAAGAGCAGCTGCAAGCCTGGGTAGATTATGCCAATGAAAAAGAGGCCCTCATCCTTTTTGACGCAGCCTATGAAGCCTTCATTGAGGACCCCGACCTGCCCCACAGCATTTTTGAGCTGGAAGGCGCCCGCACCTGTGCCATTGAGATATGTTCCTTAAGCAAGACGGCAGGCTTTACAGGCACAAGATTAGGCTATACCATTTTGCCGAAAGGCCTTCAGCGCGGCGGTATGGATTTGCACGCCATGTGGGTACGCAACCGCACCACTAAAACCAATGGCGTATCTTACATCCTGCAAAAAGGCGGCGCGGCGGTCTTTACAGAGGAAGGCCAACGGCAGATCCGGCAAAATCTGCAGATATATAAAAACAATGCCAAGGTTTTTATGCGTGCGGCTAATGAACTGGGCCTATGGTACTGCGGCGGAAAAAATGCCCCTTACATTTGGTTAAAATGCCCTGGCGGCATGACGGGTTGGCAGCTTTTTGATTACCTGTTAGAAGAGGTCCAGGTGATTGGCACCCCCGGCGAGGGCTTCGGGGCCTGTGGAAAAGGGTTTTTCCGCTTCTCTACCTTTGGCAATCCCCAAGACACAGAAGAAGCGGCCCGGAGGCTTGTATGGCTGTTCAAAGGCAAAGGGTATTAAGATTGGTGTAACGCCTTCCGGCTTCCCCGCTGCTGAGGCACGTGTCCAGGATATAGTCCCCGTTCTCTGCTTGTCTTTCTTTTCAAAACCTTTTATAATGGAAAGGAAATCAAAGGACGGGGCGTGTTCCACTTGGGAAAAAATCAAAAACCGGACGGGTATCTTGTCTGCGAACAGAAGATGGTTTACGCCTTGCTCATGGCCAGCGCCGGCCATTGAATACCAACACCAGCCTGCGGCGGCGCACGATACCCCGGGCGATCCTTCCCAAAATCACACCTGTCCCTTCTGTAGAAGTTAAAATCACGTCTTAAACGGCCTGCCTATGGCTATCGGACCCGGCCGCCTGCTTTTCCTGACAGGAACACTGCCAGAGCCGCTCCGCTGTGGGCGCCCAATCCCGTGCATATCCGGCGCACTTTTCGCACAGGTGCTCCACGCTCTCCGGAGACTGCAGGTCGGTGGAGCGGGCCCCAGTCTTTCCCACCATCTCTCTGAGCTTATCCGGGTTCTCCAGCATTGGGCAGGGCCGCAGGTGATTGTCGTTGAAGGCTTGGCCGTCGTGATAGGCCATGAAGATGGGGGAGCGCAGCACATCCAGCAGGTTCATGTCTCGAATATTGGCGTTGGAATAGTGGATAAACACACAGGGGTCACAGTCACCGTTGGCATTGATGTGGAAATATCTGCGCCCGCCTGCAATGCAGCCCCCCACAAACTCACCATCGTTCTGGAAATCCATGGCGAAGATGGGCTTGTTCTGCCGGGCCTCCCGAATCTTATGGTACATGAATTCCCGTTGTTCCGGGGTGGGAAGCAGGGCAGGCACGGCATCATTTCCGATGGGCATATAGTGGAAGTACCACACGAAGGACGCTCCCCATTCCACCATTTGGTCGAAGTATTCATCGCTGCTGATAGAGGCAAAGTTCTGGCTGGTGTAGCAGCAACTGATGCCAAAGGGCAGCTTCTTCTCCTTGAGCAGGGCCATGGACTGCACCACTTTTCTGTAGGTGCCCCCGCCCCGGCGCCCATCTGTAGCGCTCTCGAAGCCTTCTACGCTGATGGCGGGGATGAAATTCTTCACGCTGAGCATGGCCTCGGCAAACTCTTCGTCTATAAGGGTGGCGTTTGTAAAGCACAGGAACTGGCAGTCGCTGTGCTTGCGGCACAGGGCAATGAGGTCTTTTTTGCGCACCAGAGGCTCGCCGCCGGTGTATATGTAGATGTACACTCCCAGCTCCTTGCCCTGGGTGATGATGCTGTCTATCTCGTCGAAAGAGAGATTCAGCTTATTGCCATACTCCGCTGCCCAGCAGCCGGTGCAGTGCAGGTTGCAGGCAGAGGTAGGATCAAGCAGGATGGCCCATGGAATATTGCAGCCGTATTCCTCCCGCAGTTCCTCTTGCCGGGGCCAGCCCACCAGATTGCCGTTGATGATGAAATTCTCGAATATGGCCTTGAGCACGTCGTTGTCCGTTTCGGTAAAGATACGGTGCATCAGCTTGTGCATAGCGCAGTCCGGATTTTCGATGACCTTGCGGAACGCCGCCCGCTGTACCGGGAATCCCCGGCTGCCTGCCGGAGCGAAGCGGTCTACCCAATCCATGAGCCGGGGAAGGTTTTCTTCCGGGTCCCGCTCTATGTAGCTGAAGGCTTTCTTTAATCCGTATCGGACGATTTTATTTGATGTATCCATATTATGACCTCCTTATGTTGTGAGGAATTTTATGGATATCATTATAAGTATAAGATTGAGGGATAACAATATACAAAGCAGCGCCTCTGTCGCAAAAACAGACAGAGGCGCTGCTTTGTATAAAAATGATGCAGATCATAAATTAACCTATTTCATGATTTTATGAATTTGTCCAGAACGTGCCCGATGCTGCCGTCTATCATGATGAAATAGTCGTCCAGCCGTACATGGCGCTCATCGGGCATTCCTTCCTCCACCCATTCCAAAAGGAACCCGGCACATCCCCGGGCATAGACTATGGAGATAAACCGCTTTTTCTCCTCCGGCACCTGTGCTGCCTGGGGATAGGTATCCATCCGCCCGCGTACCATCTGGGTTACCCACTTGACAACGGCTCGCTCATACTGCATCCTGTTGGTGGCGTCGTAGCCGTGCAAGATGACCATACGGTGCAGGTAGAAAAAATGAAAGAGCAGCTTTATCTGCTCCCGCCAATCCATTTCTCCGGCCAGATGCAGCCCTGCGTATTTTTCAATACTTTTTGCCAGCGCCCATTCCATAAGGTCGTAGATATCCCGAAAATGATAGTAAAAGGTCTGACGGTTTACGCCGCATTCTGTCACAATATCCTTGACGGTTATCTTGTCAATGCTCCGTTTTTCCAGCAGGCCCTCAAAGGCCTGGGCGATGACCTCTTTCGTGGTCTGACGCATCACGCACACCTCCATCCCGTATCGTTTTTAAATATATTATAAAGAAACTATTGCGATTTTTCAAGTGCATTTCTGGCATGGAAATAATGATTTGCGCAATGATAGTGGGTATGGCAAAATCTGCTTTATTGATTCATATGCTCAGCAATAAAGCATTTGAATGTCCTTTCAATTGTTTTTTCTGGTGGATTCTTTTCCCAATGGGTACTTCCCAACACCTTCCATGATGGCAGGAGGCGCCTGCCTCCAAAAGAGCACAAAGGCCCCTTGGCAGCATCAGGAAGCGCCAGACTTGTGGGATGAAACGCTATATGGCGGTATGCGCGCGGAACATGAATGCGGCCTTCTGCTCCCGGACACACTAGCGGGGAAAAACGCCAGAGTAAAAGGCACTGGAAACAACATGTAAGAAACCCTCAGCAATACGCCCTTCCATTAGGGCTTGTTTGAAAATAGAGGAAATGACGAATTTTTGACGCAGAATATGGCCGCTTATGGGCAAACGGTATCTGTGTTAAAAATCCGCGATGAGACGAAAACATTCCGTAAACGGAATGTTCGGCCTTTCTAAACGCATGTATGCGTTTGCGGTTCTTCCTCTTGAAACCGCCCGCCCTGAACAAAAATACTGGCATTTCTCTGGTTTTAAAACAGACTCCAGGCACGCCTCACCGCACCCCCTGCTTTTGCAGGTATACCACATATTCCTCCAGGCACAGCCCCAGCCGCTTCATCTCCCCCGCGTGTTTGCGCCCTACATAGCGGTAGTGCCAGCTTTCCTTGTCAATGCCTGTGATGGAAGCCTTTTCCGCCTGATACCGCTCTATAAAGCCGTAATCGGTGCTGTGCTCCTGCAGCCAGGCATATGCCTTTGTCTTTTCAAAGGCGTCGCTCACCTCATTGAGGTCAATGGCAAGGCCTGTGTGGTGCTCGCTGCATCCGGGCTGGGCAATGGTGCGCAAGGCGTCCTCTTCCGCCTCCTTCTCCCCCATGCCAGCCTTCCGGTTCTCCTCTATGGCCCTGGCAAGCACTTCCTCCTGCTCCTCCACACTGCGGTAACCCGAGGCCACCCAGAACCACACGTCCTCCTTTTCCGCGGCCCTGCACATGGCGGCATAGTCCTCATACATCGCTATATCCACCAGCTCGTCATCCACCATCCGGGGCGTAACCTGCCAGCCCTCCGGCAGGGGCGTCTGACCGTTCACCAGCACCAGCAGGGGATCGGAAAGCTGGCGGCAGCCCCCAAAAGGCCCTGCCTGCGCCCCGGCCTGCACCGCTTGCTGGGCCGCGTCCCGGGCGGCCCGCTCTGCCTCCCAGCCCCCCAGCATACTCACCGCCATGGTCAAAAGCAGCGCGGCAATAATGATAAAAGCCGCCACCGGCTCGGTCAGGTGTTTGTCCTTCTTGTCCTTTTTCAAAATCTGCTTCCCCCTTCTGCAAAGCATACTCCCACCTATTTTCCCAGTCCCCCGCATACAGTATAATAGGAAAAATCCGGCACAGATTTTGTGGAATCCCGGAACTTTCCGAAAAAAATCTCTTATAGGAGCTGACAACCCCATGAAAAAAGTTTTCGCATACGCCGCCGCCCACAAACAGTCCAACTACGCCGAAGCCCTTCAAAGCTGCGGCATGGAGCCTGTGTTCTCCGCCGATCTGAAAGCCGCCCGGGGCTGCCATGGCCTGCTGCTCTGCGGCGGCGGGGACATAGAACCTTATCGGTACGGCCAGGAAAACAAAGGCAGCAAAAATTTCGATCCGGAGCGGGACGAGGCAGAGTTCCATCTGGTAAAGCGGTTTATGGACGCTGGCCTGCCCATCTTAGGCATCTGCCGGGGCCTGCAGGTGCTGAACACAGCCCTGGGGGGCGCCCTGGTGCAGCACCTGCCCACAGCCCGCGCTCATGCCTGGGAGGAGGAAACCGGGGACAAACAGCACCTGGTGCAGGCCCTGCCCGGCAGCTTCCTTTTAAAGCTTTACGGGGAGCGCTTCCCGGTAAACAGCGCCCACCACCAGGGAGCAGATAAAATCCCCCCTGCCCTGTCCTTAGCGGCCCAGGCAGAGGACGGCGTCCCAGAAGCCCTCCAGTGCCCGGAAAAGGGCATATACGCCGTCCAGTGGCACCCGGAGCGCATGATGCTCTCCCGCCGCCGGGAAGACACGGTAGACGGCACGCTGGTGTTCCGGTTTTTCGCCGGGCTTCTGTAGCGGGAAACACCCCGCCATGGTTGTAGATAATTTAACAAAAACCCGTTGATTATTTCCAGAACCTGTGATAGAATGGAAGCTGGGCAACAAGTGCCCGGATAGTATTTGCTTTTTCTTAAAAATTTTTGCCCTGGCGGCGAAAGGAGTTAATGGCAATGACCCAAAATAAGTCCGTTTTAAGCTGGATCGAAGAGATGAAGGCCCTGGTCACACCGGACAACATGGTGTGGATCGACGGCTCTGAGGAGCAGATCGAGGCCCTTCGCAAGGAAGCCTGCAGCACCGGCGAGATGATGAAGCTCAACGAGGAGAAGCTCCCCGGCTGCTACTACCACCGCACCGCTGTAAACGATGTGGCCCGCGTGGAAGACCGTACCTTTATCTGCGCCAAGAAGGAAGAGGACGCAGGCCCCACCAACCACTGGATGGAGCCTGAAAAGGCCTACAAAATGCTGTTTGACATTGCCCGCGGCAGCTACAAGGGCCGCACCATGTATGTCATCCCCTATTCCATGGGTCCTGTAGGCTCCCCCCTTGCCAAAATCGGCGTGGAGCTGACCGACTCCATCTATGTTGTGCTGAACATGTGCATCATGACCCGCGTGGGCGACAAGGTTTGGGAAGCCCTGGGCGACAGCACCGACTGGGTAAAGGGCCTGCACTGCAAGTGCGAAATCGACGCTGAAAAGCGCTACATCTGCCATTTCCCCGAGGACAACTATATCATCAGCGTAAACTCCGGCTACGGCGGGAACGTGCTTCTGGGCAAGAAGTGCTTTGCCCTGCGCATCGCTTCCTTCCAGGCCAAGAACGAGGGCTGGATGGCCGAGCACATGCTCATTCTGGGCATTGAGAATCCCAAGGGCGAGGTCAAGTATGTCTGCGCCGCCTTCCCCTCTGCCTGCGGCAAGACCAACCTGGCCATGATGATCCCCCCCGAAGGCTACAAGGCCAAAGGCTACAAGGTTTGGACTGTGGGCGACGACATCTCCTGGATGCGTCCCGGCAAGGACGGCCGCCTCTATGCCATCAACCCCGAGAACGGCTTCTTCGGCGTGGCTCCCGGCACCAACATGAAGTCCAACCCCAACGCCCTTATCTCCACCCAGAAGGGCACCATCTTCACAAACGTCGGCCGCAACCTGGACGACAACACCGTCTGGTGGGAGAGCCTGGACAAGAATCCTCCCGTCAACGCCCA
>Ga0224747_10261_pt1 | contig 11174 bp, 11 predicted proteins | sample LIM_F_Water_Pos_FD_182999 | JGI IMG/M metagenome (GOLD analysis project Ga0224747, IMG submission 182999) | Enriched cells from gastrointestinal tract of the lab mouse from Pacific Northwest National Laboratory (PNNL), Richland, Washington... | ecosystem: Host-associated > Mammals > Digestive... | reverse complement strand
CCCTGCCCAGAATTCTGGAAAGAAGCATCAGCAGGTATTCGCTTCCCGCACCGATGATGATCTGGTCCGGGGCACACTCCACCCCTCTGGCCGCATGAAGGTATCCCCGGACCGCTTCCCGCAGCCCGGGCTCCCCCTGGGGGTCTCCGGAAAGAAAGAATTCTTTATTGTCATCCACCAGGGTATCCCGGCTCAGCTTCCGCCAGGTATTATAGGGAAAGCTGTCCAGATCAATGCCCCTGGGGGAGAAATCAATCCTGCATCCCCGGTCCGGTTCCACCGCCGCCTCCAGGGCCATTTCCCCGTTTCCTCCAGGCTCCATGTCCACAAGCTCCTCCATCCGGGCCACAAAATATCCCTTGTAAGGAACCGCTTCAATATAGCCTTCTGCCAGAAGCTGCTCATAGGCCATCTGGGTGGTGCTGCGGCTTACTTTCAGATTCTCCGCCAGAACCCGGGTGGAGGGAAGCCGCTCCCCATACCCCAGACTTCCCCGGCGGATCTCCCGGCGGATGTAGGCATAGATCTGTTCATATAAGGGGCGCTTGTCCCCGCTGTCCATGGGTACCAGAATTTCCATGTCTTTTCTCTATTTAGGCAGCTTAAAGGAACTCTTTAAGGACACGATCCGGTTAAACACCGGCGCCCCGGGCCGGCTGTCCTTACAGTCGGCACAGAAATATCCGTTGCGGACAAACTGGAAGCTGTCATAAGCCCCGGCCTCTGCCAGGGCCGGCTCCACATAGCAGGTCTTTAAGACAGTCAGGGAATTGGGATTTAAGTTTAAGGAGCCGTCCTCATTGAGCTTGCCCTTTTCCTCGTCCACAATATTCTCATAGAGACGGCATTCCACGGTCTTTGCCGTGTGTGCCGCTACCCAGTGGATGGTTCCCTTGACCTTTCTCCCTTCGAACCCGGAACCGCTCTTTGTAGCCGGATCATAGGTTCCGTGAACCACCGTAACCCTGCCGTCGGCGTCCTTCTCACAGCCGGTGCAGGTGACAAAGTAGGCGCTCATGAGACGGACCTCATTGCCCGGGAACATACGGAAATACTTCTTTGGAGGCTCCTCCATAAAGTCTTCCCGTTCAATATAAAGCTCCCGCCCAAAGGGCACCATGCGGCTGCCCAGGTCCGGGTTCTCCAGGTTGTTGGGAACCTCCAGCATCTCGGTCTGTCCTTCCGGATAATTGTCAATGACCAGCTTCACCGGGTCCAGCACCGCCATCATCCGGGACTTCTTAAGCTTCAGATCCTCCCGGATACAATACTCCAGCATGGCGTAATCCACAGAGCTGTTGGCCTTGGCCACTCCCACCAGGTCCACGAACATACGGATGGACTCCGGGGTGTAGCCCCGCCTGCGCAGGGCCGCGATGGATACCAGCCTGGGATCGTCCCAGCCGTCCACAATGCCGTCCTCCACCAGCTTCTTGATGTAACGCTTTCCGGTAACCACGTTGGTCAGGTACAATTTGGCAAATTCGATCTGGCGGGGAGGATTCTCAAACTCGCACTCCCGCACCACCCAGTCATACAAGGGCCGGTGGTCCTCAAACTCCAGGGTGCAGATGGAGTGGGTAATATGCTCCAGGGCATCCTCAATGGGATGGGCAAAGTCATACATGGGATAGATGCACCACTTGTCCCCGGTGTTGTGGTGGCTCATGTGGGCCACACGATAGATCACCGGGTCCCGCATATTGATGTTGGGAGAAGCCATGTCGATCTTGGCCCGCAGCACCTTCTCCCCGTCCTTGTATTTTCCTTCCCGCATCTCCTCAAACAGGCGCAGATTTTCCTCCACGGAACGGTTCCGGCAGGGGCTTTCCTTTCCCGGAGTCTTAAAGTCTCCCCGGTACTGGCGGATCTCCTCGGCGCTCAGGTCGCAGACAAAGGCCTTGCCCTTGCGGATCAGCAGCAGGGCACACTCATACATGGCATCAAAATAATTGGAGGCAAAGAACAGACGGTCCTCAAAATCCGCCCCCAGCCACTGGACATCCGCCTTGATGGACTCCACGAACTCGATCTTCTCCTTGGTCGGGTTGGTGTCGTCAAACCGCATATTGAATTTGCCGCCGTAGCGGCAGGCAAGGCCGTAGTTTAAAAGAATGGACTTGGCATGTCCGATATGCAGGTAGCCGTTGGGCTCCGGCGGAAAACGGGTCTGCACATGGCTGTAGACTCCCTCGGCCAGGTCCCTGTCAATCTCCTGCTCAATAAAATTCTTTGAAACGGTCTCTTTGCTCTCTTCCAGAACTTCTTTCTCCTTTTCCATATACAAAGCGCTCCCTTCTCTTCATGTGGATACCCCGGACCCGTCACCGGCGCATTGGGGGTACCCTGGTACCCAAAGCGCATATCCGCCGCGTCGTGGGTATACCCGGTACCCGGAACCTGCCCCTGCGCGTTTCCGGTTTCCCGATAAAAAAAGAACCCTGCTGCACAGCAGGATTCTTCGCTCTCAGTGTCAAACAGTGAAATACACGGCTGACGCCTCCTGTCACATCGGAGAGCTGCTAACCAGAATCGAACTGGTGACCTCAACATTACCAATGTTGCGCACTACCGACTGTGCTATAGCAGCTTGTTGATGAACCTTAGATATAGTACCATGGTATCCTGATTTTGTCAACACGATTTTTAATTTTTCTTTGTCCTTGTGGCACCCGCCGGTTTTCTCCCACATACAGTAAATTAAAAAAGCAGCGAGGTATTTCTATGGCTGAAAATGATTCCCATTACAATGGCGTAACCGATACAACAGTAGACCAGAATAACGGCCAGGAGGCTGTGGCCGGAAGTCCCGGGGCTGCGGTCCCCCTTCCTGACTTTGAGGAAGGCCCGCCGGCCTATCCGGGCAATGACGGCAGTACATCTGCATCCGGCGGGGACGCGGTGATCCCCCTGCCCTTCCCGGGCGAAGGCGGTCCTGTCTATCCCGGCAATGACAATACTCCGGTGATTCCCCTGCCCTTCCCCGGGGAAGGCGGCCCCGTGTATCCCGGCAACAACAACCATATTCCCACGGTTCCCCTTCCTTTCCCGGGGGAAGGCGGCCCTGTGTATCCCGGCAACAACAACCACATTCCCACGGTTCCCCTGCCCTTCCCGGGGGAAGGCGGTCCCGTGTACCCCGGCAACAACACCTGCTTCGGCGGATGCTTCCCCTTCTGTTCCGGCTGCCAGACCATTTCCCCCCAGTATTACGGGCAGGTCCGGTTTCTGAACGCATCCACCAACTCCTTCCAGGTGAATATCAGTATTGATAATACAACCTATGCAGCAGGCTCCCGGTTCGGAACCATTTCCGGTTATGAATGGATTGCCGACGGCTTCCATACGGTTACCGTGCGCCGGGCCAGCGGGCTCCGCTCCATTCTGCTGCAGCAGACCTTCCCCTTTACTGCCGGCCAGAAGGTTACCTTTGTCCTGACCGACGCGGCGCCGGGGGGCCTGGATCTGGTTCGGGTCATGGATACGGGCTGCAACAACCTGCCTGTAAACTCCGGGTGCTTCCGTTTTGCCAACATGACCCACAGCGGCTCCTCCTATGACCTGCTGCTGACCGGAGGCTCCACCGTGTTCCGGAATGTAGGCTTCCAGAAGGTCAGTCCCTACAAGCAGGCCGTAGCCGGCTCCTACCGGTTCACCATCACCCGCTCCAACTCCTACGGTTTCATCCAGGAGCTTCCTGTGATCGTCATCGGAGCCGTCACCGGCTCCCTGGGAATCAGCAATCCGGTGCTGACCTTCGATACATCCATCGGGGCCGGCAGAAACTACACCGCCTATTTCATCGGCAATACCTGGTCCAATTACAATCTCCAGGTAATGACGGTAATGGATTAATACCCAAAACCAGCCGGGAACCACTGAAAAACGGCTTCACAGACCCTGGAAAACTACTCTGACAGCTCCCGGAGACTCTCCCGCAGAACCCTGCTGGAGGCTTCAAACTGCTGTAACTCCTCCTGGGTCAGGTTCAGCTGCAATACCCGCTGCACCCCGTTCTGGTTGATGATGCAGGGCACGCCGGTGAAGATTCCGGTCTGGCCGTATTCCCCGCAAAGAAAGGCGGATACGGTGAGAACACTGTTCTCATCCCCAAAGACGGCTTTGGTAATCCGGGCCATGGCCATACCGATTCCGTAATAGGTAGCCCGTTTTGCCTCAATGATCCGGTAGGCGGCCCCTCTCACCTCCTGGGAAATCCGGTCCAGCTCTTCCATCTGGACCGGATTTTCACTGCCGCCCTTACCCAGAATATCGCAGATGGGCCTGGTGGCAATCATGGCCTGGCTCCAGGGCACAAATTCACTGTCCCCGTGCTCCCCCATAACATAGGCATGGATATTGCGGGGGTCCACATGAAGGTATTCCCCCAGAAGATACCGCAGCCTGGCCGTATCCAGGGCTGTGCCGGTGCCCAGCACCCGTCTGGGATTAAAGCCCGAAAGCTGGCAGGCAATCTGTGCCATTAAGTCTACAGGATTGCTGGCCACCAGAAATAGGCCGTTAAAGCCGGATTCCACCACCGGCCGGATCACGGAACGGAACACCTCCTTGTTCCGTTTCAGAAGCTCCAGCCGGGACTCCCCCACCTTCTGGGCAACTCCGGCACAGATCACCGCAATATCCGCATCCTGGCAGTCCGGGTAATCCCCGGCATAGATCTTCATGTGGGAACCGGAAAAGGCAAGCCCATGGTTTAAATCCATGGCCTCGCCTTCTGCCCGCTTTTTGTCAATATCAATGAGAACCAGCTCGTCACAGATATTCTGGTTTAACAGACAGTAGGCATAGCTCATGCCTACCATCCCGGTTCCGATCAGTACAACCTTCCGTTTCTCTGTTTTCATTGTGGCGCCTCCTGGAGTTTTTGATTATTGTGTCCAGGGGAGCCGGAAATATACGCGCGGCCCAGATTCCCGCCAGGCCCGCCGCCGTCCTGCCAGTTGACCGCCGGGTGATTACACCGACAGTCTGGCCAGCTTCTTCTCCATAAGCTCGCTGTTGTTGCTGTGGACAATGGCATCGTCCTTGGTGATCAGCTTCTGCCGGTACAGTTCTATAAGGCTGTTGTCCATGGTAGCCATACCTTCCTCCTGGGAGGTGGCGATCACATTGTCGATCTGGTGAATCTTGGATTCCCGGATCAGGTTGCGGATGGCATTGTTGAAGAACATGATCTCAAATGCCGGGTGCTCCTTTCCGTCGGTTCCGGGAATCAGCTGCTGGGACACCACCGCCTGCATGACCATGGAAAGCTGGGTGCGGACCTGCTGCTGCTGGTTAGGCGGAAAGCTGTCGATAATACGGTCAATGGTATTGGCCGCCCCTACCGTATGGAGGGTGGAAATCACCAGATGTCCGGTCTCCGCCGCGGTCATGGCCGTCTTAATGGTCTCCTCGTCGCGCATCTCCCCGACCAGAATCACATCCGGCGCCTGGCGCAGGGCAGCCCGCAGTCCGCTTACATAGGTTTCCGTATCCGTGACGATCTCCCTCTGGGTCACCACACTCTGGTTGTGGCGGTGGAGATACTCAATGGGGTCCTCCAGGGTGATCACGTGGGCATTGCGGGTACGGTTGATCTCGTCGATGATGCAGGCCAGCGTGGTACTCTTGCCGCTTCCCGCCGGTCCGGTTACCAGAACAAAGCCCTTGGTCATCCGGGCGATCTCAATGACCTTTTCGGGAATATGCAGGCTCTCAAAATTCGGCAGATCAAAGGTAATCACACGGATAATGGCTGCCAGGGAACCCCTCTGCCGGAACACATTGGCACGGAACCTGGACAGTCCCGGAATCGCCATGGAGAAATCATCATCCCCCAGCCGCAGAACCCGGTTCATATCCCTGTCTCCGGCCATATGGTAAAAGTCCCTGATAATGGCCTCCATCTCCTTGGGGAAAATCCTCTCCGTGCCGTAATTGAGGATTCTCCCGCCTACCCGGTACGCCGCCGGCATACCGGGAATCAGAAAAATATCTGCTGCCTCCTTGTCCACCGCAGTGCGGAGGATCTCTTCGATATTCATACCAGTCTCCATTCCGCCGCCATACCGGCGGCACACATATCATTACATCTGACCGTCCCAGACCTTCATGGACTGGTCGATCTCATACTCTTCCCTATTATACACCTTCCAGGTAAGAATCCGGCAGGTCCCCTCTGTCCAGTCTGCCTGGACCCGGATCTGCAGTGCCTGGCCTGCGTGCATGGCAATCTCCGTCAGAAACACATCCTCCTGACGGTCATAATAATCCTTCCACTCTTCGGTCACCAGGGCTTTTAAATCTCCTCCCCTGGCCGAAGCCGCCGCCTGCCGGATACTGGTATCCAGCTGCCGCAGAAATTCATTGCCCAGACTGTCTGCCCGGTAATACTCCTTCACCGCATCCCCGTTCCGGTCCGAAAGCAGGGAATCGCTCTTGGCGTTGCCCAGGGACAGAAGGCTGAATGTCGCCAGACAAAGCACGATAAAGATTACGATCAGCGTGGAACTGCCGATATTGGCCTTCCGGCGTATCTCCTGACTGGCCATGTCCTCTCCTCCTTACTCACTCCTGTTCTCCCGGCACATACCGGGATGCCTCCAGCTCAAACAGCGGCTCTCCTGGCGAAGAGGAACGCATCAGGTCCGTATAGTAGCCGATGGTCACCTTTCCCTGCTCCAGCTCCCCAAAACCGCCGGACAGCTGGAAGCTTCCGTAGTAAACCGCGGTTCCCTGTTTTTCCGCTTCCTCCCCCAGGGGATTCCAGTCCCTGTCCCAGTATATCCCATACAAAGTCTGGGGGGTGCCGGTCCCATAAGGATGCAGCTTCATCCGTGCCTGAAGCCCCTCAATATTCTCTGCCTTCCAGATCTCCACCACACTCTGGGCCGCACTGACCGCGTTGTTGGAATCCTTGGCCAGACGGCTCATATGGTCCGACCTGGCAAAGGCCAGAATGCAGGTGGAGGCACAGAGCATAAAGAAGAAAACGGCAACGATCATCTCCATCAGAAACAGTCCGGAACTGCTCTTTCTATTCATAATCTTCCTCCGTACTCCGAATGGCCAGCATCAGTCTGCCGCCTCCCTCCCCGGCAGTCTCCACCCTCAGAAGCCTGCCTTCCTGGGAGAAGGAAAGACCCTCGCATTCCATAATCCCGATTCCGTCGCTGAGCCCCAGGCCGCTGTCCGCACTGGTAAACAGCTCCCGGATACTTCCGTCATAATAATAGATCCAGCTAAGGTATTCATCCCCGTCCAGCACCTGGCGCATCTCCAGAACCGACGTTCCGTCAATCTCCCGGACACTGAGCCCTCCGGCCTGGTCACTCTGGCGGACCTTGTTGGCTATATACTGAAGCGCCACGCTTCCGGTATAGTTATCCGCCATGCGGGAGCTGATATTTTCATAGACCTTCCCGCCGGTCAGCACGGTAAACAGTGCACATAATACAAAAACCAGAAAAAGCAGCATGGTAAACAAAGTACCTGCGATCTGCCCTTTCCCCTGGGCCTTCTGCTGCACGCTCTCCCCTCCTTATCTCCAGAACAGACACGCTTACGGCTCCTCCACCGGAATCACGGTAATATCCGGCATCAGGTTGGAGGCAAAGCCGCTGTAGAATACGTTGTACCGCTCCTCATCAATCTGAATTCCGTACCGCTCCTCCAGATAAGCCACACTGGGGGGATACCGCCCCTCAATGGCATAGCACTGGACACAGGCCCGGGTGATTCCCTGCCTTAAGGTCTCGGCGCCTTCTGTCTCGGCGCGGTTTAAAAGGGAGGTGATCCCGTTGATAAACAGGCCCACCACAATGCCGAATGCTGCCGCCGCGCCCAGGCAGCCGGCCACAAATTTCCAGTCCGTCTTCCGCTTCATAATCTGCCTTATTCCTCCAGGTTCCCCCAGGCCGCCCTCAGGCTTCCTGCATTCATCCCGCAACCGTGTTGCATCAGTCTCCGCGTCATCCGATCCCTGCCAGCACGCCTGCCAGAGGCAGCATGACGGACAGAAGGATCAGACCCACCACAATGGCCAGGACCGCCACCATGGTAGGCTCGATCCGTGCGATCATGTTGTCAATGGAGGTGTCGGCCTGCTGCTCATAATCGTTGGAAATATCCGCCATAACGTCGTCCAGCCGTCCGCTGCGGGTGCCGATCTTGATCATCTGCACATGGAACCCGCTGAACAGTCCGGTTTTCTTCATGGCCTCGAAATAAGGGGTTCCCACCTGCAGCTCCTCGGCACAGGCATGGATGGTCTTTGCGATCTTCTCGTTATTGACCAGCTCCTCCGCCAGCTCCATCCCCTTCTCCAGTTCCATACCGCTTTTCAACGTCAGTGCCAGCACGGAAGTAAAGCGTCTCTGGGCTACCATCAGGGCTGTCTTATTGTTCCGCTTCACCCACTCCTTCACCCGCTCGGCCCAGGCAAAAGCATGGCCGGAGCCGGAGGCCAGGGCCGCGGCTCCCACCACCAGGGCCAGCACCACGAACACCACCAGGGCCGCGCCGCTGAATATTCCCCCGAACCGGGACGCTGCCAGGGAAAGAGGGGAAAGCTGGACTCCCAGCTGGGAATAAACCTGCTCAAAGATGGGCATGACCTTTGTAAACAGCACAAACAGCACCACCAGAAGCATGGCGCACATCATAACCGGATAGGTAATGGCATTGCGGATATTCTTTGCCATAAGATATTCTTTCTCGTAATAGACGGAAAGCTCCTCCATCATCTGGTCCAGGGTTCCTGTCTGCTGGCCCAGCTTTGCCATCTTCACCACATAATCCGGGAACCCTTTGGCATTCTCCAGGGCCACATGGAAGGGGCTGCCCAGCTCCACATCCTCGGAAAGCTCCTTTAAGAGCTTTTTCTCCCGCTCACTGGAAGCGTCATCCGCCATAATGGAAAGGCCCTCGTCCAGGGGCACAGCCGCTTTCAGAAGCAGGGATACCTGCAGGCAGAAGGCGGACAGCTCCCTGCCGGAATATACACTTTCTGCTTTTTCTTTCATCTCTGTCCTCCACCAATGTATACATCTGCACCGGAGCGGTTCCGGCAATGCCGGAACCGTCATCTGTTACCCGGCCGGTGCGTCTGTCATTAATAAGAATATTTGGCCTGGTAATTGGAAGCGTTGCCGATGTACTGGCGGACCTCCTCGCTCTTGCCGCCGGAAGACATGAAAGTGGGGTCCATCAGGGACCACTTCTGTCCGTCGAAATAGATGGCATTGTCCACCCAGCCCACATTGGTAATGTAGACATTGACCCAGGCATGGTAAGCGCTTCCTGTATAGCCTACTACCAGCTTGGTGGGGATGTTCTGGGTCCGCAGCATGGCCGTCATCAGGGCCGCATAGTCAAAACAGATGCCGGTCTTTGCCGCCAGCACCGCATCAATGTTGGGCAGGTATCCGCTCTGGACCGACTGGGCCTTGGCCACGTCATAGGTCAGGTTATCCACCACATAATGGAACACATTGGTCACAATTCCGATTTCGTCTGCCGCGCCGGCTGCCACCTGGGCTCCTACCTGGACCGCTGCGTTGCCCTCGTTAAAATTCACATACTGGTTGGGGTAGAGAAAGGGCAGAAACTGGTCAGCCAGGGACACGGAAATATCCTTGCTGAATGCCTGGGCATACTGGTTGCCGGAGACATTTTCAAAGACCTTCACCGAATACGTGCCGTTGCCTTCGGAGAAGGGGAATACCTCATAGGCATCCCGGGCGTTTAAGTCATAGGTGTAGGTGACCCCGCCCTTGGTGATCTGGACCTTAATCCGCTCCTTGCCGCCGCTATAGCGGATCATCACATAGCCCTGGGATACATTGGAAGCATCCACCAGCACCTTGCCGTTTTCATAGGTGGTGGTCCCGCTGGCCGCAGGCACCCGTACATTGGCTGCCTGGGCCGTCAGGGGAGATACCAGGGTCCCCATGGCAATCCCCAATGCCAGCGTCACTGCCCAGGCTTTTTTCAAAAAATTTTCTTTTCTGATCATATCGGTTTAACCTCACTTTCTATCAATCATATCCGGCAGCTTCCCGGATTCCGGTTGGCCGGCAGGCCAAAGGCCCCGGTCCGGCAGCGGCTTCCCTACTGCATCCGCTGCCGTACAATCTCGTAGGCCAGCACCCCGGCTGCCACAGACGCATTGAGGGAGTCCAGATTTCCCTTCATGGGAATGGCTGCCGTCATATCGCATTTTTCCTGCACCAGTCTGCTGACACCGCTGCCTTCGCTGCCTACTACCAGCCCTATGGGACCGGTAAGATTCAGCCGGTACATCAGTTCCCCTGCCATGTCTGCACAGACGAACCACATGCCTTCTTTTTTGAGATTCTCTATGGTGGCGGCCAGATTGGTCACCTTGGCTACGGGGGTATAGTTGAGGGCCCCGGCTGAGGTTCTGGCCACGGTGGCGGTAAGTCCCGCTGCCCGGTGTTTGGGGATAATGACCCCGTGGGCGCCTGCCAGGTTGGCGGTCCGGATAATGGCCCCTAAGTTGTGGGGGTCCTCAATCCCGTCCAGCAGAAAGAGAAACGGCGGTTCCTTCCGGTCCTTTGCCGCCTGGAGAATCTCCTCCACGGAAGCATATGTATAGGCGGCTGCCATGGCAATGACCCCCTGGTGCTTCCCGGTCTCCGACATCTGGTCCAGACGCTCCTTTGCCACATACTGGATAATGGTATCCTGCTTTCTGGCTTCCCGGGTGATGCTGAGGACCGGTCCGTCCTTGCAGCCGTCCTGGACAAACAGCTTATCCACGGTTTTCCCGGAACGGAAAGCCTCCAGAACCGCATTGCGTCCCTCGATTGTCAGTTCTTCATATCTCATACAAGTTCTCCCATCTTCTCCAGACCCATGTGGACCAGATGCAGCAGGCGCTCATAGCGGCCTGTCAGATACAGATACCCTACCAGCGCTTCAAAGCCTGTGGCCATACGGTAGTCTGCCATGGTGGCATGTTTGGCCATGGTAACGGTCTTGGCATTGCGGCCGCGCTTGTACACGGCCAGCTCCTCCGGCGTAAGCTCCTCCCCCAGGGACCGCACCAGGCTGGCCTGGGTCTGGGCTTTCACCAGTTCCGCACTCTTCTTGTGCATCTTGGATACCTGCATACTTCCCTGGTTCACCACCCGGGTGCGGATGAACAG
>Ga0224747_10260_pt1 | contig 11180 bp, 7 predicted proteins | sample LIM_F_Water_Pos_FD_182999 | JGI IMG/M metagenome (GOLD analysis project Ga0224747, IMG submission 182999) | Enriched cells from gastrointestinal tract of the lab mouse from Pacific Northwest National Laboratory (PNNL), Richland, Washington... | ecosystem: Host-associated > Mammals > Digestive... | reverse complement strand
GTGAAGCCCCAAACCTGATGGCGCGCGCCGCCGAACTGGATGCCGCACGCCAGGCCGCAGTGCCTGCGGGCGAGCTGCCCGATCCGAAGCTTCTGCTGGGCTTACAGAACCTGCCTATCGAGGGCGAGGCGCGCTGGCGCCTGGATGCCGAGCCCATGACCATGGGCATGCTCGGCGTTATGCAGGAGGTGCCTAACCGGGCCAAGCGCAGCGCCCGAGTGGCACTGGCCCAGGCGGGTATCGATTCGGCCGCGGCGCAGGTGCAGATCGAGCGCCTGCAGGTGCAGCGGCAAACCGCCCAGGCCTGGATCGCCGCCCAGGCCCTGGAACAGCGCCTGCAACTGTTCCAGGGTTTCTACGAGGAAAATCGCCTGCTTGAACGTGCGGTGCAGGCCCGCCTGGCTGCCGGCCTTGGGCAGAGTGTCGACAGCCTGGCCGCGCGCCAGGAAGCCCTGGTGCTGGCCGAGCGTGAGGACGAACTGCAGTTGCAGCGCAGCCAGGCGCGCGCCGTTTTGCGCCGCTGGGTCGGATCGGCGGCCGATGAAGCCTTGGTGGGACAACTGCCCGATTGGCCAGTGGAGGTGAGCCGTTACCAGCATGCCTTGCAGCAGCACCCCGAATTACAGGCCTTCGCCCCGCAGACCCGTGAGGCCGAGGCACGGGTGCGTTTGGCTGAAGCTGACAAGCGTCCCGACTGGAGTTGGGAGCTGGCCTATCAGCAGCGCGACCGTGCCTTCGGCGACATGCTCTCGCTGCAGCTGAGCATCGATCTGCCGGTATTTGCCGGTAGCCGGCAGAACCCGCGGATTGCCGCCCAGCGTGCCGAGTTGCTGGCCCTTGAGGCCGAGCGCGAGGCACTGTGGCGCGAGCATGCCACGCAGTTGGCGGTGGAATTGGCCGAGCATCGACGCCTGCAGCGCGCCTTTGAGCGCAGCCGCGACAGCCTGCTGCCCCTGGCCGAGGAGCGGGTACGCCTGAGCCTGGCCGACTATCGCGCTGGCAGGGGTGAGCCGGCCACGCTGATCGCCGCCCGCCGCGAGCAAGTAGAGGCGCAGCTGCGCCATCTGGATTTCGCCGAACAGCGGGCGCTGGTCAGTGCGCGCCTGCATTTTGCCTATGCCACCAACCTGGAGAGCGGCCAATGAGCCAGCGAGTGATCAAGTCCATGGGGCTGGTTGCCCTGATCGTTGCGGGTGCGGCCCTGGGTTACTGGGTCGGGCGTCAGGACCATGCCATGCCGAGCCAGCCCAGCACCGAGAGTGAACGCCAGGTGCTCTATTGGTACGACCCCATGTACCCGCAGCAGCGTTTCGACCAGCCGGGCAAGTCACCCTTTATGGATATGCAGCTGGTGCCGCGTTATGCCGATAGCGGCGCCAACAGCGAGCCGAGTACGGCCATGCAGGTCGACCCCCGGCTGACCCAGAACCTCGGCATGCGCCTGGTCACTGTGCTGCGTGGGCAGCTGGCCAACGAGTTGGATGCGGTCGGTACCCTCGGCTATGACCAGCGCGCCGTGGTGCTGCTGCAGGCGCGCAGCGCCGCTTTCGTCGAGCGGGTATATGAGCGGGCACCCGAGGATCTGCTGGCAGCCGGCACGCCCCTGGTCGACCTGCTGGTGCCCGAGTGGCTGGCGGCCCAGGAAGAGTATCTGGCGCTGCGCAGTCTTAACCAGCCGCAGCTACTGGCAGCGGCGCGTCAGCGCTTGCAACTGGTCGGCATGCCGGCGGCCTTGGTCGCTCGGCTCGAGCGCAGCGGCCAGGTCCAGCGGATCTGGACGGTGACCAGCCCGATTGCCGGGGTGCTGCAGGAGCTGCAGGTGCGCGAGGGCATGACCCTCAGCGCCGGGCAGAGCCTGGCGCGAGTCAATGGCCTGGATCGGGTCTGGCTGGAAGTGGCGCTGCCCGAGGCGCAAGGCAGCGGGATTGAGCCCGGGCAGCCGGGCGAGGCCCTGTTGCCGGCGCTACCCGGCGAGGTGTTGGCCGGACGCATCGAGGCCATTTTGCCCGAAGCCAATCTGGACAGCCGCACCTTGCGTCTGCGGGTGGTGCTGGATAATCCCCAGGGGCGCCTGCGCCCCGGTATGAGCGCGCGGGTGCGCTTGGGCCAGACGGCCGCTGCAGAGACTCTGCTGCTGCCCAGCGAGGCGGTGATCCGCAGTGGTCGGCGCAATCTGGTGATGCTGGCCGAGGGCGAAGGGCGCTACCGGCCCCAGGAAATTCGCACCGGGCGTGAGCAGGGCGAGCGCATCGAGGTGCTGGAAGGCCTGAGTGAGGGCCAGCAGGTGGTCGCTTCCGGGCAGTTCCTGCTCGATTCCGAGGCCAGCTTGCGCGGCATGCTGGTGCAGGAACTGGGCGCACCGGCGACCGAGGTCAAGCTGCAGGAAGCACTGCATGAAGCCGAGGGGCAGATCGACGGCATCGAAGACGATGGCGTGATGCTCACCCATGGGCCGTTCAAGACCCTGGGTATGCCGGCTATGAGCATGCTGTTTCCGGTCGCCGATGAGGCGCTGCTGGAAGGTTTGCAAGCCGGCGACCGGGTGCGGGTCGGGGTGCGCGCCGATGACGAGGGTATGCGCATCGAGCGCATCGAGCGCCTGGCACCCGTGCCCGAGGACAACCACCGCCATGACGGCCATCGGGAGGCACAGCCATGATCGCCGCGCTGATTCGCTGGTCTCTGGCCAACCGCCTGCTGGTGCTGCTGGCCAGCCTGTTCGCCACCGCCTGGGGCGCCTGGTCGGTGCAGAACATCGCCATCGATGCCTTGCCGGATCTGTCCGATACCCAGGTGATTATCCGCACGCCTTATGCAGGGCAGGCCCCGCAGATCGTCGAGAATCAGGTCACCTATCCGCTGGCCAGCGCCATGCTCTCGGTGCCAGGAGCCAGCACGGTGCGCGGCTTTTCCTTCTTCGGTGACAGCTTCGTGTATGTCCTGTTCGAAGACGGCACCGACCTCTACTGGGCGCGCTCGCGGGTGCTGGAGTACCTCAGCCAGATCCAAGAGCGCCTGCCGGCCGGGGCCAAACCGGCCCTGGGGCCGGATGCCACCGGAGTCGGCTGGATCTACCAGTACGCCCTGGTCGATCGCAGCGGCCAGCACGACCTGGCGCAGCTGCGCGCCCTGCAGGACTGGTTCCTCAACTTCGAGCTCAAGGCCCTGGCCAATGTCGCCGAGGTGGCGAGCATCGGCGGCATGGTCAAGCAGTACCAGGTGCTGCTCGACCCGATCAAGTTGGCCAGCCGCGGCATCAGCCAGCAGCAGGTGGCGGCGGCCATCGGCGCGGCCAACCAGGAAAGCGGCGGCAGCGTGCTGGAACTGGCCGAGGCCGAATATATGGTGCGCGCTTCCGGCTACCTGCAGAGCCTCGCGGACTTTCGCGCCATTCCCCTGCGCCTGGATGGCGGCGGGGTGCCGGTGACCCTGGGCGAGGTGGCGCATATCCAGCTCGGCCCGGAAATGCGCCGCGGCATCGCCGAGCTGGACGGCGAGGGCGAGGTGGTCGGCGGTGTGGTGATCCTGCGCAGCGGGGCGAACGCGCGCAGCACCATCGACGCGGTCAAGCGCAAGCTCGACGAGCTGCAGGCCAGCCTGCCCGAGGGTGTGGAGATCGTCACCACCTACGACCGCAGCCAGCTGATCGACCGCGCGGTGCGCAACCTGGGCGAGAAGCTGGTGGAGGAATTCATCGTCGTGGCCCTGGTGTGCCTGGCCTTTCTCTGGCACCTGCGCTCCTCCCTGGTGGCCATCGTCTGGATGCCGCTGGGGGTGCTGATCGCCTTTATCGTCATGCAGCAGCAGGGCATCAACGCCAGGCCTTCCACGGTTTCGCCGACATTCATCCCGCCAATGGCCCCGGCCACCAGATCCTGCACTTCGGCGATATTCAAGCCATAACGGGCGGCCGCCACCCGGTCGATGTCGATGTCGATATAGCGGCCACCGGTCAGGCGTTCGGCCAACGCCGAACCGACCCCGGGCACTGTGCGCGCGACCCGCTCCACCGCCTGGGTCACGGCGTCGATCTGGGCCAGGTCGCTGCCGGCGACCTTGACCCCGATCGGGCTCTTGATGCCGGTGGCGAGCATGTCGATACGGTTGCGGATTGGCGGAATCCACAGGTTGGCCAGGCCCGGCACCTGCACCGCGCGATCCAGCTCCTCCACCAGTTTTTCCGCGGTCATGCCGGCGCGCCACTGCTCGCGCGGCTTGAACTGGATGGTGGTTTCGAACATCTCCAGCGGCGCCGGGTCGGTGGCGCTGTCGGCGCGCCCGGCCTTGCCGAACACCCGCGCCACCTCGGGCACCGTCTTGATCATGCGGTTGCTCTGCTGCAGCAACTGCGCAGCCTTCTGCGCCGACAGTCCCGGCAGTGCCGTGGGCATATACAGCAGGTCGCCCTCGTCCAGTGGCGGCAGAAACTCGCCGCCCAACTGGCTGGCCGGCCAGAGCGCGCTGAGAAACACCAGCACGGCCAGCACCAGGGTCGCTCTGGGATAACGCAGCACCTGCTCCAGGGCCGGTTGGTAAAGGCGGATCAGTCCACGATTGAGCGGGTTGCGCTGCTCGTCCGGGATGCGCCCGCGAATCCAGTAGCCCATCAGCACCGGTATCAGGGTCACCGACAGCCCGGCGGCGGCGGCCATGGCGTAGGTCTTGGTGAAAGCCAGCGGGCCGAACAGGCGACCTTCCTGGGCCTGCAGGGTAAACACCGGGATAAACGACAGGGTGATGATCATCAGGCTGAAGAACAGCGCCGGGCCCACCTCCACCGCCGCCGCACCTATCACCTGCCAGTGCCGCTCGCCCTTGAGTTCCTGTCCTGGATGAGCGGAGTGCCAGTGTTCGATCTTCTTGTGGGCGTTTTCGATCATCACCAGGGCCGCGTCGACCATGGCGCCGATTGCGATGGCGATGCCACCGAGGGACATGATGTTGGCGTAACCGTGGAAGGCCTGGCGCGCTTCCCCATCAACCTGCGTTACCCGCGCGAATGGCGCGACTCCCTGAGCCGTCTGCGCGAGCTGCCGATCTACACCCCGGTGGGCAGCCAGATCACCCTCGGTACGGTGGCGCAGATCGGCATCAGCGACGGCCCACCCATGCTCAGGAGCGAGAATGCGCGGCCCTCCGGCTGGGTCTATATCGACACCCGCGGACGGGACATGGCTTCGGTGGTACATGACTTGCGCCAGGCCATCGCCGAACAGGTGCCTCTGCAGCCGGGCATGAGCCTGAGCTTCTCCGGCCAGTTCGAGTTTCTTGAACGGGCCAATGCGCGGCTCAAACTGGTGGTGCCGGCGACCCTGCTGATCATCTTCGTGCTGCTCTACCTGTGCTTCTCGCGCTTCGACGAGGCGCTGCTGATCATGGCCACGCTGCCGTTCGCCCTGACGGGTGGCATCTGGTTCCTCTACTGGCTGGACTACAACCTGTCGGTGGCCACCGGGGTGGGCTTTATCGCCCTGGCCGGGGTGGCGGCGGAGTTCGGCGTGATCATGCTCTTGTACCTGCGCAACGCCTGGGCCGAGCGCCAGGCGGCGGGGCAGAGCAGCCCGGCGGCCCTGCTGGAGGCGATTCGCGAAGGCGCGGTGCAACGGGTACGGCCCAAGGCGATGACGGTGGCGACCATTATCGCCGGTCTGTTGCCGATCCTGCTGGGCAGTGGCAGTGGCAGCGAGATCATGAGCCGCATCGCTGCGCCCATGGTCGGCGGCATGCTCAGCGCGCCCCTGTTGTCGCTGCTGGTGCTGCCGGCGGCCTATCAGTTGCTGCGCCTGCGCGAGTTGCGGCGCCAGACAAAGGGTGAAGGCGAAGCGGCTCGATCAGAGGTGCTATAACAGAACAGTAGGGCGGGTGAAACCCGCCAGGGCACAGGCGCAGCTAAAGGCTTGGCGGGTTGCCCCCGCCCTAAGAGGTTGGAAAACGCGAAAGCGCTGCAAGCCAGGAGGGCGGCCCCGGATTGCGCTGGGGCTTATCCGGGCTACGGTGTGCGCTTGTGTAGGGTGAACATGGCGAAGCCTTGTCCACCGCTGGCTGCCCAATGGCGGACAAGCCTTCGGCATGTCCTCCCTACGACGTCGTAGATATTGCGCAGGAACATAAGGTCCACGAAACCGCGTTGTTTGTAGGAGCGGCCTTGGCCGCGATGAGCGATTACGCCCAGGTCAGCGCACAGCACCGTAGGTTGGTGCTGAGCCTGCGAAGCTCAACGAGTTCGGCGCGGAATTTCCGCGCAGGGCATGGCAAGGGCTATGAATTATCGATTGTGCCCGGAGCCTGGTGGCGACTTATGGCAGCTCCATGGTTCACGAGAGGCATTGTCTTTCAGGTTCTGATCGACAAAACGGTAGTGACCTTCCTTGAAGTGCGTCCACCAGTCATGACTGACCTCGATGGCGTACTTTGTCAGGACTTCCTCAATGCAGTCCAGGCAGATTCGGGTCGCGTCATAGGCCATGTCGAGGCGTCCCTTGCTGTCATCGAAGGCGACGCTGGCGAGGCCATACAGCTTGTCGATCTCGGCAATTGCCGCATCCAGTTTTTCCCGCTCCGTGGGTTCGAGCTTCAAGTGACGGGTTACCAGATTGGCACTGGAGACGCCCAGCCGGTTTGCTTCTTTCATGGCGGCTTTCCTTCTGTTGGCACAATGGGAAAACAATGGGGAAGCAGTCGACTGGCCCATCGCTTGATTACAGGGTGCTGCTCAGTTGGCGACCCAGGTCACGCCGTTGGGCCCGCGCCCGGTGGCGTAAGTCGTAATGACCTTGCCTGCTTGCAGGTCGATCACCGACAGGCTGTCGTCATAAATATTGGTGATGAATGCAAAGCGGCCGCTGGCGTCCACCGTGACGCCATGGGCGCCCTGGCCCACCTGGTAGGTGGCGACGACTTCAAGACGATCGGTATCGATCACCGATACGCGATTGTCCGGTGCGGCCTTGCTGCCTTCATTGGCCACCAGCACCAGGCGTCCGTCTGGCGTGGCATGCACCTGAATCGGCGACCGACCGACCGCCACTTTCGCCAGCACCTTGCGGCTTTGGCTGTCGATTACCGCGACACTGTTCTCGTCGCGTAGCGATACGAATACGCGCTTGCCATCGGGGGTAAAGCCCACCTGCACCGGCGCCTTGCCAACCGCAATGCGGGTGACCTCCTGGCGTGTGCTCACATCCAGCACCGATACGCTACCGTCCTGTACGTTGGCGACGTAGAGTTCCTTGCCATCGGGGCTAAGACGCAAGCCGTGGGGGGATTTTCCGGTGGCGATGCTGGCGATGTTCTTGCGTGTTTGCAGGTCGATTACCGAGACGGTGTTGGCGCCGGCGTTGGTGACGAATGCATGGCGACCGCTCAGGTCGCTGACCACATGAGCCGGATGAGCCCCGACGGCAATTTCTGCCAGCAGCCCCTGCTGAAAGTCATCGATCTGGAACAGCTGCAGGAAACCTGGCGTGGCTTTCTTGCCGTGCCCGTGATCAGCGCCGCTGCGCTCACCCACTGCCATCAGATAGCGACCATCGGCGCTGACCTGGACATTGTGGGGAGAAATACTCAGATCCAGCGACAGACGCTGACCATCCTCAAGCAGGATGCGGGTCAGCGAAGCCCCGTGTTCGTCGGCGCTGAAAACCTGGCCGTCTGGATTGGCCTGGACTGAGGCGAGGGTAAGAGTGCAAACCGTAGCCAGCAGCCATTGCGGGCGCAAAGCGCGCGTCCAGATGGTAGAGGCTTTCTTTGCTTGTGGCGGCCCCTGGCAGACCTGTGCGCTGTTGCTCGACCAGCAAGTGAGCCGATCAGCAATGGCGCGGATGAGTGAAAAACGGTGCATGGTAAAACTCCTGAATAAGTTGAAGGCGCGTCGTAATGCCGAACCACAGCACAAGGGCTCCTACAGGCTTGATGCCCCCAAAGAACCGCAGCCGATCAGGGGGCAACAGACCCTAGGAGGCAGCCCATAGGCGAGAAACCAGCTTTCGCGCGATTACGACTTTGGCATCCACCAATAGCGGGTGGATGCCCTTCGTAGACCAGGCAGCCTGGCTTCACTGCCCGTGCTGCATGCTCTGGCCTTCTATCATTTGCTCCATCATCTGCATCATGCCCTGCATGTTTTCGTGCATTTCCTTCATGCACTGCTGTTGGGCGCCATCGTCCTTGGCCATGGGGCACTGACTGTTCTGCATGCCTTGGCGCATGGTGCCCATTTTTTCCTGCATGGCCTTGTGGTGTTCGGCGCGGATTTTCTGCTTTTCCTCCGGGGTTTTGGCGGCGTGCATCTGCTGCATCATCTCGTGCATCTTGCCCATGTCCATGCCGCCCATCATGCCCATGCCTTGGCCTGCGGTGGCGGGTGGGGTGGCGGCACCTTGAGAGTGATGGGCCTCTTCGGCAAAGGCCGGGGCGGCCAGTAGTGCGCCGGTCAGGGCGAGGGCGGTCAGGGTCTTGTAGGTGAATGTGCTCATGGTGTTTCTCCTGCTGGGTTTTATTGGGTTTTGTGAATAGCGCTCAAGGAGGCTCGCTTGAGCTGTAGGGAATTGACGATCACCGACAGCGAGCTGGCGGTCATGGCGATCACGCCGATCATTGGATGGAGCAGGCCGGCCGCGGCGATGGGAATGGCGGCGACGTTGTACGCGGAAGCCCAGATCAGGTTTTCGACGATCTTGCGGAAGGTCAGGCGCGACAGCTGCGCTGCTTCCACCAGACCCATCAGGCGGCCGCCGATAAGGATTACGTCGGCGGCCTCCATGGCCACGTCGGCGCCACTGCCAATGGCGATGCCAATGTTGGCCTGTTTCAGCGCCGGGGCGTCGTTGATGCCGTCGCCGACCATCGCCACCCACTGGCCGTATTCGGCCTGCAGCTGGCGAATCACCTCAACTTTGCCGCTGGGCAGCACGCCCGCATGCACCTTGTCGATGCCCACTTGGGCGGCGATATGGGCGGCGGCGCGCGGGTTGTCGCCGGTCAGCATCACGGTCTGGATGCCCAGGGCACGCAGTTCGGCGATGGCGGCCTGGGCATCCTCCTTGAGGCTGTCTGCCACCGCTACTACGCCGATCAATTGCTGCTCGCGGGACACATAGAGGGCGGTCTTGCCCTGGTTTTCCAGGGTTTCAAGCTGGCTGGCCAGGGCGGCGGTGTCCACCTGGCATTCCTGCATCCAGCGCGCATTGCCGACGCGGATCAACTGGCCGTCCACCTGGCCCTGCACGCCCAGGCCGTTGAGCGCCTGGAAATCGCTGAGCGCTCCCAGTTCCAGGCCGAGTTCCTTGATGCGCTCGACCATGGCCTGGGCAATCGGGTGTTCGGAGCCGTATTCCACGCTGGCCGCCAGGCGCAGCAGCGCCTGCTCGTCAACACTGGCGCTGGGCAGGCAGTCGGTAACCACCGGCTTGCCCAGTGTCAGGGTGCCGGTCTTGTCCAGCACCATCACCTTGATGTCCTTGAACATCTGAATGGCCGTGCCGGAACGGTAGAGAATGCCGCGCTCGGCGCCGCGGCCAGCACCGACCATCAACGCGGTTGGAGTGGCCAGGCCGAGGGCGCAGGGGCAGGCGATTACCAGCACCGCGACTGCCGACAGCAGCCCCACCAGCCCCGGCGAAAGCTCGGGGTTGACCCAGGGCAGCCAGGTCGCGCCCCATACCAGCACGCCGCGCAGCGACTCGCCCCAGACCAGCCAGACCACCAGACTGGCCAGGCTGATCAGTAGCACCAGGGGCACGAAGCGCCCGGTCACGCGGTCGGCGAATTCCTGGATCGGCACCTTGGAGCTTTGCGCATGCTCGACCAGATCGATCACCTGGGCGAGGAAGGTGTCCTGGCCGACCTTGGTGGCGCGCACGGTCAGCAGGCCTTCCTTGTTCAGGGTCGCGCCTATCACCGCATCGCCTGGGCCTTTCTCCTTCGGCAGCGATTCGCCGGTGGCCAGGGACTCGTCGATATGGCTGTTACCCTCGACCACCTCGCCGTCGCTGGGCACCTTCTCGCCGGGGCGGACCAGCATCAGGTCGCCGACCACCACGGCTTCGATTGGCACCTGCACTTCCTTGCCGTCGCGCAGCAGAACCGCACTCTTGGCCCCCAGTTCCAGCATTTTGCGGATGGCCTGGGAAGCGCGGCCCTTGGCGCGGGCCTCCAGATAGCGGCCGATCAGGTGGAAGGTGGTGATGGTGGCGGCCATCTCGACGAAGGAGGTCATGGGGTAGAAGAACCCCACCAGGCCGATAAAGTAGGGCGGCAGGCTGCCCAGGCTGATCAGCACATCCATATTGGCGGTGCGGTTGCGCAGCGCCTTCCAGGCCGACACATGGGTGCTGGCCCCGGCGATAAACACTGGGATGGCGGCGAGCACCACCACGATGGCCAGGTAGCCGGGCACCGCTACGCCGGCCATGGGCAGGGCCATCAGTAGCATGATCAGGGTTGCCGGTACGCCGGCTATCCACATGCGCCGCCAGGCGTCGCGCAGGTACTGCTCTTCCTCTTCGGCCCCTGTGGGTTCGCCTGCAGTGCTGGCCAGCACCGCCTTGGCCACCTGGTAGCCGGCCTGTTCCACGGCCTGCTGGAGGGCCGCCAGGCTGGTCTGCTCGGCATCGAATTCGATGCGTACCTTGTGGCTGGCGATGCTGGTGCTTAGTTCGGCGATGCCGGGCAGGCGCTTGAGCGACTGGCTAACCAGCCCGGCGCAGTGGTCGCTGCCCATACCGGGCACTATCAGTATCGCGCTTTGCCGCTTGGGCTGGGTTCGGCTGCGTTCATGGCTGTTGCTCCTTGCTTGCGGTGGAATTGCTCAAATGCGGGATAAAGGCCGGCACCCGTGCTCGGTAGGCGTGCCAGCGGGCACCGAAGGTGGCTTCGGCCCAGCGTTCTTCCTGGCGCGCCAGGTGTGCGTACATCAGCAACAGCACTGGGAACATCAGCAAAGTCAACAGGGTCGGCCACTGCAGCAGAAAGCCCAGCATGATCAACACGAAGGCGACGTACTGCGGATGACGGATGCGCGCGTAGGGGCCACTTTCGGCCAGCTCGCCCGTCTGCTGGGCGTGATAGAGCACGCGCCAGGCCGTGGCCAGCAGCCAGAAACCGGCGAAGATCAGCAGGTTGCTGAGGATATGCAGCGCACCGAAATGCGGATCGCCTTCGATGCCCAGCAGGCTGTTCCA
>Ga0224747_10259_pt1 | contig 11181 bp, 10 predicted proteins | sample LIM_F_Water_Pos_FD_182999 | JGI IMG/M metagenome (GOLD analysis project Ga0224747, IMG submission 182999) | Enriched cells from gastrointestinal tract of the lab mouse from Pacific Northwest National Laboratory (PNNL), Richland, Washington... | ecosystem: Host-associated > Mammals > Digestive... | reverse complement strand
CGGCGGCTGTTTCCTATCGCGGGCAGACCTATAAGGTGACCAGTATCGCGGCGAAAGCATTTCGAAACAATAAAAAATTAAAACAGGTTTCGATCGGAAAATGGGTGACTGCGATCGGGGCAAAGGCTTTTCAAAACTGCAGTAAACTGAAAAATGTTCGGATCCATGCCTCAAATATAAAAAAATCAGGCACGGGCGTATGGACCGGTATTCATAAGAAAGCGATCGTAAAGGTGCCTTCGGGACAGTATAAACGATATAAAAAAATGTTTCAGAAAAAAGGCCTGCCTAAGTCTGCCAGCATGAAAAAAGGGTGAGTAAAACCGCAGGGCGGGTAACACAAGGGTAGTAAAAGAGATAAAGAAAGATAAAGAAACAGTAAAAAAAGAGATTGACAATCGTTTTGACCCATGATATATTATAGTAGTATGCCGCACAACGAGGTATAGTTCTGCCCTTTTGCACTTTTCAGGAGAGCGGACACCACAGTTGGCGAGTAAATGAATTAGGAGGTGCTATATGTACGCGATTATAGCAACCGGTGGTAAACAGTATAAGGTAGAAGAAGGCGACGTGATCAAAGTAGAAAAGCTTGGTGTTGAAGCGGGAGAGACGGTTACGTTCGATCAGGTTCTCGTTGTCAGTGACGGCGAAACAAAGGTTGGTACTCCGACCGTAGCAGGAGCATCTGTGACAGCAACTGTTGTAGCTGAGGGAAAAGCGAAAAAAGTTATTGTTTACAGATATAAAAGAAAAACCGGCTACCATAAGAAAAATGGGCACAGGCAGCCATTTACCCAGGTTAAGATCGATAAGATCAGTTGTTGATCACTCGTAAAAAAGAGGGTGTGTCTTATGATACAAATTGATGTGAAGAAATCGGAAAGTGGTGACATAATCGGGTTTTATGTGTCCGGTCATGCCGGGTTTTCCCCATGCGGAACAGACGTTGTCTGTGCAGGTATTTCGGTATTGGTGTTCAATTGTATCAATTCGATTGAGCAGTTTTCTAAAACACGGTTTGATTTGATCCAAAATGAAACGGATGGAATCATTGATTTTTCCTGCAAAGAGCCGCTGGACGACAAGGCAAACCTGCTTTTGCGTTCCATGTTCTTAGGTGTGCAAGGGATTCAGGACACATATGGCAGCAAATATGTTACGTTACATTAATCGATTGTTAGGAGGAAAATGACATGTTGAAAATGAACCTTCAGTTTTTTGCCCATAAAAAGGGAATGGGGTCTTCCAAAAATGGACGTGATTCCGAGTCGAAGAGATTAGGCGCGAAAAGAGCAGACGGACAGTTCGTATTAGCCGGCAACATTCTTTACAGACAGCGCGGTACAAAGATCCATCCGGGCACGAATGTTGGAAAAGGCGGCGATGATACATTATATGCTTTGGTAGATGGAGTTCTTCGTTTTGAGAGAAAAGGAAGAGACAAAAAACAGGCTAGTGTGTATCCAGTAGAAGCCAAATAAAGTAAGGTGATATGAGGGCTGTCAAAGTTTTTGACAGCCCTTTGAGTATTTGATAAAGCCGCCGGGATGCGGCAGAATGCGAGGAAACATGTTTGCAGATCAGGCGAAAATTTATATTCGGTCAGGAAAAGGCGGCGACGGGCATGTGAGCTTCCGCCGTGAACTTTATGTGCCGGCGGGCGGGCCGGACGGCGGCGACGGTGGTCGCGGCGGCGACCTGATTTTTGAAGTCGATCCGGGCCTCAATACATTAAATGAATTTCGGCATATACGGAAATATTGTGCCGGTGACGGGGAACCGGGCGGGAAAAAGCGATGCCACGGTAAAGATGGAAATGATCTTATTGTAAAGGTGCCGGCGGGCACGATCATCCGAGAGGCAAATTCGGGACAGGTCATCACGGATATGTCGTATGAAAATAAGCGTGAGGTCATTTTAAAAGGAGGCCGGGGCGGGAAAGGAAACCAGCATTATGCCACGCCTACCATGCAGGTCCCAAAGTATGCACAGCCGGGCAAACCGGCGATGGAACTCGAAGTGATACTTGAGCTAAAAACCATTGCCGATGTGGGATTGGTGGGATTTCCAAACGTCGGGAAATCCACATTTTTGTCGCGTGTCACAAATGCGCGGCCTAAAATCGCCAACTACCATTTTACGACTTTGAACCCCAATCTCGGTGTCGTTGACCTGGACGGGACGGATGGCTTTGTCATTGCGGATATCCCCGGACTAATCGAAGGAGCTTCGGAGGGGATCGGACTCGGTCATCAATTTTTAAAACATATTGAGCGGACAAGGGTGATGATCCATATGGTGGATGCCGCGTCGACCGAAGGGCGCGACCCCATCCAGGATATCCGGGTCATAAACGAGGAACTACGGGCATACAGCGAGGAAGTGGCGTCACGCCCCCAGGTGATCGCGGCAAATAAAACCGATTGTTTCTATGGTGACGAGGAAGAAACGGTCGTTACGCTGCTTCAGGAGGAGTTTGAACCACAGGGGATCCGGGTGTTCCCGATATCGGCTGTCACAGGTAAGGGAGTCAAAAAACTCTTATATCATGTGAAAGGAATGCTCGACGAACTAAAAGAAGAAAAGGTAATGTTTGAAAAAGAGTATCTGATCCAGGAACCTGACTTTCAGAATGAACCGTATTCTGTCTGGAAAGAGGAGGAAGGTGTATTTAAGATTGAAGGTCCCAGAGTGGAACGCATGCTTGGATATACGAATCTTGACTCAGAAAAGGGATTTGAATTTTTCCAGAAATTTATGAAAAATAACGGGATACTGGATGAATTGGAGGAACTTGGGATAGAAGACGGTGATACGGTGCAGATTTATGGATGGAGTTTTGATTATTACCGTTAAGTGATACTTTAGTTCAATAGGCGCAAAAGTCGTGCGCGAATGGAGGAAAAGATGACAAGTAAACAGAGAGCCTATTTAAAAGGACTTGCCATGAAACTGGATCCGGTGATCCAGATTGGAAAAGCATCTATCACACCGGAATTGACGAAAGCGGTGGATGAAGCGTTGGAAGCCAGGGAGCTGATTAAACTTCATGTACTGAAAAATTGTTTCGACGATCCGAGAGGAATCGCGGAAATCATAGCAGAGAGGACGCGTTCCCAGGTGGTTCAGGTGATCGGAAAAAAAATCGTCCTTTACAGGGAATCGAAGGATCATAAGATATTATCCTCGGATCAAAGGGCAGCATCCCCTAAAAGAAATTAAAAGAGGAATCCAAATCGTTTTTCAATAATTTGTTGCGAATCTATCATTACGAAAAGAGGGAGATCATGGCTCGAATCGGGATAATGGGAGGGACATTTAATCCGATACACAATGTACATTTGATCATGGCAGAAGAAGCCAGACGGCAGTTTCGATTAAAAAAGGTGTTATTTATACCTTCGAAGAATCCGCCTCATAAGAAAAAAAAGACCATTGTATCGGATGAACACCGAAAACGTATGATCCAGCATGCGATACAGGGCAACCATGCTTTTCTTTTTTCAGATATGGAACTGGAAAGAGAAGGTACGACATATACAAAAGATACGCTTTCGGCACTCAAACAGTTATATCCAAAAGATAAATTCTATTTTATCGTGGGCGGAGATTCCCTAGCTTCCATGGAGATGTGGTATGAGCCGGCGTATATATTTAAAAACTGCCGTATTTTAGCGGCGAACCGGGACGAAACCGATGGAAGACAGATTCGAAAACTTAAGACTCGTTATGAGAAAAACTACGGGGCTGAGATATCAGAAATCAAAATGCCTCCCATATCCATATCTTCCGAAATGATCCGTAACAAACTGGCCGATCACAGTTCCATATCAGGTTACGTACCAACTTGTGTCGAACGATATATCCGCACCAACCAATTGTACGGATGTTTGGATCCCCTGTTTTTGCACACTCCGTCCGAACAGGAAGTAATCCGCTATTTAGACGCCAATCTGAAACCAAAGCGTTTCCTCCACACACTCGGTGTAGCGGCGACGGCTGCCAATCTTGCTGCTGTTCATCATGGGAATCCGAAAGAAGCGTATCTGGCAGGACTACTGCATGACTGCGCGAAGTATCTTACCGGGGAAGAAGGGGTGGAATTATGTGAGCAGGAACAGATTCCGCTCTCGGAGGTGGAACGGAAAAATACAGTGCTCATTCACGGAAAATTAGGCGCACACTTTGCCAAAACCCGGTACGGAGTTGAAAACGAGGAAATCCTGTCTGCCATCCGTTATCACACGACGGGTCGGCCCGGTATGGGACTTTTGGAAAAAATCATTTATTTAGCTGATTTTATGGAACCTGGCAGAAAGATGGAATGCCAGCCGCATACACTGACAGAAATCAGAAACATGTGCTATATCGATATCAACGAGGCACTCCGGATGGCGTTAGAGTGCTGTATAGGCTATTTACAGCAGACGCACGAGTTAGAACTGGACCCGCTGACGTTGGAAACATATGAGTATTATAGAGAGGAGAGCGAACATGCTGAATGCAAAGGAAATGGCGAAAGTTGCTTATGACGCGCTGGATGAAAAATTGGGAAAAGATATACGGATCATTCAGATTGATAAAATATCGGTCATCGCCGATTATCTCATCATAGCAAACGGAAACAGTAATACGCAGATCATGGCATTATCGGACAATGTTGAAATGAAAATGCAGCAAAATGGCATCCCGATCAAGCAAAAGGAGAGAAATCGAAATTCCACCTGGATCCTTATGGATTATGGCGACATCATCGTGCATATCTTTTCACCGGAAGACCGGCTGTTTTATGATCTGGAACGGATCTGGCGGGATGGGGTAAGCGTGGAACCGGAATCCCTGTCGGGTAACTGACCAAACGAACTGCATCGTTTAGATATTTGTAATTGCGAAAAGCGGTTTTCCGGCGCATAAAAATCTGCCGGAGAGCCGCTTTGTGATTCCGCAGATGGAGATAAAAGCTGGCTTATTTCATCAATCGGAACAAACCGATCACTACGCCGAGAATAACGACATGATCGGCATAAATAGGTTCCATCGTATCATTTTCCGGCTGCAGGCGAAAACGTTCCCCTTCTTTGTAATAAGTTTTTACTGTGGCGGAGTCATCGATAAGGGCAACGACGATATCTCCATTCCTGGCAGTCGGGGTCTGTTGTACGATCACCTTGTCCCCCTCGTAGATACCGATATTGATCATACTCTCACCGCGGACATTTAAAATAAACAGGTCACCTGCAGGAAGTTCATCCGCGAGAAGAGGAAAATATCCGCTGATGTTTTGTTCCGCGAATATCGGCTGTCCTGCGGCAACGGTGCCGATGATCGGAATATTCCGCATCTCTTTCCGGGTCAGGTTAAAGCTGTCGTCTACGATCTCAATCGCGCGGGGTTTCGTGGGATCCCTGCGGATATAACCGTTTTTTTCCAATGTTTCCAGATGCGAATGGACCGAAGACGTGGATTTCAGGTGAACGGCCTGACAAATCTCACGGACGGCGGGCGGATATCCCTTCGATAGGATCTGCTCTTTTATATACTCTAATATTTCACTTTGTTTGGCTGAAATGCGACCATTGCCCATATGTGTTCCCTCCTAGTATATGTGTTGGTACTATCACTATAGCACATTTCTTGCTGGATGTCAAACGTTTGTTCTGATTTTTTAAATTCCCCACTGCGAACACGTATAAAAACACGATACAATGCAAATGCTTTTGTTAGAACTCAGAAGCGAACATTAAGAAATTTGATTTTTATGGTAGACAAAATCGCGTTATAAAGTTATAATAGATGAGAAAGCGTTTTGGTTAATTTTAATAAGGAGAGAGAAACAAATGAGCGAAGGGAAACAACAAAAATTTGGTGAAAAATTAAAACATGATAAAAAATTTAGATTTGAATTTATAGTAGGGATTTGGACAGGCCTTATTTCCATTTTTCTGATCGTTGCCGTTTTTAAAGTCGGCGGGGTATATCTTGCGGCAAGCAATGATACGGTGGAAACCGATGAGGTCACAGACGATTCCCCGGTTCTCGTATCGGAACCTGCCTTTGAGGCAGATGAGCCTGAAGAGACAAAGCGGCCATATGAATCGGCGATCATCAATCACAATGAAGAAGATTTTATGAATGAGGAGGATGAAGAGGATGAGGATTTGAAAACGGCCGAAACCGCTTATGCGACTGCAGTTGTCAATCTTCGTAAAGAACCCGCGCTCACAGCGCCGGTGATCGGGAAACTCCAGCCAGGAGATCGGGTGACGATCGTTAAATTTGATAAAGAATGGACACACGTTAAATTTAATGGAAGCGAAGGATATGTAAGTACGATCTACCTGAGTACGAGAAGACCGGCGGACGAACCGGCTGAACCATCGGTAACAACGCCGAAACCGGCATCTACGGTGAAACCGAAACAAACGTCCAAACCAAAGCAGACAAAAAAACCAAAAGTAACAAAGAAACCGAAAAAGACTGAAAAACCAGATGAGATGGATGAAACGGATAACGATCCGACGAAAGCGCCGGATCCGACAAAGGCGCCGGATCCGACAAAAGTGCCAGAGCCGACAAAGGCGCCGGATCCGACGAAAGCGCCGGATCCGACAAAGGAGCCGGAGCCCACAAAGGAGCCGGATCAGTCAGAAGTTTCTGAATAGAGCGAATACATACTGTTTACGAATGGAGGAGATGAATGGGAGAACAGTTGACACCAATGATGCAAAAATATTTGGAAACTAAAAATGAATATAACGACTGCATCTTATTTTACCGATTGGGCGATTTTTATGAAATGTTTTTTGAAGATGCTAAATGCGTCTCAAAAGAACTTGAACTTACGCTTACTGGAAAAAGCTGTGGATTAAAAGAAAGGGCACCCATGTGTGGTGTCCCCTTTCATTCTGCGGAAGGTTATATTACCCGTTTGGTATCCAAAGGATATAAAGTGGCGATCTGCGAACAGGTGGAAGATCCGAAACAGGCAAAGGGGCTTGTGAAACGTGAGGTGATCCGCGTGGTTACCCCTGGTACGAACTGCAATCTGACATCGCTTGACGAGAGCCAGAATAACTACCTGATGGGGATCGTCTCCACAGACGACCTGTTTGGTCTGGCAGTTGCGGACGTAACGACTGGGGAATTTCTATTGACTGAGGTCGATTCCCTCGGGAAGCTGTTGGACGAGATCAATAAGTTCAATCCTTCGGAAATCATATGCAACGATTCCTTTTACATAAATGGACTTGAAATCGAAGAGCTGACTGGGCGGCTTGGCATTTCCATTTCTTCGCTGGCTCCGCACTATTTTGACGAAGAACTCTGTAAAAAAACACTCTGCCGCCATTTTTCCGTGGCAACGCTCGACGGGATGGGATTGGGGGATTACTCCGCCGGTATCACGGCTGCCGGTGCGGTTATGGAATATTTGCTGGAAACGCAAAAAAATTCCCTGTCACACATGTTATCGCTTGTTCCGTACCAGACAGGGAAATACATGTTATTGGACCGCAATACGAGGAGAAATCTGGAACTGGTGGAAACACTACGAGAAAAACAGAAGAGGGGTTCGCTTCTCTGGGTACTTGACAAGACAAAGACGGCGATGGGGGCAAGAAAGCTTCGGAACAGCTTGGAACAGCCGCTCATTGACCGGGATGAGATCGTAAAGCGCCACGACGCGATCGAGGAATTGAACCAGAATATGATCACGAGGGAAGAGATGCGCGAGTATCTGAACCCCATCTATGATTTGGAGCGACTGCTCAGTAAGATCAGTTATAAATCGGCAAATCCGAGAGATCTGATCGCGCTGCGCAGTTCCCTTGATATGCTGCCGCACCTCTTATTTTTATGCCAAAATTTTGACAGTCGTTTTTTTCAGGAACTCAGTGAAGAAATAGATCCTTTGGAGGATATTTGTTCCCTCATTTCGAGCGCTGTTCAGGACGAACCGCCGATCGCGCTCCACGATGGCGGGATCATCCGGGAAGGGTATGACGAACGGGTCGATCAGCTGCGCGCCGCCAAATCCGACGGAAAAACATGGCTCGCCTCTCTGGAAAGTGAGGAAAGGGAAAAGACGGGTATTAAGAACTTAAAGATTAAGTTCAACCGGGTATTCGGTTACTACCTCGAGGTGACAAATTCATATAAACATCTGGTGCCGGATAGCTGGATGCGCAAGCAAACGCTGACAAACGCAGAGCGGTACACGACCGTACGGTTAAAGGAACTGGAAGATACGGTGCTGGGAGCAGAAGAGAAGCTGTATCATCTGGAATACGAACTATTCTGTCATGTGCGGGACCATATTTTTACACAAATTGACCGGATTCAGAGGACAGCGCGGGCAATCGCCTCGCTGGATATGGTCGCCTCCCTCGCTTATGTGGCGGAGAAAAACCAATATGTGCGGCCGGAGCTGAATGACAGTGGTAAACTGACGATCAAAGACGGACGGCATCCTGTGATCGAGCAGATGATCGATCATGAAATGTTTATTTCCAATGATACGTTTTTGGATGAAGATTCGCATCGCCTCGTTATCATAACCGGGCCGAACATGGCTGGAAAATCTACTTATATGCGGCAGACTGCCCTGATCGTCCTGATGGCGCAGCTCGGAAGCTTTGTCCCTGCGGCATCCGCTGATATTTCTATTGTCGACCGCATTTTTACGCGCGTGGGAGCGTCCGATGACCTGGCCAGCGGCCAGAGTACATTTATGGTGGAAATGACCGAAGTGGCAAATATCCTGCACAACGCCTCGAAAAAAAGCCTGATCATCTTGGATGAGATCGGTAGGGGAACATCTACGTTTGACGGCTTGAGCATTGCCTGGGCTGTTGTCGAACATATCGTGAATAAAAAAAATATCGGTGCGAAAACATTATTTGCCACGCACTATCATGAGCTGACCGAACTGGAAGGGAAACTGGAGGGAGTGCAAAACTACTGTATCGCCGTAAAGGAGGATGGGGAAGACATCGTATTTCTCCGGAAGATCGTCAAAGGCGGCGCCGATAAAAGCTACGGCATTCAGGTCGCGAAACTTGCCGGTGTCCCAGACAACGTGCTGGAACGGGCGCATGAGATCGCGAGAGAATTAGAGAATGGCAGCATCAACCCTATGATACTGTCTGATCCGTCTGCTGCCGATGCGGCATACAATGGATCGGCGAACACCTTATCGGTACACGCCGGATCGGCGCCTGTAAAAGAGGAGATGGAGCAGCTCTCTATTTTTGACGCCGTCACGTCGTTTCGCTATGAGGACATCCTTTTTGAGTTGCGCGATATCGACCTGTCCCATGTCACGCCGATGGATGCAATGAATCTTGTATATAAATGGCAAAATAAGTTGAAAGATAAATGGTAAGAAATGATGATTCAGGTTTTAGATCAGAATACGATAAACCAGATCGCGGCCGGAGAGGTCATTGAGCGGCCGGCTGCCGTGGTGAAAGAATTGGTGGAAAATGCGATTGATTCCGGGGCAACCGCGGTGACGGTGGAAATCAAGGAAGGCGGGATCCGGTTCATCCGTATTACAGATAACGGATGCGGCATCCGCCATGAGGAGATCCCGCTGGCATTTGAGCGGCATGCGACGAGTAAGATCACAGGCATCGAGGACTTACTGCGAGTCAAGAGCCTCGGTTTCCGGGGCGAGGCTCTTTCAAGCATTGCCGCCGTTTCTCAGGTAGAACTCATTACAAAAGAGGCCGGAGCCATTCTCGGTTCACGCTATGAGATACAGGGTGGGACTGAAATGGCGAAGGAGGAGATCGGCTGTCCCGATGGTACGACGTTTATCGTGCGGAATTTATTTTATAATACGCCGGCGAGAGGGAAATTTCTGAAAACAAAAACGACAGAAGGAAATTATGTCAATGACGTCGTGGTTCACTTCATCTTATCTCATCCTGAAATCCGCTTCAAATTTATTTGGGACGGCAGGACAAAAATCCAGACTTCGGGGAACGGAAATGTAAAAGATAATATTTATAACCAGTTTGGCGCGGACATTACAAAAGCGCTCCTTCCCATCGACATCGAAAAACAGGGGATGAAGGTGTCTGGATTTATTGGAAAACCGGAGCTTTCCCGCGGCACCCGCTCTTTTATGAACTATTACATCAATGGAAGATATATCAAAAGCCCAGTCGTACAAAAGGCGATCGAAAGCGCCTACAGCGGATTTACCATGACAAACCGGTTTCCATTTACCACATTATTTTTAGACATAGACAGCTCCCTTCTCGACGTTAATGTCCATCCGTCAAAGATGGAAGTCCGCTTTACGAACCAGGAAGATGTCTATGGCCTGTTCGAGACTGGACTGCATGAGGTACTCAAACAGGCTGTCCTTATACCGAACGTGACACTTTCGGATGGATCGGAACGAACAGCGAAAGCCAAAAAAGAGGAAAAGAAGCAAATACCGCGGCCAAATTCACCCGAACCATTTGAGACAGCACGGATCAGGCAGGAACAGGCAGAGAACGAACAAACCAGACAGGAACAGGCGTCATCTGCTCTCTGGTCTGTGGATCAAAAACCAATGATCGAGCAGAGAAAACATCCGGAGCCAGCAAAAGTACATCCCATCCAGCAATACGAACAGCAGACGATGCCGCAGGGCGAATTACTGAAAGAAGACGATTCGGTGTCATTCCGGCTGATCGGACAGGTGTTTGACACGTACTGGCTTGTGGAGTGGAAGAATGAACTGCTGATCATCGATCAGCATGCTGCCCACGAAAAAGTATTGTATGAACAGCTGATCCATGAATTGGACACAAACCATGTTTACAGTCAGAATCTGCTGACGCCGATCGTTTTAACACTGACGCACAAAGAAAAAGAAGTGCTTCAGACCTATTGGGAAACATTTGCGAAATTAGGATTTGAAATCGACGATTTTGGCGGGGATGAATACGCCATCAAAGCAGTTCCTTCCCATTTTCTACACCTGGCATCCAGACAGCTATTTTACAGCATTCTAGATGAACTGCTGGAAAACCCGATGGCATCCAGATACGGCTCCATCACGGACCGCTGTGCGTCGATCGCCTGCAAGGCGGCAGTAAAAGGAAACCATACCCTTTCCTTTGCGGAGGCCGAGACTCTATTCAAGCAAATGTTACAGGCGAAAGAGCCGTATCACTGCCC
>Ga0224747_10258_pt1 | contig 11210 bp, 9 predicted proteins | sample LIM_F_Water_Pos_FD_182999 | JGI IMG/M metagenome (GOLD analysis project Ga0224747, IMG submission 182999) | Enriched cells from gastrointestinal tract of the lab mouse from Pacific Northwest National Laboratory (PNNL), Richland, Washington... | ecosystem: Host-associated > Mammals > Digestive... | reverse complement strand
CTTGCTATGGATACTGTGTCAGCCATTCGGGATAGAATTTTGCATTTATGCGCGGAGCGTAGCATTACCATCAACAAACTTGCTACCCTGTCCGCTTTACCGCCGTCCTCGGTGAAAAATATTTTGTATGGTAGAAGTCAAGACCCCAAAATTCTGACGATAAAGAAAATCTGCGATGGGCTGGACATTACGCTCATCGACTTTTTCAACTCACCGGAATTTGCTTCGCTGGAACCGGAAATCAAATAGGCGATTACCGTGCTCCCTCCCGCTGATACTGCTTTTGCCGCACCGCCTGGATATGGGCGCAGAGAAATTCATTGTAGTCTTGCTCTGCCGTTGTTCCCGGATTGCCGGTGTAGTGTACGACAACGCCGTTCACCTCGCTCAACGCAATTCCAGGCCGGGAGTATTCATTGACCGGCAAGATGTCTTGAACAATCCAATCGGGAATTGTGATCTCTCCAGGAATGGCAGGCTCTATCGGAACAATAGGCAGTTCTGAAAGAGCGGGGTCATCTGGCTCCATATTCCCATCAGGCAATTCACTGTCAGGCGCAGAAGCCAGATGCTCCCTGATATAAAGCACCCCGCATACCATAAGGATAATCATCAAAGACAGCAGAAAGAAAATCGCACCGCGTAAAGCATAGGCGATCATCAGCTTTCTGCCGCACTTTTTTCGCCTTGCTCTGACGGATGCTTGGCGCTCCCGTACTGTCACGGCTCAAAAACCACCTCCTTCCCGTCCGATTTTAGAATCATGGTAACTTTCTCACCGTCATAGCCAACAGACAGGGCTGGGTCATTTGAAATCTTCAGACAGCCAACGCCATCCCTGCCGCATAGATAAACGCGGTCGGAATCCATGCGGTTGATAAAGTACAGCCCCTGCTCGGTCAGGCAGAAGTCAGAGGCAACTATATTCCGAAACGGCCTTGTCTTGTGGGTCTTGGTGTCATACGCTGTCAGCAGAGAATTTTCGTTGATGAAGTAGATCGTCCGCCCATCAAACGCTATATTTCCCCTGGTGGGAATGTCCAGCACTTTCGTTCGCTGGATCGTCCTGCCTACTTCCGTAATCCCATCATTCGTAATGAAAAAAAGGCTGTCGTTGTTTAAGAAAAAGCCATAGCAGTATTGCAGAAACATCCAGGTATCCCCCACGGTATAGTCAATTCCCAGCAGAGATCGCCCGCTGTCCGTTATTTTCTCGAAAATAACCTGTTCCTCAAAGGTTTCTGTATCAAGCTGGACAATAGACACCTGGGTAGCTGTGCTGTTGTAGCTGCCGACCCGATCCACATACTGTTCTGTGCGGGAGGTCATATAGTAAATATACGGGGCATCCATATAAACGGCCTTGATGGATTCCTCGTCCGAAAAGACCCCAAACAGCGGGGAGAGAGCCAAATTCGTCAAAGCGCCGGTTTCCCGGTTCTCCAGAGAGTATGTCCGCGTCTGATCGTCGAAGATCACGTTGTAAGTTTCCGACACACTTTGCGAAGATGAATTGAATATCCCGTATGCGGATTCTGTGGCGGAGCAGCCGGACAGCGAGAGTAGCACCAGCAGGCAGAGCGCGGCAGCCCCGCAGCCTCTGACAGGTTTTCTTCCAGACTGCCAGCAGTTTGTGTTTTGCCGCAGCACCCACCATACCATGAGGGTGCAGCACACAGCGGACAAGCCCAGCAGGGCCAGCAGCTCCTGGGGGGAACGCTCCGAAAAAATCACGATGGGTTCACCTGTCAACGAATCCTCCGCAGAGGAAGCCCCCTCCAGAAAGCCGGCTGCCAGCAGGAACGGCAGGGGCAGCGGCAAGCGGTAGCAAATCTGTCTGGACAGGCCGATATACGGTATCAAGGTGGATGTTACTCCGATCACCACCGTCAACGCATATTTCTTCACCAAAACGGATGTAAAGAGCAGCAGGGCGGCGAGATACACCGAGCCAAAACAGCGCAGGACGGTCAGAATCAGATACGCAGCCAGCAAAGAGATATTTTTTGTACTGCCCCCGAAACTGGCGATACTCTGAACAGGGTACTCCCCGTGGGGTAGGCCGTATTTTATTCCGAAGAAAGTAAAGCGAATCAGGGCTAGCCCTCCGCAGAGCGCGAACACGGCACAGAGGGTTATTACAACTTTGCTTCTGGCACTCTTGCGGCTCTGCGGTGCCGTCCGCAAAAGCGCATCCATCTGGCAGCTATACTCCGAGCAAAAAACCGTAGCAGCCAAAATCAAAATGACAAGGAAAAGCGGGAAGTCCAGCGTTTGGGCGGAAAAGAGCCCCGCCCAGCCGTTTGTTTTCAGAAAGTAGCGATTGCCGGTGTTCTCACAGATATATAAATATTGCTGATACACAGCTTCAAATCCATGCTCATGGGCCAAAACCGTGTTGACTTCCGTGATCTGCCGCTCATACTGTTCCTCTGTGATCTGGCCGCTGTAATAGCTTTCCTGGGACCCTGAGCGGGTACTGCGGGCCTCCGTGATGGCCTGGGCCTCCTGCTCCAGCCAAGCGGCCTTTTCCGCTGTATACGCCCCGTCCAGCCGTTCCAGATACCACTCGTATTCCTCGCGGTATTCTTCCATCGCGCTGTTCTGCGGCCTGTCGGCTGCGGCCAGCCAAACCGTACTGACCAGGAGCGCGGCCAAGATATAGCATAGGCCCCGCTGGTAAATTATCAGTTTTTTCCATTCATAAGAGAAAACGCTCATTTTGCCCTCCGAACACAGCGGTGACAGTTTTCCGCTGACAGAAAATAGATTGCAGCTACAAGCACAAGGCCCGCGATCAGGGCAAACCATATTGCGGCCTGCCATGTCAGGACGGGGAATCCGCCCAGGTTTACGAACTCTGTTTTGCCCAGGAGAACACGGTTGGTCAGCAGAGAATAGGGATTCAGCACCTTTGTCCAGAAGAAATTGGAGTAGGCGCAAACGGCTCCGTTGACAACCAGCACTATACAGAGGGCAAAATTGATGACAAACGGGAGCAAGGCATTTTTCCAGAACATCGAAACCAGCAGCCAGAGCATCCCAATCACCCATGTGCCAGCGCATTTAAGTGCCGCAGACAGGAGGACATACTGAAAAATGCTGAGATTAACGGAGACTTCCGCAAAGTTCGGAATTGCGAATACCGGCAGGGCCAGCCCTTCCAAGGTCTGAAAGGAGGCCGCAAAGCCAATCAGGTCAAGGAGAGAAAACCACAGCGAGGTCAAAAGCAGAAACAGGGTGGCCGCGAGGATTTTCGCCAGGGCTGTTTTTCTGCCGCCGTTAGGACTTACCAGTAACAGCATATCCATCTGCGTTTCCCGCTCGCTCACAAAGGTTCCGATGATCCCATAGAGGCAGAGCAGGAGGGTCAGGATGATGGAAAAATCATAGTTCAGATAGTAATTGCACATTTCCCGATAGGAAAAGGCGGGGATGGTGCGGCCAGCATAGAGGTTATAGATTGCGCCGCTCTTCCTCTGCTGATAGACCGCTCCCCGTTCCCCATAGAGCGCGGCGCTTTGCCGCGCTCTGTTTGCCACTTGCTCCGACCGGCCGCCGTACTTATAGGAATACTGCATAGGCTGCACAAAATACTTGTCCAGCAGGTTCCTGTCGCTGTACAGGTTCCCGGTCATCGTATTGGGGTCATCGGTGGCGGTGCTTGCGGTCATATCCGATGTGGCCTCCACAAGTGGCTGATAAACCGCAAGCAGGCGTTCGATCTTCTCCGGGGTGATTTCCCCCTGGTATTCCTCATAGAGCTGCCAATGAAGCGTGTGCCAGCTCCGCGCTCCGGTCCCGTCTGTCAGATAGGAGTAGGATTTGTATTCGCCATAGATTTTGAACAGGTTGGCGAGGCTGAACACCACAAAGAGCGCCAGGAGGGAGCGTTTGCAGAACTGCTTGATAAATTCATACCGTATCAGACATATCATGGCGTTCCCCCCTGCAATAGTACAAGAACACATCCTCCAGGTTGGGCTGGACAGGCTGTGCGGTCTTGATCGGGCATCCATCTGTGGCAATGCGGAGGGTAAACTGTCCGCCCTCCTGCTTCATGTTGCTGACGCAGTACATATCGGTCAGCAATGCGGCACTTTCGGCCCCGGCGGTCACATTCCACACCTTGCCCGTAATGTTCCGTTCCAACGCGGCGGGCGTTCCCTGCATGAGCAGCGTCCCCTGTTTCAGCAGCAGGATTTCCCGCGCGATGCACTCAACATCTGAAACGATGTGGGTTGCCAGCAGGATCGTCCGGCCCTGGGCAAATCGGGAGATCAGGTTCCGAAACCGTATCCGTTCGCTGGGGTCAAGACCGGCGGTAGGCTCGTCCAGAATCAGAATTTTGGGGTCGGACAGCATGGCCTGCACAATGCCGACGCGCTGACGCATACCGCCGGAGAGCGCACCGATTTTCTTGTCCTGTGCGTCCGTCAGGTTCACCGTGGCCAGCAGCTCGGAAACCCGGTCCTGCCCTTCGTGGGCGGGAATGTCTTTCAGCGCACACATATAGAGCAGAAAATCCCTGACGGTAAAGTCCCGATAGAAGATAGGATACTGGGGCATATAGCCGATTTGGGACAAGAACGCTTTGCCCAGCGTCCGTACATCCTGACCGTCCACCCGGATCGTACCGCTGTCCCCCCGCAAAATGCCCACAAAGGTATTGATGAGCGTTGTTTTCCCAGCTCCGTTTTCACCCAGCAGGCCGTACACGCCCTCGCTCAAGGTGGCGGTAAAGTTTTTCAGCGCATACTTGCTTTTGTATTGTTTCGATACGCTTTCAAATGTGATTTCCATGTTATTCTCCAAATGTAAATGTGGATACCAATGTATCAACTTCGATAATGCTGCCTCCGAGAACGACTACGGCGGTCTTGGCCCCGTCCAAAAGGTAAATCCTGGGGATGCGGTTGAAATATGTAGGGTCGGAGTTCTCAATCACTTCGGTGGCAACCAATGCGCCGGAGGCCACGTCATAGACGCGAACAGTCAGATTGCTGCCCAGAACAGCGGTAGCGACATAGTTCCCCTGCTCTGAGCCGTACACGCCGTCTTTACCCTCACCGCTGGTGGAGAAGGAGAGCGTATTGGTGCTGCCTGTTACCCGGTCAATCCAAAACAGCGTTCCATCGGCCTGAGTAAAGGTCTGCGGGAAAAACAACCGGCTGGCGCTGCTCTGTATTTCTTCCATTTCATAGGCAGACGGTTTCGTGAGCTTCATATTACTGCCATCCACGGCGATGCTCCCGTAGATGGAAAAGCCATCCTCGCCGTCTACTGCCGGAATCGAATTGCCGCTGCCATAGAACACGATCTGGCTGTTATCCTGGGCAAAGGCAGCGCCGCTCAGCATGGAAATACTGATGCTGGCTGTTTCGGCGTTTTGGGCCACGTCCAGGAGGATAGTCAGGCTCCCGCTTTCCAGGTCATACAGATACAGCCCGCCCAAGGCGGCGAAGGCCAGCTTTTTTCCGTCCGTGGAGGCCGCTACGCCCCCGGTTTCGCTGATAACAAAATCTCCCTGCAAAAGCTCATCCACCGCGATATCCTTGTTCAGAGAGAGGGAGCTGTCGTAGATGTACGCCATCATGCCGCTATCGCCCATGCCGGACAGGACGTAGCCCCCGTCAATGGCCTGCGCTTCAAACTCGCGCAGGGGCGCTTCTGCGGTGGCCAGCACCGTGGAAGTCCCGGTGTCGTATAGGTATAGCTTGTCCGCCAGCACAAAAAGCGTTCCGTTCCCGGCATAGGCGCAGCTCTGGAGCTTGCCGCCAAACAGGGCGGGGTCGAAGGTGCAGGAAGAAGGGGACTGTCCCGGCTGTCCGTCAGGGGCCGGAACAGAAACCACAGGAGTGTCGGAGGGGGTACTTCCTGAAACCGCAGGGGCAGGGGCATCCGTTTTGCCGCAGGCGGACAACGCCAGGGTAAAAATCAGCGCCAATGTCATGCAGAATGTCTTTTTCATGTTCAGTTCTCCTTATACAATAAAATAGAATTGGTCTTAAAGAACGGGGCAGAGGCTCCGCCCTGGGGGACGGCAACGCAGTAAAGGGTGTTGAAATCTCCCAGCATATCCGGGGCGATCACAGCCTCAAGCTCCATGACGCCCCCCTTGCTCAATGTAACAGAGCAGGAGGTGCTTTCGTCAAATTTCACCGGCTGATGATCCAGGAAGAAAGCGATGCTATAGCTTGTTCCGGCTGTGCCGCACATGGTAAATCGCAGGGTGGCGGGAGCGGAAACACGCAGGTTGTCATAGACGATGCAGCCGTCACAGGAGAACGTATAATAGATCCCGCTGTCCAGCGTATCCATGCTCACACCGCCCCAGCCGTATTGGGGAAGCTCGTTTTCCACATACTGCGCTGTGACCTTTTCCTCCCGCACTTCGCTTTGTGAAAAGATTTCCCGGACGGGCGGAAGGTCTGAATGGGCGGTGGGAGCATCCGCGTTGAACTTCAATTCAACACAGGATTCCAGCGTCTTATGATACCAGCCATAGCTGGAGGTAGATTCCATATCCGGCTGGAAGTCCGGGTTCGTGATGCTCACCACGGTCAGGGCCAGCGTATCGCCGGTGCTGCCGGTCACAGGCTCAAAGAGGAAGGAAAAGCTCTGATCCTCCTTTGCGGGGAAGCTGTGACAATACTCATACTCCGCTGCGGTATCGTTTACCTTGTAGGGCTGGGGCTGGCCGTCCAGAAACAGGAGAAACCCAACGGTATCCATCTTGCCGGTGAGGGAGAACCGGTAGTCCAGCCGAAACTCACCGCCGTCATAGGGGAAGGGCAGGCGCGCCCCGCTCTCAGAGAAATCAGCCGAAGCAGCTTCGTGGGTGAGCATTGCCAGAAATCCGGCATCCTCCTCCGCCTCCTCAAATGGGTTTGCGTTGGCAGCCTGTGACGGCGGGGGCGTACTGTCTGGAATGGCATAGTTCCCGCAGGCGGCGAGGGATAAAAGAGCGCCGCACAGCAGGGGAACGGCAATCAATCGTTTTCGCATATATGGCCTCCTTTGCTTTGGTAGGTCGAGTATAACGGGCAAAGGTCAAAATTCGGTCAAGAAAAACGAAATGCCGCCCAAGTTTTTGGGCGGCATTTCGTTGTAAACGCCTATCAAATTTTCCCATCGTCAAAACGGCTGAATGGGCAGTTGCCTATTATTGATAACCGCCTGATAAATGAGAAATTTTACCATTAAAATTTATTTTATGCCTTCTTCTTTGATCTTATATATTCTAAATGCGCAATCCTTTTCCAAACGAATGTTTGCCCAATTTCTCCCAATCTGTTTCACAAAATAATTTTCGTCCTCTGGAAATATCTGTTTTGTCATAAATCTTAACAGATCCAGTGCTTTGTCAGATTCTTTCAATACAATTTCAAGTGTACTCCATCCATCTATTACAGGTGAATATATTTCATGAATCATATCACAAAACAAATCTTTTCCGCTAATTGGTATTTTTCTTATGAAGTCCCCCTTCCTACCTCCAATCAGCATACTCTTTAACTGGGCATATTGTTTGCTGTCAAGCATCACTTCATATATTTCCATTTTCTCCTCCTGTTATTAAGGCTGTGCCGTACAATATTTCTTGCAATTTAATGGAGGCTTTCACGCAAGCCCCATGCGGCGATCTGTTTGACAGCTCTATGGTTCCCCCGTGCTTCTGGCACAGCACCCGGCTCACCGCCAGCCCCAGCCCCAAGTGCTGGCCGGAGGTATCCTCTGAGTAAAACAGGGCGGTTTTCTTTTGCAGCAGCTTGTCCGAAAAGCCCGGCCCGTCGTCGGTCACGGTGGCCGACAGGATTCCATGCTCCAGACAAAAAGCCAGCCTGATTTCCCGCTCCGCAAAACGGAGGGCATTGGAGATCAGATTTTCCAGAACGCGGTACAACAGCTCCCCGTCAAGTACGGCCCTCCCCTTCGGCACATGGAACTCGTAGGAAAAACGCACCTGGGTATTTTGAAACAGGATGGATAAGGAATCCGCCATATGCTGCAAAAAATCAGGAAGCTCTACCTCTCTGCGGTGAACTTCGGTTTCTTCGATAGCCCCCAGGTCACGCATGGTATCGGTATAGCGTCCCATGCGCTCCGCGGTAATGCCGAGATTGGAGAGCGCCTTTTCCAGTTTTTCCTCCGTCAAGGTTCCGTCCCGGTTGTTCTCCTGCAAATATTCCACATAGCCGGCCATAATGGCGATGGGGTTACGCAGATCGTGGGCCACGGATGCCTGCAACGCCCGGCGTTCCTCCAGCATACTCCACATCTGACGGTTGTTCTCATATAGGGTCTGCCGCATTTTCTCAAAGGCGGTACAGAGTTGGCCCAATTCATCCTGTCCGTCAAAGGTAATCTGAAAGTTCAAATCCCGGTCTTGAATGTGCGCGGTGGCGTCCATCAGGACAGTGATCGGCGGCTCCAGCACCTTGTGATAAAACCACCATGCGCACAAAGCAATTCCAATCACAGCAAACAGGAACGGCAGCAGCACCATACAAATTTGCGAAATGCGGTAGGCCGCTCTCGCTTTCGGGGAAAGCATGGAGTAGCTGGATTCAATGCGCTCGATCATGTAGCTTGTCTGTCCCTGACTCTCGTTGTGTTCCTGGCCGTCTATTACCAGTTGGCCGAATGGCTCTGGCGAGCCGTCAAGGGCATACCTCATCTTTGCCTCTGTGACCGTGCCATCCGGGGCGGTTGTCTGCTGCGTCAGCCAGACCTCATTGGAATCGGGAAGAATATGGTTTTGGAAACGATAACAGCCGAAAATCGCAAGGCCGCTGCACAGGAACACAATCAGCATTGTGACCGCCACAGCCTTCATAAAAGATCGTTTCAAGGACTGCCTTTTTATTTTTTCCATCGGTAGCCCATCCCCCAAACTGTTTCGATGTACTCACTTCCGCTGGCCTGCATGAGTTTCGCGCGGATTTTGCGGATATGCTCTTTAATTACGCTGCTGTCGCCCTCCGCGTCATAGCCCCATACCGCCTCATAGATGCGTTCCTTGTCAAAAACCTGATTGGGGTTAGAGGACAGAAATTCAAGGATGTCAAATTCCCTCTTGGAAAAGGAAAGCTCCTGCTCGTTCCAAAATACCTTTCGGTCAGAGAGATTGATAATCAGCCCCTGGGAGGTCACGACCTCCGGCGGGCGGTTATTTCGCTCGTCCCGGCGCAGATGGGCCTCAATGCGGGCAAGCAATTCCTGCAAGCCGAAAGGCTTGGTGATATAGTCGTCCCCTCCGGCCCGCAGGCCGTTGACCTTATCCTGCTCTGTGATCCGCGCCGTCAGGAACAGGATCGGGCAAACGATATGATTCCGAATGACCTTGCACAGCTCCAGCCCATCCATCCCCGGCATATTGATGTCCAGCAGAATGAGATTTGGCTTTGTAGTCAGCTTCGCCAGGGCTTCATCGCTGCTGTTGGCTGCGGAAACCGTATAGCCGTGATCCTGCAAATGGGTGGAAAGCAGTTCGGTCAGGATTGGTTCATCATCCACGATCAAAATTCTGTATGCCATGGGAACACCTCCTACAATATAGATTACGGTGAAAGGCACGGCAGCCAGCCGTGTCTTTTGTCGTCTCAAAGCTGAAGCTGTAGAATGAGGGAGTAAATTGCCTGACACTTAGCACCTTGGGCTGGCATGCCCACCTCCAATCTTTTTCAGCGTATAGGGAGAAAGTCAAAATTTGGTCAAGAATAAAACTCAATGGCATATCTCAATTATATACTGTGGAGCGTCAAGTATCAATCGTGCAAAAGGAAGCCGATTGAATTATATACCCGCCGCCAGAAATGGTGGCAGGTTTTGTTCCCCCCGTTACTCCTTCACTTCCTGTTCTCAAAATCAGCAGCAGGCTCATATCGTCCAAAGAGAAATTCATAGAGTGAGTGCCGCAGCGCACCCGGGGAGGTACAGATTGAAGTACATACCGTGACCCAAGCGTGATCCAGCCAAGAATTACTTCCAACTGTTTGACGTATTAGTTGCTGGACCAGCTACAAGACTATCGGCAACGTAGTGAGGATGAGCAACAACACTGTCCGCAAGTATATGTGTAAGTTGGAGGAACGGCAGTTCATCAGTACAGAGGGCACGACCGTCACCACCAAGGCTGGTCTGAAGCGCAACGGCAATCTACTCTACACCATCCATCCGATCCAGCTGGCGATGAATCAGTTCTACGAACAGCAGCTGACGCAGCAGCTGAGCGTCAGCGAGTCGCAAAGGTACTCGCACTCAGCAGTGACAGCCTGTGCGCCGTTGTGTGGCCTCGCTGGTGCCCAGAGGGTAACAAGCCGCAGTCCATCGCAGGCGCAGCCGTGTCCAAAGCGTGTGGCCAGTGTGCGACATCCAGCGGATTTAACACAACCGAAAGTGGCAGATGAAACGAGGGGTCGAAAAAAGTGCAGGATAAAGGCCGGGAGTCGCTTATGCGCCCCCAGCCAGCCACACCGCCCCGCAGAGCGGGTCGATGCTTTTCAATAGATGGTCGAAATTTTCACTTTTTGCTGTGGCAAGTAGCCGGTATCAGAAAATTCAGAGAGAAAACCACAGTGTTTCACCATTTCGCAAGGTGGCTGTCGTAGGTGGCTTTCAGCAATTTTGCGGAAATCAGCGCGTGGGTCATTTTTCACCCCCTGAAATCAAGCCGGGCAATGTCATTAAGTTAGAAATCCAGAAAAAATAAATCAGGAAACGCCTCAAAAGGGGTTGACAAAAGAGAAAAAAGTGCGGCGAAGCCCTGAAAGGTAAACTTGCTTTTCGGGGGGGTGCACATGAAATATACACCAAAATATTTGCGGGGAATGCTGCTTTCTATGATCCGGAAAATGGGGGAGCACCCAGAACAATACGTCAGGCAGCCGGGGAGGGATTTTACCCGCCCCGGACGCTGACCTTCGAAACGGTCATATCCCTGCTGCTGACCATGAGCGAAAACAGTATTGGAAAGGTGCTCATCGGACGGTTTCAAAACAGCGAAAAGACACCGTCGGCTTCGGCCTTTGTCCAGCAGCGCCAGAAGCTGCTGCCCGCGGCGCTGGAAACGCTGTTCCACCGCTTCACAGCCCTGCTGCGCCCGGAAAAAACCTTTCGTGGCTATCGTCTGCTGGCAGTGGATGGCTCGTCACTGAAATCCGCCGCCTACTCGGAGGACCCAGCCTCCTACCGCCCAGGCACGCCCA
>Ga0224747_10257_pt1 | contig 11217 bp, 11 predicted proteins | sample LIM_F_Water_Pos_FD_182999 | JGI IMG/M metagenome (GOLD analysis project Ga0224747, IMG submission 182999) | Enriched cells from gastrointestinal tract of the lab mouse from Pacific Northwest National Laboratory (PNNL), Richland, Washington... | ecosystem: Host-associated > Mammals > Digestive... | reverse complement strand
TGTTGTTGTCAACACCACCATTACATAAACTAAAGGTGAAAGGTGGTGCTGATGTGCGAGAGAAAAAAGAAATCAATGTGAGAATCGGCAATCAAATCCGTATTGCAAGAGAAGCGGCTGGCCTGACGCAAGATAGGTTCGCAGAATTGGTTTCCCTTGCAACAAAAAATGTTTCAGATATAGAGCGGGGAGTTGTTGGGGTTTCCATCGGGTCATTAATACGCATTTGTCAAACACTCTCTATTTCCAGCGATTCTATTCTTTTTGGAGAAGAAATCGAAAATGATGTTCACGGTATTTCTGACCGTCTGAGTAAACTTCCATCCGAACAGTTTGAAATTGCAGTTGATATTATGAATAAATTGTTTGAGGCGTTTGCTTCATCGGGCAAGTGATTTATCTGGCTGGCTCCCTCTGCCGCTGTTCTCGCACTGCTTTGGTATGAGCGCAGAGAAATTCGTTGTAATCCTTCCCATGTTCCGCAGGTGGCGGATTGCGGTAAATCAGCTTCACCCGCTGGGACAGTTCCGGGTTGTCCTGGATGGCGTTTTCCAGCCGCTCCATGCCCATAATCCCCGCCTTATCGTTATCCAAGCATAGGCTGACCTGGGTAACGTGGGGATGATCGTGGAGGAATTGAATCATGGCGCGAGGCGCGGTCCCGCCCAAGGATAGGTAATGGCTGTCCCGCCACTCGCCTCCCGACAGCTTTACCAGCGTGGCGAGAGACAGTGCGTCAATGGGGCTTTCCGCCACAGCCAGCCGGGAACACTTTGGGTCAGCGGCCAGCAGAGAGAAATTGTACCGCTTGTCGCTGCCCTCCGCATCTATCCGAAAGTTGTCCCGCGTTCCCCGCAGGCAGGCGAACCGGGCGCGGCCCGTAGGGTCCCTGCCGACAAACACACAGTTCTGATACTTCTGGCTCTCATAAAGAGTACCGGCCTGAATACACGCTTGCAGCAGTTCCGGGTGGATACCCCTTTTCTGCAAATAGGAAAGCATGGTGGCGGGGAACCGGCTGGCCTCCGGGAGCTGAAAGGGCTTCGGGGGCTTCGGCTTTGGCCGCTCCTGGGGCAGCGGGGCACGATAGCCGCACAGCGCCTCCACCGCCCCCACAAAGTCCATCCCCCGGACCTTGATGAGATAGTCCAGCGCCGTCCGGCCCCCGATGCCCCGGCTGTTCCAGCACCATTTCCCATGGGAGATTTTCAAGCTGTCATGGGTCCGGGTACAGTATTCGTGAGGGCCGCAGCGTTTCAGCTCATGGGGTTCGTAGGTTTGCAAATAGGATAATAAATCCCATTCCTTTGCTTTTGCGATCTGTTCTTTGGTTACTCCTGGCATTCATTCACCTTTTCTTGCAAAAAAAATAGAGGGACGACACTTGGGTCGTCCCTCACGTTAAAAGCTGGTATTCAATTTTGTCATACCCGGCGATTACCGGAACACTCAATCCTCCGGCTGGTCCAGGCCAAGCCGCTGGGCGATTTCTTCCGGCTTTAATCCGGCTTTGCTGGCGCTCTTAATCAAATCCTGGATTTTCTGCTTTTTGGTCTTACGGGGCTTGCGCGGCGGTTTGGGAGCGAGAATGTCCTTTTTCTTCTGCTCTAAAGCCGCGATCCGCTCCTTAACAGCCGTCTCCTTCTTATCGAAGTCCTCATTGGCGGCGTCTCTTTTAGCGGCAAGAGATTCCAGCTCTTGATTCAGCTTTTCAATCTTGCTGTCAACGGCCTCGGCCATCTGCTGGGGGGTGCGGCGGGTGCGCTTCGTGTTTTGCTCATCCATGATAACTGCTCCTTTTTGATGTAATATTTTCCGCTGAATCTAATCAGGAAAATTATATCCCAAAAACATCAATTCCAAATAACTTTTTTATCATAACACAGGATAAGCATTTTGAAAATAGGCTTTCAAGTAAAAATAGGCGACGAGAGCGCAAAATACACGCTCCCGCCGCCCTCGCAGTCACAGCGATTCTAATTTCTTCAGCAGGTCGTTGATGCCCTGCCAGACCTCCGTATAGCCCTGGCGCAAATCTTCAACATCCTGGGCGTAGAGGTTGCGGGTGCTGTTGCAGCGGCGGGCGATCTGGTTCACGTTGCTGGAAATGGAGCGCAGGAGCTTCACCAGCTCCACTACGCTGGACATATCCAACTGGACCACATATCCGTCCACCGCCATTTTCCGCAGGTACGCCCGCAGATTCATAGTCCCCAGCAGGGCCATTTTCTGGTCGATCACCTCCTTTTCCTCCGGGGACACCTTTGTGTAGAAGCCAATGGTCCGTCCCTCGTACTTTCTCACAGTGCCGCCTCCCTCCGCTGGCCTCTTTCCGCGCCAGCAGCCACCGGCGCGGGTGGAACGTAGGAGCGCAGCGCCGCCCGGATGGACGGTTTATCACCGCCCACAACGGAAAGCGCAGACGGCACCGGCGCGGGGGCGCTGTCACCATCTAAATCCGGTTCATCATCGCCGTCCTGAGATTGTTCCTCCGACTTGTGGTCAGCTTTCTCCAATTCCCGGTTAAGCTGGATCAGACGAGCCGATTTCTGCTGTAATTCATCCTCCTTGGGGAAGGGCCGCTCCGATTCCTCCTGGGCGTTAGCCAGCTCCTTTTCCAACGTCACCAGACGGGCCTCATGCGCTTTGATTTTTTCGGCCATACCTTCCAGGACGTTGTTGATACGGGTGACATTGCCCACCGGGTCATCGGCCAGCTCCGCAGTATAAGTCAAATTCTGTTTCATGGTGATTTTGAACTTGGACCCATCACAATGAAGCTGCATAGGAAAGCCCCGGTATTCGCCCAAATCCAGCGGCTTTTCCGGGTCGCTCATGAGCATACACGCTTTGATAATGGCCTCGCCCGCGTCCTTCCGCTCCGTGAAGGTCTGTCCCATGACGGTCATGGTAAACGCATCGTCCTTGACCGGATTGGCCTGCACAATGGGTAAATCTTTCCCCAGCGCCTCAATAAACAGCTTTGTCTCCGCAATTTTATTCGGATAATATTTCAGCGCCTTATCCTGCATTTCATACTGCTGGGATGTATGGTTGGCTTTGAGCATTTTCAGCTTTGCCACCTGCACATCCAGCTCCATTTTCTCCCGGATACGGTCATCCCCGGTAGCCAGGGCCTTGACCTCGGCGTAGGAGAGGGCGGTAGCGTCCACGTCCTCAATGGACCGGGTAGGGGATTTCCCGGTCATGACCTGCCCGATAAATTTCTGTTTACTTTCCACCAGACCCCAGTTGTATGCGTCAAAGGTTCCTTTGGTAACGTACTTGAACATTTTAACCGTCTTATTCATGTTGCCCTGGCGCAGAGAACGGCCCGCCCGCTGCTCCAAATCAGCCGGACGCCATGGGCAGTCAAGGTCATGGGAGGCCACGATCCGGTCCTGGACGTTAGTGCCAGCGCCCATCTTCTGCGTACTGCCGATGAGGACGCGCACCTGCCCCCGGCGCACCTTGGCGAACAGCTCCGCCTTTTGCGCTTCGGTGTTGGCATCGTGGATAAAGGCGATTTCCTCCTGGGGGATGCCCTGGGCGATCAGCTTCGCTTTTATATCGTCATAGACGTTAAATTTGCCGTCCCCCTTGGGCGTGGACAGGTCGCAGAACACTAATTGGGTCCCCCGAATGTCCATGCTGTTCCGCCACTCGGTGAGAACATTCTTGACGCAGGCGTTGACCTTGCTGTCTGGGTCATCCGGCAAGAGGGGGTTCTGTAAACGCTGATCCAGAGCCAGCTTGCGCCCGTCAGACGTGATCCGCAGCATATTGTCCACGGACGGGTCCACCAGCCTGTTACGCACAGCGTCCGCCCGGTCAGCCAGCTCCGCCACCATCTCCTGCTGAAACTTGCTGGGTTCGGTGGTGACAGTGATGGGGACAGCCTCCGGGGTTGGCAGTTTCAGCATATCCGCCGTCTGAATATCAGCAGCCTCCTTCCAAATGCTGATAAGCTCCGGGAGATTGTAGAATTTGGCGAACCGGGTCTTGGAGCTGAATCCGGTTCCCTCCGGGGCCGGTTTGTCAAGAGGATTTTTTGATTTCCTCTAAATTGAACCTGTCGGAAGCAAAACAATCGCCCAAAACCTCGTGGACACAAAGGCCGCGAAACGCTGTATCCATGGGCTTTTTCGCCGTTTCCGATGGCTTCACGCTGACAATAAAATTGGTGTTTCCTATGCGAATAGAATATTGATTTTCCATAGTGCTCCTTTCAAAAAATCGTGGGCTTCCGACAGCGAAAGCCCGGTTTCGACGCCTGGGCGTTCAGTTTAGAACAGGTGAAGAAGTCAAAAAGTCGGGAGTGTAGTCAAAGCGGCTACCTCTCCCAACCCTTGCTCCTGTTCTTCTGTTTTCTCGCTTCACGCTCGGCCTGCCGCCTGCGCTCCGCTTCCTCCTTTTCTCTCCGCTCCTGCGCTTCCTTGACGCTGAACAACTCCCTGACCTTGCTGACAAACGCCCGCACAAGGTCGGGGAAGTGCTCCATAGCGTCCAGAAACGGCTGGCACTTCTCTTTCAGAGCGCCATACCGTTCCTGCGCCTTCTCCAGCGCCGATGAAGCCCTGGAATACTGCTGGCGGTAATAGCGGGCGTTTTCTCTCAAATTGTGAATCTCGTTTCGGCTGGTAATGCCCTCCTTCGCCAGCGAGGTAAGCTGGGAGTAGTCCTCTTTGGTGATAGCGACCTTTCCCGTGATGGTCTTTTGACCCATGCTGTCAATGTCGCTGAGGGTCATGCTGACCTCGTGGGCCGCCTGGTACTTGGTCTGCTCCCTTGCAATCTTCTCTTGAAGATTGGAGAGCCGTTTGGTATCTTTTTTAATCTGATATTGGAGCGAACTCAGATTTTCGGAAGTGCTGCCACGCTCGCCACGCTGGAAGTCGGTAAAGCCATGCTCCTGCATATGCTCGAACAATTCATCTTGCAGGACGCTGTATGACGCCCGGTACTTCGGCTTGCCGTTCTTCCGCAGGATTGCCCTACCGTATTCATCGGTGAGGGGAATATCTGAAGCCCATTTCTTGGAGTGGCTGATCTGATGGATAACCTCTTTCACCGTTCCTCGGAGGGCGGGGTCTTTACACCGCTTGCTCCACAGGATTTCTTTCTCGACCACAGGCAGGACAACGGCATGGAGGTGATAGTGGTACACATCTTTTCCCAGCTCGTCACTTGCCGCCCTGTTGATTTCATCGGCGTGCATGACAGCGGAGATGACATTCTCAGCACCGAACTTATCTTCCAGAAAGCGCACCGCTTCGGCGTAGAACTCCTTGGCGTAGTCATAGCCGCCTTTCCGCTCAAAGTACATCGTGTTCACATCAATGATAATCTCGTCAAAAAGGGTAGCGTCCTGCCGCAGCCCCCGCAGGCTGATTGCACCGTCCCCTTCCATCTCCCGTAGGATTTCCATATAGGACTTCCCGCCGGGGTCACGAAAATGAATATTGAGGGGTATCCGCTCCGTTACGACATTGATGTTGTCGTAGCTTTCGTTCTTCCTCTCATTGTGCCGTTCTGCCGCCCCAATGTCTGAGGACTTGTACTGCTTCACACGGGCACAACTCATATCGGGCCTTTGTTCTTCTGCCATCGTTTCCTCCTTCCTGAGAGGTGGCGGGGGAGCGCCGTTACACAACATTCTGCGAATGTGTGTAACCCACTATGACACTTTCGGCTTCGCCGCAAAGATGTCGTGGGCAAGGGCTTTCCCCCCTTGACCTCCCTTAAAACCTCAATCAAAAAGGCAGGCCGTCATCTGCCATGACTGCCTGCCGTTCCTCTTTCGGTTTTTCGCCCACCGTCAAAGCCCAGTACCACAGAAAGCCCTCCTTCACCGAGTGAACGCCGGCTTTCTTCTTGGCCTTTTTGATGGTCGATTTCTTGAAGCCTGCGGCTTCAAGTTTTGTTTCGCACTCGGTAGCAAGCTGCGGCCTGCCGTCTGAAAGAAGCTCTTTCAGAAACGCAACCGCACCATCTACCTTTTCGCTCGGCCTGCCCAGCTTCGGGGCAAAAAGGGAAAATGCTTCGTCCGCTGTCAGTTCTATTTCATCGTGGAAGTTCACGCCCTTGTCAGTCACTTCAAAGACAATGGCGTTGCCAGTCGGGGCAAGATTGGACTTTACCTGTACCATATACCGCTCCGAAAGGTTCTCCTTGTTCTGCGTCCTTGCCACCGCCAGAATACTTCTTGCGGCGGCGGCAATGTCGATTGAGCCGTTGGTTCGGTACAGCGGGGAGGTATCCCTGTTCTTGTTCATGTGCGCCACAACAACGATTGCACAGCCCGTTTCCTGTCCGATTTTGATAAGGTGGTTCAGTTCCGTTCTCGTTTTGTTAGCGTCGTTCATGGAACAATCTTCCCCGATATACGAACTCAACGGGTCAAGAATGAGCAGCTTGACATTGTACCTTTCGATTGCCTGTTGCAGTCGGTCATCTCCAAAGGTCAGGTGCTTTTCATTCTCTTTAATGAAGATAAGGTTGTCCCTATTGCCGCCGGAAGCGATAAACCTCGGTACAACCGTATCGTCTGCTTCATCCTCCGTGGTCTGGTAAATCACCGTCATTGGCCCGCTTGCTTCCTCTGCCTCTTGGAAAGGCAGGGGCTTCCCATCAGTCAGCAGGGCGGACAGCGCAAGCATGAATTTGCTCTTGCCATCGCCCGGATCGCCTTGGAGCAGGGTTATCTTCCCGAATGGGACATAGGGATACCACAGCCATTTCACCTCCTTGGGCATTACCTCGCTCGCCCTGATAATCTCCAAAGTAACCGTGTCGTTGCTTCCATTTGCAGTCATTGTGTGACCTCCTTTCGATTGATTTTGCTGCCCTGGGCAACAGAAAAGCACCCTATCCCTACGGTGCTTTTCTCTGGCTCAGATGAATGCTTTAATGGGGGTTGAATGCCGCTTGGGTTGGTGGTATACTATATTCGTAGTAATTCGACAAATCGGGAGTTTATAGAGAATGTAAGTAAGGAGTTTGGCAATGAAAAATCTTTTGAAAAGTAACCGATTTGCAGTTTTCATAATCTTAACTTTTTTAATTTATGTAATGTCCAATGGAGAATGGTGTATCCCGATTTTTGCGTGGATTTATCCAATTTTGTTTCTATGTATGATTTATCTTAATCGTACTCGAAAAGTTTACCTTATAATTAGTTCAATATATGCCATTGGTTTTATTGTCCAGTTTTGGAGAGCCATTGGAATGGATATAAAGATATGTATAATAGTAGCAATTCTGCTGTCTTTTCTGAAAGTTTTACCATATATCTACTGGTCGAAATCAAAAATGAGATTTCAAGATACTGTTATTTTTGCAAGTATTATGGTATCAATAGAGTATATCATTTATCTGATATACCCTGCATTGGGCGGGTTGTCTGACGCCTATACACAATACCAAAATCTATACCTGCTACAAATAGTAACGGTAACAGGGATTTACGGAATCACCTTTTTAATGTATTGGACGGCGGCGATGGTTATATGGATTTGGAACAATAAAAGCAAAAAAGAATACATCAGAAAATACATAATCGTATATGGTTCTGTAATTGGCTTGGTATTTGTCTATGGAGTTGTTATGTTTCATTTTGTAGGAAATTCAGATAAAAGTGTCAGGATCGCTGGAGTAACCGTTCCGATTTCAGAGCTGTTAAATAATGATAAAGATGTATATTCTACATTTTATACCAATACGTTTACTGATGAAAACATTACCGATACAAGGAATAAACTATCATCAGTAGCTGATGAACTTTTCCTAAAAACAGAGTTGGAAGCACAAGCAGGTGCAAAGATTGTTTTTTGGTCTGAACTGAATGGAGCGGTTTTAAAACAAGATGAAGATATGCTTTTGCAACGAGCGTCGGATATGGCAAAACAGGAAGAAATTTATTTGATTGTTTCATTACTGGTGAAAACCCCTTACGAGGACTTAAAGGAAAATAAAACGGTAGTATTTAATCCACAAGGAGAACTAATATCAGAATATTTTAAGCATGGACGTTCAATCGGAGAATTGTGCCAAAAAGGAGATGGAATGCTAAAAAGTTTTGATACAGAATATGGTAGAATTGCGCCGTTTATATGTTCTGATATGGCATTTTTGTCTAAAATACAGCAGGCAGGTAGAAATAATGTAGATATACTAATTGTTCCAGCTTCGGATTGGAAAGAAATGACATTATTAGCTGCAAAGACAGCGATTGTGCGTGGGGTTGAAAATGGAAGTAATATAATCAGACATACAAATAACGGAATGTCGATTGTTTCAAATGTTAAGGGCTGTGTGTTGGCACAGACCGATTACTTTCAGTCTGATACAAAGACATTATCAGCACAGGTTGCTATGAAAGGACGCTTTACTCTTTATTCGTATATTGGAAATCTATTTGTATATCTGTGTAATTTATATTTGTTAGGGAGTTTCATCCTTCTCAAAATTAAACGATTAATTAAGAGGTAGTTAAATTCTTATTTGTCGGTTAAATCCTCTTAAACCTTTGATATTTCAAGGCTTTCCGCCAACTGAATGTTCAAACCTTATGTGTTTTCCCTTATTTCTTCCCTCATGGGCTGAAATGAGGGAAACTTTTTATTCCTTTCCGACCACCTTATCCAGCAGTCGAGCCGAGGTACGCTTTGCTTCCCTCGTAGAGTGAGCATAGATGTTCATCGTGGTACTGACATCGGAGTGTCCGAGAAGTTCCTGCACGTCCTTGGGTGCCGCCCCATTAGACAGGAGATTGCTCGTGAACGTGTGGCGGAGCATATGGAAATGGAAGTCCTCTAAGCCCTTTACCTTTTTCTTCGCCTGACGGCACATGATGCTCACCGTCCCCGGTGTCTCAATGGCCCCGTCAGGCCGGAGGCAGACAAAGGATATAGCCCTATATTCCGCTGGCGCTTCCTCCGCACCGGGCCGGGTGTAGACCTCATAATAGGTGCGGTCTTTCTCCTTGACCTCGGTGTAGTAGTTGAAACTGTAAAGCTCCCCATAGCGCAGGCGGTTCTTGCTTTGCTCCCGTTTGGCCGCTCTGAGGATCATCGCCAGCGTATCGCAGAAGTCTACCGTGCGAACTTTCTTCCGCTTGGTAGCCCCGATCTCCGTCTTGTGCCTTGCCCCATTGTAGCGGATACTCCGCCGTACTGTCAGATACTGCTCATCCAGGTTGATGTCCTGCCAAGTGAGGGCGCAGACCTCGCCGATGCGCAGTCCGGTGTAGTAAGCGATCTGGATGGGGAGCAACGCTGGGTTCTCCTTCTTTTTCAAGAAGTCCTCCAATGCCCGGAACTGTTCGTGAGTGAGAGTTGGAGTGGAGGGCGTGTCGCCATCTTCCTCGGAGAACAATTCGTATTCTTCCTTTCGACCCCGCCAAACCACATACTGCATGGGATTGAAGCTGATAAGCCGCTTGGGGAACACCGCAAAGCGAAATACACCTTGCAGAACTGCCGAATACTGCCGCAAGTACCCTTTACTGAGCGCTCTGGCCTCTGTGCCATCCGGGTTCATCCCGCCGAAACTGAGAAAGTCCATATACGCTTGCAAGTGGTCAGCAGTAAGGCTTTTTAGTTTTCGGTTAGCGATGGGATGCTGTTTGATGCGGTTTACTGTTCCCTGGTAGGCCATCACGGTCCCGTTGCTCAGATTTCCGGGTTTCAGTTCTTCCTCGACCCACAGGTCAAGGAGACTGCCCAGCGTCAGATTGTCCGGCTTCGCCACGAACTTCTTCTCCTCGTAGTCCTCCATTGCCTTACGGAGAAGAGCTTCTGTCTCAGACTTGCTCTCGGCACCGGGGAACTCCTTCTGCACCCGGTTTCCGCTCTCGTCCTCAATGTAGAACCGATAGTACCACTTTTTACCTTTTTTGCGCACAGAACCTTTTGCCATAGATTAAAATAAAACTCCTTTCTATCCGCAGCAATCGGAACTGTGACGTATGATGTGCGTTCAATCATGTCACGCCAGCCAGTTTAATGACTGGCATTTTTGTTGTCAAGGTGCCACGGAGTTTTGCTCGCTCAGACGTTCACGGGCTTCTACGCTGATGTTCAACAGGTCACCCATCTTTACCTTGTCTCTACCCTGGTCGTAGAGGTGGTAAAGTCCGTCCAGGAAGCGTTTCATGTCCTCGATGGGCATCTCCATCTCTTTGCGGTAGACCTTCTCCGTGATGTCCCCGGATTCGATGGCGTAGCGCATGAGGGACTGCTTCAACCCCTCGTCCGCCGCAATGCGGTCCGCTTCTTCCATCGCCTTGGCGAAGTGGACGCAGAATACGGAGTAGAGGTCCACGATCTGCCCCAGGAAGGTGGTCAGAAGCTGCTGGCGTGGTTCGCCCTGCACGGCAGTCATCAACTCGTCCAGATAGGCTGTGATGTGCTTCTCGATGTCCATCTGGCAGAGGGTTTTGGGGCTGTATTCTTTTTCTTCAGATAGTCCCGTTAGCCATTCCGGAGTGGTGAGAAGCGCCTCCGCCAGCCCGTTGATAATCATGGTGCGTTTCGGGTCTACGCCATCCGTTTCATATCGCTGGATGGTGGACTTGTTTACGCCTACCCTCCTGCCGAGTTCCGGCATGGAGATTCCAAGGTCGTTTCTGCGTTCTTTGATGCGGTGTCCTACCTGTTCCGGTGTGAGTAATGTTTTGTTTTGCAAGTAGTGTCACCTCCTATCGAGTACGAGTATATCACAAGAGGAATTAAATTGCAACTATATTTTCGAAAAAATTTGTTAAGTCGCCTTAAAACGAGTTGACAAGCAGTAGCAAATTGACTATAATAAACCAGCGAGAGTTGCAAAACGAGTATATCGAAAGGAGTGTGATACCAATAGCAACAATCAAGATGGGTATGACAATCGAGGAAGCTGCCGAGTGCAGCGGCATCGGGAGGAACACCATGCGGAAGCTGGTGGAATGGAAAAAGATTCCGGTCCTCAAGGTCGGGCGCAAGGCCATCATCCGCAGCGACACGCTAGAGCGGTTCATGTCGGCCAACCAAGGACGGAATCTTCTGGTCAGGGATGATGTGCGAAGTGTGGAGTGACAGGATGGCAAAAAACTGCGGTATCTATTTCAAGGTCACAGACGAGGAACGTGAGTTGATTAAGCAGAGAATGTCATTGGCGAATATCCGCAACATGAGCGCCTATATTCGGAAGATGTGCATTGACGGCTACACGGTCCAT
>Ga0224747_10186_pt1 | contig 11238 bp, 11 predicted proteins | sample LIM_F_Water_Pos_FD_182999 | JGI IMG/M metagenome (GOLD analysis project Ga0224747, IMG submission 182999) | Enriched cells from gastrointestinal tract of the lab mouse from Pacific Northwest National Laboratory (PNNL), Richland, Washington... | ecosystem: Host-associated > Mammals > Digestive... | reverse complement strand
CTTTCAAGGATTCTTGATTCGAAAGATAAACTACTTGTTTATGGCCGTTTTATGAACAAGGAAATTTTATCAGGTCAGACAAATAATGATATTATAATTCATTGGAAACAAGAATTATAATCAATGTCAGTACTTCTGCAGCAGCACAGCTGTCATTCACAGACATTAAAACGCAATCCTACCTTACATAATGTTCAAATACCAGCTACACATACCGGAACGCTCAGAAGTTTTTGACAAAAATGGCAAAAAATGATAATATTCGATCATCTTTTTAATTTCATAAATTTCAGTGCTTTATAAAAAATATGTAAAATTTTCAACAGGAAGCAAAATTTTTAGCACATGATTTGTTAATATATTGAGTGAAACAATGAGTCCACAGATACGGTAAACCACAAGACCGGCTTGATGTGACAATTGTTTATACGATAGAAATTGGAATAATAACATTAAAAATCTTATAGAATCATGGGAAAAATTATCGGTATTGACTTAGGAACTACCAACAGCTGTGTTGCAGTGCTTGAAGGTAAAGACCCTGTTGTAATCCCCAATAACGAAGGACGCAACACCACTCCCTCGGTAGTGGCGTTTGTTGACGGAAGCGAAAGGAAAGTCGGTGATCCGGCAAAACGTCAGGCTATCACCAATCCTACCCGCACTATATATTCAATCAAAAGATTCATGGGTGAGAAATGCGATCAGGTCACAGACGAGATCAAGCGCGTTCCTTACAAAGTGGTTTGCCAAAACGACATGAAAATGAATATAGGGTGGTCAGTAAAGATTCATCACTAAAAGAACTGAATATTGAAGAAAGTATAAGATGGGTGATTATGTATCATCTTGGGGAAGAATCAATTTACAACACCGCAGAATATAAAACTCTTTCAAGGATTCTTGATTCGAAAGATAAACTACTTGTTTATGGCCGTTTTATGAACAAGGAAATTTTATCAGGTCAGACAAATAATGATATTATAATTCATTGGAAACAAGAATTATAATCAATGTCAGTACTTCTGCAGCAGCACAGCTGTCATTCACAGACATTAAAACGCAATCCTACCTTACATAATGTTCAAATACCAGCTACACATACCGGAACGCTCAGAAGTTTTTGACAAAAATGGCAAAAAATGATAATATTCGATCATCTTTTTAATTTCATAAATTTCAGTGCTTTATAAAAAATATGTAAAATTTTCAACAGGAAGCAAAATTTTTAGCACATGATTTGTTAATATATTGAGTGAAACAATGAGTCCACAGATACGGTAAACCACAAGACCGGCTTGATGTGACAATTGTTTATACGATAGAAATTGGAATAATAACATTAAAAATCTTATAGAATCATGGGAAAAATTATCGGTATTGACTTAGGAACTACCAACAGCTGTGTTGCAGTGCTTGAAGGTAAAGACCCTGTTGTAATCCCCAATAACGAAGGACGCAACACCACTCCCTCGGTAGTGGCGTTTGTTGACGGAAGCGAAAGGAAAGTCGGTGATCCGGCAAAACGTCAGGCTATCACCAATCCTACCCGCACTATATATTCAATCAAAAGATTCATGGGTGAGAAATGCGATCAGGTCACAGACGAGATCAAGCGCGTTCCTTACAAAGTGGTTTGCCAAAACGACATGCCCAAAGTCGACATAGACGGCAGAGACTACACTCCGCAGGAGATCTCCGCAATGATTCTTCAGAAAATGAAGAAAACCGCAGAGGACTATCTCGGTCAGCAGGTCACAGAGGCTATCATCACTGTGCCGGCTTATTTTGACGATTCCCAGCGTCAGGCTACAAAAGACGCGGGTGAAATCGCGGGGCTGAAAGTTATGCGTATCATCAACGAACCTACTGCCGCAGCCCTTGCCTATGGTCTTGACAAATCAAACAAGGAACAGAAAATCGCAGTGTTCGACCTTGGCGGCGGCACATTCGATATTTCGATTCTGGAGCTTGGCGACGGTGTGTTCGAGGTAAAATCCACAAACGGTGACACTCACCTCGGCGGTGATGATTTCGACCACGTGATCATCGACTGGCTCGCAGATGAATTCAAAAATGACGAAGGCGTGGATCTCCGTCAGGATCCTATGGCAATGCAGCGACTCAAAGAGGCTGCCGAGAAAGCCAAGATCGAGTTGTCAAGCTCTACATCAACGGAGATAAACCTCCCCTACATCACCGCGACTGCAACAGGTCCCAAGCACCTTGTCAAAACCCTTACACGCGCCAAGTTCGAGCAGCTTGCCTCACGGCTTATCGATGCTGTGAAAGCTCCGTGTGTAAAGGCTCTTCAGGATGCAGGTCTTTCAGCTTCCGAGATTGACGAGGTTATTCTTGTAGGTGGCTCGACACGTATTCCGGCAATCCAGACAAAAGTTAAGGAAATCTTCGGCAAAGAACCCAACAAGGGTGTCAACCCTGATGAAGTCGTTGCCATCGGTGCGGCTATTCAGGGCGGTGTGCTCAGCGGAGATGTGAAAGACGTGCTTCTGCTTGACGTTGTTCCACTCTCAATCGGTATCGAGACAATGGGTGGCGTGATGACGAAACTCATTGACGCCAACACCACAATCCCGACACGCAAGAGCGAGGTGTTCTCGACAGCTGCCGACAATCAGCCGGAAGTGACAATCCGCGTTCTTCAGGGTGAGCGTCCTATGGCTGCCGACGACAAACTTCTCGGAGAGTTCAACCTTGGCGGAATAGCACCTGCTCCCCGTGGTGTTCCTCAGATTGAGGTTACATTCGAGGTTGACGCCAACGGTATCTTGAACGTAACGGCTAAGGACAAATCAACAGGTAAGGAACAATCAATCCGCATCGAAGCCTCCAGCGGTCTCAGCGATGCCGAGATACAGCGCATGCGCGATGAGGCAAAGGCAAATGAAGATGCCGACAAGAAAGCCAAAGAGCGTGCTGACAAACTCAACCATGCCGACTCTGTTATCTTCCAGACAGAGAAACAGCTCAACGAGCTTGGCGACAAGATTCCTGCTGACAAGAAATCAGCCATAGAATCCGCCCTTGAGCGTCTGAAAGAGGTTCACAAGAACCAGCTCGTAGAAGACGTCGACTCTGCTGTAAAGGCTGTAACCGATGCATTCCAGGCTGCCTCACAAGACATCTACAACGCCCAGCAGGCTGCCGGAGCAGGTGCCCAGGCGGGACCTCAGTCCGGTGCTCAGTCTCACAACAATGAGAAAGACGTAACCGATGTAGAATTCGAGGAAGTGAAGTAAGATACATAAAAACCAACAACATAAAAATATGGTGTGACTTAATAAGTCACACCATATTTTTATGTCTATAATTCTCGTCAGATGGTAGTTTTATCGGATTTATTGGCTTATTTCTTAGAAACTGTTTAAATTTATTTTCGAGGAAGTTTGAGAGTTATTTTTGAGGTGATTCCGCGAGTTGAGAAAGGAGAAACCTTTCGGTTTCGACTGCCGAAACTTGGCGGAAGCAGCCAAAAAGAACCTCAAAATTCCCGAAAGATTCTTTATAATGTTTTTTTCGTAATAAATTTAAACAGTTTCTTATACACGATGACATATGTAACAAGAAACTCAAACAATGGTTATAGACAATACTTTTCATTAGACTTATGAAAACTAAATCGCAATTTAGAGGCGATGACACGTCAGCTCTACGACTACTGGTTCGTTCAGTTTGACTTCCCCGACGAAAATGGGAAACCATATAAGTCGAGCGGCGGCAAGATGGTTTGGAATGAGACGCTAAATAAAGAATTACCTGAGTTTTGGACTACAACACTAATCGGGCAAATTCTTGACAAATATCCTTCGACTAAGAAATTTGATACATCCGAGTATTTGAAAGATGGTCTTTTCCCAATTATAGATCAAGGAGAATCTTATATCATCGGCTATACTAATGATTCGGATAACATACTTTATCGGTATCCAGCAGTACTCTTTGGCGACCACTCGACAAGAGTGAAATATCTTGGATTTCCTTTTGGAAGAGGAGCTGACGGCACGCAAATATTATATTCTAACAACCAGCGTATAAGTCCATGGTTCTTATTTCTTTTTGTATCATCTCTTCCAATTCCTAATCCAGGATATTCCAGACACTTTAAATATCTTAAAGATATGCTTATCGTTGTACCATCACAAAAAGTGACAGACGAATTTGTTGATGTGATAAAGCCGATATTCGATAAATGGACTGATAATGTAATGCAGATTTCACAATTGACCAAACAACGTGACGAATTGCTTCCGTTGCTTATAAACGGTCAGGTGTCGGTTATGCCGCAAGAGGTAAATTGCGATTTAGCGGCATAGTTTGTTATATTGGGGTAAAAAACGTCAATGAAAGAGGCTATAATCGATGGGACCATCGCTAAGATGAGCGGTAGTTTGACCCCGGCGCAGTTGTATGAATTGCGCAAGACGCTCGAACAAGAGCTGAGCGGCTATGAAATAGTGGTAGCTCCAAACCAAAAGGAGCGCACAAAACAAGCAAATGAGGAACTGCTCAGCAGCTTTATCTCGGCTAAAAGAATTGAGGGGTGCTCGGAGAAAACGCTGAATTACTATCAAAACACTATAAGTGTTTGGCTTACGACTATCAGCATGGAGCTGCGTGAAGTCACTACCAATGACATACGCCGTTATCTTTCGGAATTTCAAGCTAAAAACAATTCGAGCAAGACAACGATTGACAATATCCGTCGTATCTTCTCCAGTTTTTTCTCATGGCTTGAAGACGAGGATTACATCGTGAAAAGCCCCGTGAGACGTATACATAAGGTGCGGTCAGAAATTACAGTTAAGGAAACAATCAGCGATGAACAGCTTGAAACACTCCGCGATTCCTGCACAGAACTGCGAGACTTAGCTATGATTGATTTTCTCGTCTCAACCGGAGTGCGTGTAGGAGAATTGGTTAATATCAATATTTCCGACATAAATTTTAATGAACGTCAATGCGTTGTACTTGGCAAAGGGAACAAAGAGCGGACGGTATATTTCAATGCCCGCGCCAAGGTGCATCTACAGAACTATCTCGCCTCGCGTAACGATTGCGAGTCAGCTCTTTTCGTTGCCTTATCGAAACCTAACAATCGTCTGACGATAAGTGGTGTAGAGAATCGTCTTAGGGTAAACGTCCCATAAACCGCCTTGCCTGACCGGCTGGGCGGTGTTAATTTTGCGGAGCAACCCAAAAATCATGGATTATGACCGCAAAAGATTTCACAGAATTCCAAACCCTTGTCGAGCAGTTCCAGGGAGAGATGTCGCTCAAGGATATCTGTACGCAGGAAAACATCGACTACAGGAGTTACATCTCATGGCGCAAGCGCATGGGATATTCCAAAAGCAGGAAGACAGCCGCCCCGGCCACAATGGTCGAGCTGGAGGTCACGGATCTTCCATCTACGACGGCATCGGCAGGCACAACAAAGGTGCACATCGAGTTTGAAAATGGCCTTGTCCTTGACCGGGATGTCATGGAGGTGGAGAGGCTGATCGAGTTCCTTGACAAGATTAAGCCGGTGCTATGCTTGAGCTGAACGACAATCTGAGGTTCTATATCTTCAATGGGAAGACGAACCTGCGTGGCGGATACATGCGCATGTGCGCTACCATCAGGGAAGAGATGAAGTCGGATCCGCGCGACAGCCGCAACGTCTATGTATTCATCAACCGCAGCTGCACCATAATACGCATGCTGCACTATGAGCGTGGATTTTATGTGGTATATGAGAAACGCCCCGAGAACGGTCGCTTCAAAAGGCCTGTATACGACTCCCGGACCGGAAAATACAAAATTTCCTACGCGGATCTGGTTTGTCTCACAGAGGGGCTGCAACGCACCGAAATCAAGCTTCCGGAGGCGGGTGTGAATGATTCAAAAGATTGATATATAGTAAATTAAACGGCTGAAATATTTGCGTATGTCATTGACTTTTTGTATCTTTGTATCATGAAAACCAACCGTGCCGACATAGAATTCTACCGCGAGATGATGGAGCACTTTCAGGCTGAAAGCGCGTCCAAGTCGGCACAGGTGCGCGCCATGCAGGACGAGATTGCGGCTCTGAGACGAGAAAATTCCGTAGCGAAAGAATCCCATCGCGAGGACATGGAACTGTTGCGTCAGTCCCATCGTGAGGACATCGAGCGCCTCAGGAAATCACATACCGAGGAGCTGGAAAAGATGCGGCTGTCGTTTGAGAAAAGGCTCGACCGCATGGCCGAGGCCAACGCTGGGCTGGCGGCGCAGCTCGGTGATGCATTGGCATCCGGAAAGCTCGCAAGAGCCAAGAAGTACGCGAGATCATCCGAACAACGTAATCTGCTGAATAACCGTAAGGGAGTGAACCGGACGGAGGAAGAGAATGACTCGGACGGCACTCCGCCGGCCGACTCCGGCTGTCAGAGCGCGGACGATGCGAAAAACACGAAATCCAGAAGCAAGGTCAGAGCCAAAGTAAAGCCTGAAGGGAAGGCCCGTTTCGACGAGGTGGTGGAGCATCCGATGGAAGAGAATATGGTTCTCCCCAAAGGTGCGAGGCTTCTTCCGGGCGAGATGTGGTTCGAGGTGATCGAATATATACCGGGACGCACCGTATGCCACCGTTACCCGTACAGACGCTATATACTGGAACTTCCTGAAGACGCAGACAAAGAAGCTGTGTTCGGCGACACGCTGCCTTCGGGGATACGCGCCAGATGCCCGGTGGACGGCTGTATGCTGTCGGCATCCATGATCGCTTTCATAATGACTCAGAAGTACGCATATCATCTTCCTCAGAAACGCGTCAGGATGATGCTCCGGGACATGGGGGCGCACATACCCCGCACCACGCTCAACCGCTTTTACATGCAGGGTGCTGACGCATTGCTGGCGATGCTCGGGGAGACCTTCCGCGAGGAGATGCGGAAGGGCGGATATTTTATGATTGACGAGACCCTGCAGACAGTCGGGGTGGACAACGGAGAACTCGGGCGCAGGTATCTTAACCGCTATCTGTGGGAGTTTTACAACAGGGAGAAAGGTCTGGTGGAATATGTCTATGAGGATGGAAGCCGGGGACAAAGCGTACTGAAGTCATTCTTTGACTCTGATCCGGAGACATTGGAAATGCTGATATCGTGCGACGGATACAATGCCTACCGGCTTTTCGACACCGAAGAGTATCCCGGGGTGGCTGTCGTCGGATGCTGGACACATGCGCGCCGGAACTTCATCGATGCGCTTCCCTCATGCCGCAAGCCGTGCGAGGAGATGATCTCCATGATAGGAAGCCTCTTTGAAAACGAGGCTGTATGCGAGGAGCTGGGCTTTAAGGAAGACGGCAGGCTTGCTTATCGCAACAAGCGCACAAAGCCCGTCCTCGACACGATAAAGGCTGCCGCCGACAGAATGTGGAACGATCCCGGGCTTATGGCTGTCGGACTGCTCAAAAAAGCTGTGGGGTATCTCCGTAATCAATGGGACCACCTCTCCAATATCCTGAAGTCCGGTGTCCCGGAAATATCCAACAACTTGTCCGAACAGCGGGTCAAGCCCATAAAACTCTCGCTTAAGAACTGTCTCAATATCGGAAGTGAGGAAGCGGCAAAGAAACATGCCTTCATGCACTCCCTGACCGAGAGTTGCCGGTTGTGCTCGGTAAACATAGCCGACTACTTCACGAATCTGTTCAGACATGCAAGGTCGACTCTGTCTTCAGATGACCTTCGCGGGATGCTTCCCAACCATTACTCCGCAAAATGTTTAAATCTCCTCGCCAGTAATATTTTTTTAATGACATGAAATATTGAAGTGCCCGAAACTTCGGACACTTAAGAGAGTTATGCGCTTTATGGGACGTTTACTCAAAGATATATTTAAATTAGAAATAAAATCGGTTGCTCCGCAGCGTGATGTTCATTACCACCTTTACAGTCTTCCATCGTTTGATGAAAATAAAACAAGAGAAGAAGTTAATGGTCAGGATATAATGAGCAATAAGCTTGTTGTACCCGATAAGTGCATTCTCTTTAACAAATTGAATGTTAGATTTAAGCGAGTATGGAAAATTGATGATCAAGATGATAACAAACTTGCCTCAACAGAATTCTTACCCCTTGTTGTGAACGAGCAGCTCGTAGATTTCAATTTCGCTTATTTCTTATTAATATCAGATTCTCTGACAGACTATCTTTGCGGGCAAAACTCTAATACTTCCGGAAGTCATAAGCGAATTGATCCTAATGTTCTTTTGAATATGGACATAATACTGCCAAACCGTTCAGAACAAGAACGAATTGGTAGTTTTTTGTCTGAAATTGATGATAAAATTGCTCTCAATCGTGAGATAAATCGCAATTTACCTCCCGAGGCATGACCGATACCTGTCCGTTCATCAGAAGTGGTAGCAATTCTTCTCTTTGAGCTATTAATGTTGCAATTTCCTTCGTATTCTCTCTTATCTGTGAGAAAAGGCAATTGACAGAATTACAGAATCTTTCGATAATTTGTGTCGGAGCTATGCAGAGTTGAGAATATTCCACATCTTGTACATTGAAGGATTTAAAAACGGAACCACTACCTTTTGCCTTAAGCCATTCAATTAGCTCCTTGGAAAGAAAGTAAAGATACGTAGTATTTTGGAATTTTGGAGACAGCGCGTAACATGATTGATTCATAGCCATAGGTTCTCCGACTATTACCATTTTGCCTATAGATCCACGAGCGGTCAATATAATATCTCCAACTTGAAAGAGAGAAGATGCACAATGTTCCAGACCCTCATGCGTTATGTGATCGACAGTGTCTAGTTGGAAGATATTGTCAGATACATCCGTTGGTCCCAAGAATGGAATTGAGCCGTTATCCCAATATGTATTATTGAATTTGCTTGGCGTACCACCGACTTTTATCTCACATATAGACAAAATATTATCCACGTTCCATCCTTGAGGAATTTCTCTCTTTAGCCTGTCATTCCACACCATATTGCCGCCGCTTGACTTGTAAGGTTTCCCATTCTCGTCGGGAAAATCAAATTGCACGAACCAGTAGTCGTAGAGCTGACGCGCCATCGCCTCTAAATTGCGATTTATCTCACGGTTAAGAGCAATCTTTCGATCTATATCATGGAGAAGCAGTCCAATTGCTTTTTGATTTGCTAAATCAGGAATAAAAACAGTTAAATCTTTTATCCGATCAGCGGTGGTGTGTCTGATTTTCGTTTGTTGAGCACCTGCGGCTAATTGTTGCTTTACTATCTTGGAAGGGAGAAGATAATAGCAAAAGTTTCGGTCAAGTTTTGATTCATCAGGTGTAACCAATGCCACATCCTGACTCTGAATATATTTTCCCGATTCTGGAATAACTGCTGTACTTCCGAGCAGACCGGGTGTCTGTTCTGTCAGAGGTGTGATGATGTCTCCTTCGCTAAGAATGAATTCCGGCTTTACCGGTCCTGTAAAGTACAAATCATTCTTGGAGGTATTATCTTTAAAGCCACCACCCTGATAATCAAAATTGCCGAGAGTAAGGCGCATAAGTTTTCCCTCAGTCGCATAATATTCTCCTGCAAGTGAGGCACCACGACGGACATCAATCAGTTCACCAAGTTTATATTTCTTCAGTTCCATAGCGTTCAGTCTTTGTCGAGCATACCCCGGATTTCCTTGTCGAAATCGGAGTCTATTTGCTGGGTTGGGTTGAAAAGGTCGTATTCTGCTTCGGCTTTAGCCTTTGCCTGTGCTGCAGAGACACTTCCACGATTAGGCAATATTTTATAGTCGTTGAACGTAAGGAATTTATTGACGCTTGCAGCGAACTGTTCCATGTTGAATACATTGCCACGCTCAATCTGTCCTTCGATATAGTCGAAGTAAGAGGTAACAGTGCGTTCAAGTGAGCGTATTTCCTTATCCGTCAGATAATTCTTGGCGATAGAAACATCGGATTTCAGAATGCGTCCTTCGGGGGCATATTTCCATGTGGTCAAACCCATATGCGGCTTTGTATGGTCTGCTCCGGCATGGATTATTTCAGCGGCAGTATGTCCGGTTATGGCATAATGGAACCGGTTCTGTACCATTGCATAAAACTCCTTTGTAGTTGGAGCAAGGCGGTCATAGTCAATACTACATTCGGCATAGATGTCTGTTATCTGCTGCCAGATGCGACGCTCGCTGGCGCGGATAGAACGAACTCGTTCCAAGAGTTCACGGAAGTAATCGCGCCCGAACACCGCATTTCCTTGCTTCAATCGGTCGTCATCAAGCACAAACCCCTTGCGGATAAATTCGTTGAGTACACGAGTAGCCCATTGGCGAAATAGCGTAGCCCTCTGGCTATTAACGCGATATCCAACGCTGATAATTGCATCCAGGTTATAAAAAGCTCTTTCGCGTTCGACTTGACGATTACCTTCTGTCTGAACTGTTCGAATTTTTCGAATAGTTGCTTCCTCAATCAATTCACCCGTCGAGAATATCTCTTTCAAATGATAATTGATAGTGTTAACTTCTACGTCAAACAGCTCTGCCATTGCTTTTTGAGTAAGGAAAATTGTCTCATCTTGGACAATAGCTTGTACCATACCCGAATTATCGGGCAGATTATATAGAATAAATTGTATTTCCTTTGCCATGATTTCAGCTGTTGAATTTAAGGGATTTCAGTTGCGCCAGAATCTCAGACTCCAGACGGTGGCTTTCTGCAAACATTTCAGTTAACTTGGACTCATAGTCAGCCATGCGCCGATTGAATTCCTCTTCCGTTATATCGACATATTCAATCTTGATGTCGAAATATTGACCGGCTGAAAGCGAATAGCCCTTCTCCCTGATTTCATCGTATGTTACGGCTACAGAGAACCCTTCCTCAGCTTCACGGTTTCGGAAAGTAGTTACAATCTTGTCGATTTCTTCCGGACGAAGGCGTTTCTTCTGATTGTTTCCCTCCTTATATTCTTCACCGAGTTTGGAAGCGTCAATAAGGATTACCTTATCGGAAGTTTTGGAGTTGTCGAAGAACAATACCGAAACATTGGTGCCGGTATTTGCAAAAACATTCGAGGGCATTGAAACAACTCCGTGGATAATCTTATTGTCAACGATATGCTTTAGTATCTTGTTCTCAATTCCTGACTTTGCTGTAATAAAACCGGTAGGTATTACGATCGCACCCTTGCCATTCGGCTTCAGCGAATTGATTACGTGCTGAATGAAACATGCA